>ENA-OQHF01001233-OQHF01001233.1-human-gut-metagenome-genome-assembly--contig:-NODE-1233-length-14412-cov-9.068113_pt1 | contig 14412 bp, 8 predicted proteins | sample MGYA00242559_ERZ504709 | MGnify/ENA primary metagenome ERZ504709 (study PRJEB26092, sample SAMD00036203) | human gut metagenome | host: Homo sapiens | study: EMG produced TPA metagenomics assembly of... | reverse complement strand
TAGCCTCTTCCATCTGACTTCCAACTGTCATCGTCGGGTTTAACGTACTCTGTGGATCCTGAAAGATCCATCGCGATTCCCTGTCCTCGGATCTGCTGCATCTCTTTTTCATTATATCCGATCAGGTTCTGATCTTTATATTGAATGGCTTCACCTGTCACAGATGCACTCTTTGGCAGTAATTTCAAAATTGATCGGCACAGTACAGTCTTTCCACATCCTGACTCTCCAACAAGAGCAAGGACCTCCCCTTGTCTTAACGACAAAGAGACGTCCTTTACTACTTGTTTCTTTCCATCTGAAGTTTGAAATTCAACTGACAAATGCTTCACTGCCAGTATTTCTTCTATTTTCATTCGATTGTCCAATCCTCTACATTCCAGAAAATTCCAACACCATGATGGCCAAGAACTGTATCCTTTGTAATTCCCTGGATTTTCTTATTCGTCACATAATCTACATCGCAATAACAGAAGAATGTATATGCCGGATCTTCTGCAAGTGCAACCTGAAACTTTGCATATGCTTCTTTACGTTCATTCTCATCACTTGTCTGTCTTGCCTGTGTCAGATAAGTGTCTACCTGTTCATTGGAATATCCACTGTAATTACTTCCTTTATCTGTACCAAACACTTTATATGTATGGTCATCAGCATCAAACGGGCTTCCCCATCCGATCAAAATGCTTCCTGATTTGCCCAGTCGATTTCTGACTGAACCTGTGCTTTTGCATCAACTCCAACTTCTTTCAGCTGCTGACATGCGATAGCCGCAAGATCTGCGCGCACCTGATCACCTTCCATCACATTGATTGTAAAAGAAAGCTTCTCTCCGTTTCTCTCATAGATTCCGTCATCTCCCAATGTCCAGCCAGCCGCTTCTAACACTTCTTTTGCTTTCGCCGGATCATAAGAGTATTTCTCTACATCTTCATTATTATATTTATTTCTCTGAAGCGGACCATAAGCTACAATTCCTTCTCCCAGAAGAACACTGTCTACCATCTTCTGACGATCGATTGCATAACTGATTGCAGGAATTGCATCTTTGTTTCTCTGCCAGAACTCATTATTAAAGTTATAAAGGATACCTCTGTAATCTGCTGTCTTCATATCATATACTGTAAAAGTATCATCATCTGTGAAATTCTGTGCATCCTTCGGTGTCACCTTTGCCAGATTGATCTCACCGGATTTTAACTGAAGTGCCTTTGCATTATCATCCGGTACAATCTTAAACACAATTGTATCGATTTTCGGAGCTCCTTTATAATAATCCTCATTCTTTACAAGTGTAATGCTCTGTCCTTCATCCCACTCCTGAATCTTGTACGGACCTGTTCCAATCGGATTATGGAAATATTCATCAGCCTGCATATCCTTGCCTTCCAGTAAGTGTTTCGGAAGGATACCAATTGTCATATAGTCGAGAAATGCCACATTCTTATCCTGAAGTGTAAAAGAGATCGTCTTATCATCGATCACATTGATTGCTGTAACATCCTCGTAATTAGAAGCAATCTCTGATTCATTGTCCGGATCCATGATTGCTTTGATCGTAAACTCAACATCATCTGCTGTAAATTTCTCTCCATCTTGCCAATTTACATCATCCCTAAGATGGAATGTATAAGTATTTGTCGCGTCATCCAACTCCCAGGATTCTGCCAGTCCCGGTACTACCTCATTATTCTCATCATGTGCTGTCAGACCGTCAAACAGAAGCAGATTAATCTCTCCATGCTCATCAATAGCCGGGTTAATCCTTGTGTAATCATTACTTCCATAGATTAATGTAGACCCGCTTTGTGTAGTCTTATTATTTACATTGTCTGATTTGCTTCCACAGCCTGTAAGTACACCACCTGCCAACATGCATACAGCTAATGTTGTTGCAAGCACTCGTGATAATTTTCTTCGTTTCATCGTTTTCTCCTCACGCTGTCTATTTTCTTTCAATGCAATTTATTGTATAAGAAATAGAATAAATCCACAAGCCAGGTAGGGGGATATAGAATCTCTTAATCACTCAAAAATGAGAGGACTTCGTCAAAAAAGTCCTCTCATCTCTCACGAATCCTTCCGTGTTACTGTTTTCTGAATTTCACCATTCTTGATTTCTGTTCCACTTCTTGATTCTTTTTTATTATCTTTTTCTTTTTTTCAGTACAACAACAATTGCTGCCATTGAAAGAATAACACCTGCTGCCGCCGGAATGATCGGTGTAACATCACCTGTCTTAGTTGCTTTTCCGTTTGTTCCGCTCACTGTGTTTCCGCCATTCTGCTTACCTGCTGTTGTTGCCTGATGTTTTCCATCAGAACCTGATCCATTATTCTTGTCAGATCCTGTAGCACCGTTTCCATTTCCACTTCCCGGTTTTGATGGGTTCGACGGTTTTGATGGGTCGGATGGTTTTGATGCATTATCTTTCTCATCATTCAGAGCTTTCATTGCGTTCTGCAGATCAAGAACTGCTGCGTCAACGATTGGCTGTTCGTAAACAGAAAGTTCCTCGTTTGCCATAACTGCTTCTGCTTTAGCAAGAGCCGCATTGAACAGTGCAACATTTTCTGCGCTGTATCCGGTCAGATCCATTGCTTTTGCTTTTCCAATGATCTCTTCCAGTACGGACTTGTCTGCTTTGTAACGAAGTGCTGTCATTGCTGATGTAAGAACTTCTTTTGCCTTGTCTACGTCTTCCTGTGTTGCAGACTCATCTGCAAGTACTTTCTTCGCTGCATCAAGTGCTGCTTCGAATGTATTCCATCCTGCGCTGAGATAATTCTCTTTCTTATAATCAGCTGTGGAATCTACCAGTTTCTGAAGAGACGTCTTATCTCCCTTCTTAACAAGTGCTTCTGCTGCATCAAGAAGTTTCTGGTCTGCTACTACAACATCCTCTTCTAATGCATCTCCATCTACAAGCACTTTTCCTGCATTCTCAAGTGCCTCTACAAATGCATCTTTCTCTGCTCCATCAATATACTGATCAAGATCTAATGCACTGTATAATGTATAGTGATTCTGCAGATCTGTCTTATCTCCAGCCTTGAATCCAAGCTTCTGGATTTCTTCGATCAATGCGATTGTTGTATTGTCGATTACTGCCTGGCTTGACTGAACATTAGCACTTACATCTTTCGCATAATTAAATACTGCTGTAAAGCTTTCTCTTACGCTCTCGATAGCTGTATCTACTTCTCCGGCATCTATATTTTTCTGCGCTACGGAGATTACCATATCTAATGAACTCTTGTCTGTTGTTATTACATCATTCAGATTAAACAGACGGAATGCATCAATGCTTGTATACCAACCATAGTTATGATAATAATCATAGAGCCATGCTTTATTAATTCTAAGTTTAACCTTATCAGACTTAAAACTATCGAATAAGAATACTCTGGACTGTCCATCGATAGATGCTCCTTCGACTGCGGCAACCCATTTGTTTCCATCCCAGTATTCGATATCCATATCTTTGATATCCATATAATCTGGAATGTAATTGTCTAATGCTACTTCTGCCGCATTTACTTCTACAGGCTCTGCAAACTGAAGTTCAAGCTCTGCCGGAATGTTCTGCAACTGCCAAGCTGTACCATTATGTTTTCCATCAAGCGCACCTGCTAAACCTTCACTGTCACCTGATGTTCCGTTGTCTGTAACAGATTTATAAGTTTTTTCAATGCTGTCTTCTACATTCAGTGCTTCCTTGCTGATATATTCCGCTGAAGCCACTTCACTCATCTGACGTCTTCCAAGGAACAATGCTGCTTTTACTGTTTCTTTGGATCTTGTCATTGCAAATGGTTCTGTATATTCCTCTGAGAACCATGTTGGCTCATTTCCATCGATCGTATATCTGATCTGAAGATCATCAAACTCGCTGGAAATCGCAACTTTATCTTCTGCTCCGAGCATTTCCTTATCCGTTGGTTTAATTGTTACTATCAATTTATCCCAAATTCCAAGAAGTGCATCTTTCGCCTCATCAACACTCTTCTTCATCAGATTCAGCTCAGTAACTGTGCATTCTTTGTCTTTCAGAAGTTCTATTGCTGCATCTAACTGGTTGTCCAGATCTGCTGCTGTATTAATATAGCTTGCCCAATCTTCGTTTACGTCTCTTCCTTCATATACTTCTTCTGCTGCATAGTAGGAATCTTTTAATGTAATTGCAGCTTCTCCAACCTTGATTGCTTTGAGAAGGATCTGTGAATGATTGTAATATTCATCAGATTTCTCTTCTTCTACAACCTTCTCTGCTGCCTCGATCAATTCCTCAAGATGTGCTTTCTGATCAGCAAGAAGTTCATCGTCCATCTTTGCTGCAAGCTCTTTCGCCTGATCGATCACGCCCTGAAGTTTCTCAGGTGTTGAATGGAAGTCGATTGTGTAAGTTTCTCCCACCTCTGTCGGGAAGGAAATCTTGTTGTCTGAGTGAACTGTTGTCTCTACCTTTGTTCCGTCAGATTTCTTCACTTCGTAAGCTGCGATATTCTCATATTCGCCTGTAAATGTATTTCCATTTCTTGATGTAATCTCGAAACGATCTGCTTTACCTTCTGACCAGTTCATGTCGATCTCAAAGTTGCCTCTTGCAACGATACCTTCTACATGTCCTGTGTTCCACTGCTCTGGGATTGTCGGCAGGAACTGTACATAGCCAAGCTGGCTCTGAAGAAGCATCTCATTTACACCTGCTGTATAACCGAAGTTACCATCAATCTGGAAGATTGGGTATCCTTTGTAGTTTTCTCCTCCACCGTGTGATGAAAGAAGATTTGTCAGGAATCCAGAATTTCCACCACCAACTGCAGACTGTACGATCTGGAATGCCTCTTTAGAGTGTCCTGTACGTGCCCAAAGGTTCAGTTTGTGTGCTTTTGACCAACCTGTTGCATCCAGTCCTCTTTCGTTCAGGGATACGATTGCTGCATCCATGAATTCCGGATTGTCTTTGCTGATCATATTACATGGATATAATGCCATCAGATGTGACAGATGACGGTGCGGTGGCTGTACTCCTCCACTCTGTGCGCCAAGGCTCTGTCTCCACTGTGGGATATCAATCTCACCAAGGTCTCCTGCCTGTGCTTTTCCGAAATGTGTTTCTTCATACCACTCTTTTACCTGTCCGTCGTCACCAACTAATACAGGATCAAGTTTGGACTGTTTTTCTTTCCACTGTGCAACCAAATCTGCATCAACACCTAATGTCTCTGCTGCCTGGATTGTATTCTCGAAGTGCTGCCAGATAAACTGCTGATCGTAAGATGCACCATTTACGATCGGTCCGTTCTCCGGTGAGTAAGAAGGTGCTGATACGTAACGCTGCTGATACTCACTCCAGTAAAGAGCCTCATTCCAGAAGTTTGCAACTTCTTTCAGAGATGGATACAATTCGTTTTTCAGGTAATCTGTATCTTCTGTATACAGATAATACTCATATGCATTCAGAAGTGCCCATGCAGAACCGATCGGATTCCATCCGGCTGCGTTGTTTTTCTGTCCAAGTGCTGAGAACATATATGGTGTACTAAAACATCCTACGAGCCATCCGTTTTCTTCTCCCTCATCACTCTTAATACCAAAAGCTGCTGCTGCCGCATAACGTCCGGCCTCTTTCAGAACATTCAGGTAATCATTGTATGCTATCTGACATTCTGCAAGGTTACTTGCCAGGGTTGGCCAGTAGTTCATCTGAACGTTGATATTGAAGTGGTAATCTCCACCCCACTGGAAGTATCCTTCTCCCCAGACACCCTGAAGGTTTGTCGGAAGAGCGCCTTCTCTTGATCCGGCGATTGTCAGATAACGTCCAAACTGGTAACAGATTACTTCCAGAGCTCTCTGCTCGGATTCTGTAGGAATCTCACCACCATTGTTGTCTACCATGTTACGGTACTTTTTGATCAGTTCATCTGTAGGAATTGTAGGAACTTCTTCGTTAAATCCTAATTCCATACGGGAGAACAATGCATCATGATCTGCTACATGGTCTTTTTTCAGTGCTTCGTATCCTTTTTTCGCTGCTGCATTGATTCTTGCTGTAACTGCATCATGTGGATCTTCTCCACGGAAACTTGGAAGCTCCATCTTGTAGTCTGTACCACATGCAAAGATCAATGTAACTGCATCTGCGTCAGATACTGTGATGGATGGATTTGAACCATTGGCATTTGAAGAAAGGCTTCCTCCCTCATTGATAACTTTCAACTGTGCTTCAATGTTCAATCCGTTTCCGCCTAATGCATCACGCATTGTGATTGTATCACCGTCAACTGTACTCTTATGAGTTCTTCCTCCGATCAGACTCTGAAGATTTGTATCAAAGCTGATCTTTCCTTTCTGGTCTGCGCTCAGACGTACTGCCATTACATTATCCGGGTAACTGTCAAAGTATTCTCTTGTATAATGAACACCTTCATAATCATAGTTTACAGTTGCCAAGGCTGTACGCATATCCAAATCTCTGACATAATTGGACACTTTTGAAGAGTCCTGATTATTGGAGATATACAGGTTTGCATAATCCTTCGGTGCGCTGTATCCTACCAAATCTCCCATAAGCTTGTTCAACCAATCCATTGCCTCACCTTTTGTATTGGTTCCGCTTGCCTCATAGGAATCTTCATTAAATCCAAAGACATACTCTGATTTATCATCCAATTTCTCGCGGATTGCATTCAAATCATCTTTGATCTTCTGAAGATCCGCATCTGTCTCTGTTCTGTTTGTTGTACCATAGCTATAGCCATTATAACTTGTCGGTCCACCTTCCCAAACAGTTTTCTCATTAATATGGATCTTGTCTTTATTAATGCCGCCGAATACAAGACTTCCCATATAACCATTTCCGATTGCCAGTGACTGTGTCTGCCAATCTGTTGCCGGTTCATCATACCAGACTCTCAAAAGATTATCATTCTTTGCAGTTTCTTCTGCGATAGCCGCCACCGGTTCCTCTGCAAAAACGGTTGTCGGAACTAACGAAACAGCCATTGCTGCAGCTGTTGTAATTCCGATAAGTTTTTTTAACCTTCTTCTCATTCTTTTGCCTCCTAGTTTTTTAGGTGAACAGTTTTCTTTCTGTCCCTGCGTTGTGTTCACATTCTTTTGCAAATCACAACTTCACAGACAATTACTGCCTGCATAAACCTCCTTCCGCTTCTTTTATATTTCAACAGCTCCTGTAACCTCTGTTGTTTACATTGCTACCACTGTTTATTTATACGTTTCACAGAATATACAATTTTTCTTCACATTTTAAACATATTTTTTTCACATTTAGTCGTTCTAAAATTATACCATAGCCACTGAATAAAATCTTGGACAATATAGGACATAAAATATAACGTTTTTCACTTTTCCGATTTTTTTGTATATTTCTACCTTATTTTTCCTTGCACTTTTTGTGTAGTTTTATGTCATTTTCATTTTTTATCCAACATAGATTTTATGCTATTTGCCAATATGCGAAAAACCATATGCTATTCTTATAAATAATCGCGTATATTTATTCATTTAAAAAAACTCCGGTGATTTCAAAAAACACCAGAGCTTTAAATCTTCTATATCTAGTTTTATTTTTAACTTTCTTTCCTTCTCCTGCAAAATATTCTTTCACAAGTTTTACAACTACACCTGACAATAAGAATACTGCAATCAGGTTCGGGATTGCCATCAGACCATTAAATGTCTCGGCAATATTCCACATCAATCCAAGTTCCATTGTAGCACCTACAATTGCAACCAACGCATAGAGTACCATGAATGGCTTATTCGCTTTTGTACCAAGAAGGAATTCCACACATCTCGTTCCGTATAATCCCCATCCGATAATCGTAGAAAATGCGAAGCAGCACATTGCAACCGCTGTAAAGATAGATACCCAGTTTCCATAAGTGGATGTAAATCCAAGAATAGTAAGTTCTGCTCCTGCCGCCTCTCCATATCCAACCGGAACACCGCTGCACAGAATAACGAGTGCTGTCAATGTACAGATTACAATGGTATCAACAAATACTTCGAAGATTCCGAAAAATCCCTGCTTTACAGGCTTTTTCGTATCTGCACATGCATGTGCGATAGAACCTGTACCAAGTCCTGCCTCATTAGAGAAGATTCCTCTGGAAACACCTTTCTTCATACTCATAAAGAAAGATCCCACGGCGCCTCCGGTCACAGATGCCGGTGAAAATGCACCTTCGAAAATGGATCCAAATACGCTCGGAATGTTCTGGAAATTCAGAACAACAACGCCAAGTGCCAAAATCACATAAATTGCTGCCATAAATGGAACAAGCTTTTCTGTAACCTGACCAATTCTCTTAATTCCTCCAAGAAGGATCATGCCGATCAGGATAGCAAGTACAATTCCGATAATCAGATTCAATGTTCCAACAGAATCCTTTTCTATGATTCCATAATTAAAAAGTGCAGAATTGATTGCTGTTGTAATTGTATTCACCTGTGTTGCATTTCCCGTTCCAAATACAGTCAAAACTCCGAATGCAGCGAACAGATAAGCCAGCCAGTGCCAATGCTTTTTCAGACCATTTTTGATATAATACATCGGTCCACCGACACGATCTCCTTCCGCATTCGTCTCATGGAAATGAACTGCAAGAGTAACTTCTGAAAACTTTGTACACATTCCAAGAAGTGCTGAGATCCACATCCAGAACACTGCGCCCGGCCCTCCGATTGCGATAGCACCGGCAACCCCGGCGATATTTCCGGTTCCGACAGTTGCCGCCAGCGCGGTACAAACTGCCTGGAACGGAGTCAGTGCACCGTCAGATGCATCTCTTTTGCGGAGCATCCTTCCGATTGTCACTTTCATCGCATACGGAAATTTTCTGATCTGAAGGAAGCCGGTCCGGATACTTAAGTAAAGCCCGACTCCAATAATGCAGATCATAGCCGGAACGCCCCAGATAAAGTTATTCACAGCACTATTTACTGATTCTATCGTAGATAACATACTTCTTCAATTCCTTTCTTTTATGATATTATTGCGTCGACTGTTCATCACATTAAATCGATAAATCATTAAAATAACTTTTAAATTATATCATAAAAGTAGGGAAATGTATAGAATTATTCCAATACTTCTTTCGAATCAAACTGATCCATAAACTCCGCATACTTTGCTGAATTTTCAAATACCGGCTTATAATTTTTAACAAGCTCTCTGCTTCTTGCTGCTTTTTCTTTCAAAAGTCCATAGGCTCCAAGTGCAAACATCTTCGCAGTGACAATATAAGCTTCTTCCTCATCCGTCACTTCAAATTCTACCTGATGGAGTCCACCCTTTACACCACCTGTATTAAATGTATATACAGGCATTAAGTGCTGGACATCACCGACATCTGTTGATCCTCCCGTATGTCCTGAGGCCTCGATCACATTTGTTTCCGGTGCAGAAAGTTCTGCTGCTCTTTTTAATTCTGGGAGTGCTTCTTCCGCAAGTGTCGGAAGGTATCCCGGAAGTGTTGTGATTTCAACCTTCGCTCCCATTGCAGTAGCTCCTGCGTGAAAGGATCGGTCTGTTTTCTTCGCTGCATCTGTAAATGCCTCGATTGTTTTAGCTCTTACCAATGTCTCTACTACAACTTCATCAGGCACTACATTTACCAGGTTGCCACCCTTTGTAATGATCGGATGGACACGGACACAATCCTCATCACGGAATGTCTCTCGATTCAGACCGAGTGCCTGCAGACCAAGTGACGCCGCCGACAGAGCATTTACACCTTGTTCCGGTGTTCCTGCCGCATGGGCTGCCTTACCTAAACAACGGATCACTTTAGATACAAATCCATTTCCGGTTCCGCTTCCTACTATGATGTCATCCCCCGGTGCAATGTGATGTGTAATACAAAGATCAATATCATCAAATGCGCCGATACGAAGCAGCTCACATTTTCCACCGCCATATTTTATTTTTCCCTGTGCACGCAGTTCATTTTTGAATCCAATTTCACCATACTCTTCCGCCGGTGTTGCAAAAAATACCACCTGTCCATCCAGTTTTTCCGCGATCTCCGGAACTGTAAGAGCCAGTGCCGCACCAAAGATTCCAGCCATCTGTGCATGATGTCCGCAGCAATGTGCCGCATCTGTCTCTGGATTCGCATGAGCATGCTCCGGAATCCTAAGTGCATCAAGTTCTCCAAGAAGTGCAAGGCTTGCTGTATCTTTCTTTTCTTCATTTAAATACGCTTTTGTTCCTGTAATTGCAAGTCCGGTTTCTGTGCGCAGACCTAATTCTTTCATCTTCTTTATGAATTTTTCTGCTGTATTGAATTCTTTATATCCAAGTTCTCCATGATCGTATATATCTCTGGCAAATTCAATGATCTCATCTCTGTGCTGATCGATTGCTTCCAGGATTAATTTTTCTGTCTGATCCATCTTTTAATCACTGCCTTTCCTGATTATTTAAGTTCATCCGGGATCCACCATAATCCATCATTGTTTTCTTCCATATACTTTTTAAACTCGTCTGAATGATATGCATCCACGATTGCCTTCGCCCAGGCAGCATCTTTATTCTCTTCTTTTACTACGACCTGAAGTACGAGATAATCCTGAATATCCTCGTTAGCCAGTGCTGTAGAAGCGTCAATCCCTGCATTGTATACGACACTTCCTGTGATTGCAATATAGTCAAAATCAGATTCTGCTGCAGGAATTGTCATGCTGTTCATTTCTGTAAATTCGATATTGTGCGGATTCTCTACAATATCATCCTGTGTAACTGTGGATGGATCAGCATTCTCGTCAAGCTTGATCCAGCCGATTTTCTGAAGCATCAGATAGCAGCGTGCTGTGTTGGACGCATCATTTGGAACAGCAACCTTTGCACCATCCGGAATCTCATCTACAGAATCATATTTATCTGAATAAACTCCTGCCGGAACTGTCGGGATTGGGCTGATTGCAACCAGATCTGCATTGTAACTTTTATTAAAATTATCCATGTATGCTGTATGCTGTTCTACATTGACATCTACATCTCCGTCATTCAGTGCAACATCTGCTGTCTGAAGGTCTGAAAGGTCAACAGCTTTCAGTGTATATCCTTCTTTCTCAAGAATTGGAACAATTGCATCTTCGAAAAGTTCTGTATATGGTCCCTGGGATTTTCCATAGACGATTTCCTTTTTCTCTGATGTATCCGCGTCACTTTTCTTCGTATCTCCTGAACCTGAATTTCCGCATGCCGCCAGGCTGAATGCTGTTGTCGCTACTAATAATCCTGCAATAATTTTCTTGATTTTCATAATATAATTCTCCTCGTTCTTTCTTAATCAATTATCTATGTTGTCTGAGTTTTCTTGAAATTATATTTCCTGCCAGCTGAAGAATCTGTACAAATACAACCAATACAACCACTGTAAAGATCATCAATGGCGTATTCATTCTCTGATAACCATACGTCAATGCCAAATCTCCGACACCGCCTCCACCTACATATCCGGCCATTGCTGATGCCCCAAGCAGCCCGATCGTACCTGTTGTCAAAGCAAGTACAATGGATCCAAGTGTCTCCGGAAGCAGAAAATACCGAATCGTCTGCCAGGTAGATGCCCCCATTGCTTCAGCCGCTTCCAGAATACCCGGATTAATCTCCAGTAAGCTATTTTCCATCAAGCGTGCAAGATATGGACTGATATAAATAACAAGCGGGACAAGTGATGCTGTACTTCCGATGGTCGTTCCAACAATTGCCCTTGTCAACGGCATGATCGCTACCAGTAAGATCACAAATGGAATACTTCTTACTATATTAATATAGATACTTACAATATTGTAAAGGATCAGATTCTCTATCAGTCCTCCCTTACGGCAAAGCACAAGGATCAGTGCCAAAATAATTCCTATGATTGTTCCAATAATCAGTGACCATGCAACCATATATAAGGTCTGTCCACCACTGGTCAGTAACTTTTCCAGTGATACTCCAAAATACTCTTGTTCCATTAAATCGCCTCCACTCTTTCTCTGATTACTCCATTCTCATCAATCTGTTTCTCAGCTTCTAATATTTTCTCTTCCGTTCCGATCAGCTGCAAAATGAACACACACATTACATTCTCCTGCAATTCCTGCACGGTCGCTCCCAAAATATTTACTACAATTCCATCCACATGACAGATATCTGAAATCACAGGTCGTTTTACACTACTTCCGATAAACTTAAGCCTCTCTACCCGGAAATGTTCTTTCTGTTCTTTCACAAGACTAATAATACTTTCCGGAATCTGATCATTTACTACAGTCTGAACGAATTTTCTTGTAACAGGTGCCTGTGGCTTTCCGAATACATCAAGCACACTTCCGGCCTCTACTACTTGTCCGTTCTCCATAACTGCTACTTTATTACAGATCATCTGAACGACCTGCATCTGATGTGTGATCAGAAGGATTGTAACTCCCATCTCCCGGTTGATCTTCTTAAGCAGTTTCAGAATGGATTCTGTAGTTTGTGGATCCAGTGCACTTGTTGCCTCGTCACAGAGCAGGATGTCCGGTGTTGTTGTCAGTGCCCTTGCGATTCCCACTCTCTGTTTCTGTCCTCCCGAAAGCTGGCTTACATAAACATCTTTCTTATCTTCCAGTTCTACAAACCGGAGTACTTCTTTTACTTTCTTATCAATCTCTTCCTTTGGTGCCTTTTCAAGAATCAATGGCAATGCAATGTTGTGATACACTGTTTTTGATTCAAGAAGATTAAATTGCTGAAAAACCATTCCGATTTTTCTTCTAAGCTTGCGAAGCTGCGTTTTTTTCAGATTCCCAAGATTTTCTCCCTGGACTATAACATTTCCCGTATCCGGTGTCTCTAATCCATTTACCAACCGGATCAAAGTTGATTTACCTGCTCCGGAAAATCCGATAATTCCGTAGATGTCACCTTTCTCTACATGAATGCTGACATCCTGCAGCGCATGTACTGTACCGTATTTCCCGGAAAATGTTTTGTTTGCATGTTCTACTTTTATCATACTCATCACTCCATCTATCATTTGATGTAACGCTGTTACTTTTTCGCATCTCAAATTCGATAGGCGTATGATACACCTATTAACCTACTACGTCAATAGGTATTATATGATTTCGTCGCTTTGTTTTATATTCCTACCATTTTAGTGGGTTGTTAGTGCATTTTTCCCAGTATTTTTCAATAATTTCTCAATCACAAAATTTTCATTGCATTACCATAGGGCTTTCGATTATAATAGAAATGTTATAGACGATATAAAACGAAACAATTTCAAAATGTATCGTTTTTTGAGATTGTCTCTGAATGATTACAAGTATTTTTTTTAGAAAGGATTAACTAATTCATGTGGATTGCAGATAATTGGAAAGATTACGAAATTCTTGACTGCTCAGGTGGCGAAAAGCTTGAGCGTTGGGGAAATTATCTTCTTGTCCGTCCGGACCCGCAGGTCATCTGGGATACTCCTAAGAAGAACCGCGGTTGGAAAGAGATGAACGGACATTATCACCGTAGCAAAAAGGGTGGCGGTGAATGGGAGTTTTTTAGTCTCCCACAGCAGTGGCAGATCCATTACGGTTCTCTCACATTTAATTTAAAACCATTTAGTTTCAAGCACACAGGACTCTTCCCTGAGCAGGCAACTAACTGGGACTGGTTCTCTGAAAAGATTAAGAATGCTGGACGTCCGGTCAAGGTGCTGAACCTTTTTGCTTATACCGGAGGTGCTACACTTGCAGCGGCAGCTGCCGGAGCGCAGGTTACTCATGTAGATGCATCTAAGGGTATGGTGACATGGGCAAAGGAGAATGCGGTTTCTTCCGGTCTGGGAGATGCACCGATCCGCTGGCTTGTCGATGACTGTGTGAAGTTCGTTGAGCGCGAGATCCGCCGTGGCAACACTTATGATGCAATCATTATGGATCCGCCATCATATGGGCGTGGACCAAAAGGCGAGATCTGGAAGATTGAAGATATGATCCATCCACTCATCAAGCTTTGTACAAAGATTCTTTCCAAGGATGCACTGTTCTTCCTTGTGAATTCTTATACAACAGGACTTGCTCCTGCCGTACTTACCTACATGATCTCAACTGAATTAAAACCTTGGAACGGACATGTAGATTCTCAGGAGATCGGACTTCCTGTTACAGATTCAGGATTGGTTCTTCCATGTGGTGCTTCCGGTCGTTGGGAACGTGACTAGCAGAATCCCAATTATAATTCGTTTGTTACTGGCTTTAAATTTCTGAGTCAGTGGCTATAAATTGTACCTGTGCAAAACGTTACTGCTCACAGTAACTTCTAAACAGCTACAGCAATATTCTTAAACAGCAGAAAAGACCAGAGATTCTTGTTTCAATTTGTAAAACAAGCCTCTGGTCTTTCA
>ENA-OQHF01001231-OQHF01001231.1-human-gut-metagenome-genome-assembly--contig:-NODE-1231-length-14435-cov-2.906067_pt1 | contig 14435 bp, 18 predicted proteins | sample MGYA00242559_ERZ504709 | MGnify/ENA primary metagenome ERZ504709 (study PRJEB26092, sample SAMD00036203) | human gut metagenome | host: Homo sapiens | study: EMG produced TPA metagenomics assembly of... | reverse complement strand
ACAGAAATACCTGGAAGGTTCTAATGTTCAGGTCGCAGATGAGATGGTAAACCTGATCATTGCACAGCGTGCATATCAGCTCAACTCAAAGGCAATCACAAACATCGGACGAGATGCTTGAGCAGGCAAACAATCTGAAACGTTAAGATTAGACAGCGGATGTAGGAAAGGAAAAACAATATGATTTCCATGGACAGCATTTCATCATTGATCGATACAAGCAAAAATACAGCAGCTGCAAATCAGGCAAGTTCCCTGCAGAGTTCCTTAAACAGTATTTCTTCGGATTCTTCCGAGGACGAACTGATGCAGGTTTGTAAAGATTTTGAATCATATTTTGTGGAAGAAGTTTTAAAAGAAATTAAAGAGAGCCTGACAAGTGAGGATGATGAGGAGGATTCTTCCACATCAACACTGAAAGATTATTATATGGACAATGTCATCGAACTGGTTGCAGACCAGGTTGTAGATGAGGTTGGAACCAATTTTACGCAGCAGCTCTATGAGCAGATGAAACGTAATTATAATATAGAATAAGTTTGCGCAGATAAAATGTCGTAAAATCGGCGCAGCAGAAGTAAAGTGTGCAGATAAGTACATAATTGAAAACAGTATGCAAAAATCGGTGCAGTTTTAACGGGAAAATGAACGATGGGTTCAAAAATCCCGTTAGACTGCATTTTTTATTCATGGCAATAGCTCGCTCACAAAGCGTTTATTTTATTGCTTTCGCAGCAGAAAACAGAATTCTGGAATGGAGAAAACAGTGGAAAGTCTTGCAGGATATGTGGAACACATTATATATCGGAATGCGGATAATGGATATACCGTGTTAAATCTGGTGAGCGGGGAGGATGAAATCACCTGTGTGGGGATATTTTCGGCAATCGCAGAGGGAGAAAATATTGAGGCACAGGGGGAGTACACGGAACATCCGACCTATGGGCAGCAGTTTAAAGTAACAAGTTTTGAGGAGAAAGCACCTGAAGATGAGGAGGCAATAGAGCGGTATCTTGGTTCCGGTGCAATCAAGGGAATCGGGCTTGCCATGGCGGCAAGAATTGTCAGGCGTTTTAAGGAGGATACCTTCCGGATCATAGAGGAAGAACCGGAACGTCTCGCTGAGATCAAAGGGATCAGTAACCGCAAAGCGATGGAGATTGCCAGCCAGGTCAACGAAAAGAGGGATCTGCGGCAGGCGATGATCTTTTTGCAGCAGTATGGAATCACGATGAATTTAGCGGTCAAGGTATATCAGGCATACGGACAGGATGTTTATGGTATCATCCGGGAAAATCCGTACCGGCTGGCGGACGATATTGATGGAGTCGGATTCCGGACGGCGGATGAGATCGCGGCGCGGGTTGGTATCCGGATGGACTCTGATTTCCGTGTGCGAAGCGGAATCCTGTATACACTGCTTCAGGCAAGTGGGGAGGGACATACCTATCTGCCGGAGACAGAGCTGACACCGCGTGCATCAAAATTATTGAATGTTACGGCAGAACAGGTGGAAAAGCAGTACATGGATCTTGCCATTGAAAGGAAGATCATCTTAAAACAGATGGAAGATCAGACACAGATCTATGCAGCGTCATTTTATTATATGGAAGCAAACACGGCGACGATGTTAAAACGGCTCAATGTAAGTTATGATGTGTCAGATGCGGAGATTGAACAGCAAATCCGGGGGATCGAAAAGAAAAGCGGCATGACGTTGGATGAACATCAGGTAACGGCGGTCAAAGAGGCAGTGCGGAATGGTCTGCTTGTGATCACGGGAGGGCCTGGAACCGGAAAGACGACCACGATTAATACGATCATCCGCTATTTTGAACTGGAGGGCTTGGAAATCTTTTTGGCAGCTCCGACAGGGCGTGCAGCAAAGCGCATGAGTGAGACAACGGGATTTGAGGCGCGGACAGTTCACCGTATGTTAGAGCTGAATGGGGGAGCCGAGGGAAGCGGTGGATTTGAAAGGGATGAAAGTAATCCACTCGAAGCGGATGTGATCATTGTAGATGAGATGTCGATGGTGGATATCTCACTGATGTATTCTCTGCTCAAAGCAATCTCTGTTGGAACGAGGCTGATTCTTGTCGGGGATGTCAATCAGCTTCCGAGTGTCGGACCGGGGAGTGTACTCCGTGATATTATCCAATCACATGCCTGCAATGTAGTTATGCTGACCAAAATCTTCCGTCAGGCATCCACCAGTGATATTATTGTCAATGCGCATAAGATCAATCATGGAGAAGAAGTGATATTAGATAATAAGAGCATGGATTTCTTTTTCCTGAAACGGTATGACGCAGATGTGATCATCAATGTGGTGCTGCAGCTCATTAAGCAGAAACTGCCGAAGTTTGTGGATGCGACGCCTTATGATATCCAGGTACTGACACCAATGCGCAAGGGACTGCTTGGCGTAGAGCGCCTGAATGGGATTTTGCAGCGATATATGAATCCGCCTGCCAATGATAAAGTGGAGAAAGAATATGGCAGCACTGTGTTCCGTGAGGGGGATAAAGTTATGCAGACAAAGAATAACTACCAGCTCGCGTGGGAAATCCGTACAAAATTTGGACTCACTGTGGATAAAGGCCTTGGAATTTTCAATGGAGATATGGGAATCATAAGACAGATCAATGATTTCGCAGAACAGATGATCATAGAGTTTGATGAAGGGAGAATGGTAGAGTACCCCTATAAACTTCTGGATGAACTTGAGCTTGCCTATGCGATCACGATCCATAAATCACAGGGAAGTGAGTATCCGGCGGTCGTCATTCCGCTGCTTGGCGGTCCGATGATGTTAATGAACCGGAATCTATTGTATACTGCCGTCACGCGTGCAAGAAAATGTGTGACGTTAGTCGGCAATGAAGTGACCTTCCAGCAGATGATTCGGAATACCTCACAGCAGAAAAGGTACAGCGGACTCTGCGACCGTTTAAAAGAAAATTAAATAAAATAATAAGAAGCTGCCATGCAGGGCAACCGGTAATGAAAATCATTAACACCGGCTCACTTGTACGGCAGCTTTTAATTTATGACAATAGAATGTTCGCAGAGTGTGCATTCTGTTGTTATTGGTAATTTTAAAATCCTGTTGTGCTTTAGCAGATCTGCATATCAGGATAACAGTGCTTTATCATTGGCGAATTCTTCGCCGCTGACCTTTTCAAACTGATGAAGTAGATCTTCGACGGTCAGTTTCTTTTTCTCTTCTCCGGAGATATTTAAGATCACTTTTCCTTCGTGCATCATGATCAGGCGGTTACCGTGCACGATGGCATCCTTCATATTGTGTGTGACCATCATGGCGGTCAGATGATTTTCTGCGATGATCTTATCAGAAATCTCAAGCACTTTTGCGGCAGTTTTCGGATCAAGAGCTGCAGTGTGTTCGTCTAACAGCAAAAGTTTTGGTTTTTTGATCGACGCCATTAAAAGTGTGATCGCCTGCCGCTGTCCGCCGGAGAGCAGACCGACTTTACTGGTGAGACGGTCTTCCAGTCCGAGATCTAAGGTTTTTAACATTTCGCGGTAGGTATCGCGTTCCTGATGGGTGATTCCCCACGAAAGTCCCCGTTTTTCACCACGTCTTGCTGCAATCGCCATGTTTTCTTCGATCGACATGGTGGTTGCGGTTCCGGTCATCGGATCCTGAAATACACGTCCGAGGTATTTGGCACGTTTGTGCTCGGATAATTTTGTGACATCGTCTCCACCGATATAAATTTTCCCGGAATCAATTGGCCATACACCTGCGATGGCGTTTAACGTGGTTGATTTTCCGGCACCGTTTCCACCGATCACGGTAACAAAATCGCCCTCATTTAAAGTCAGATTGACACCATTTAAAGCAATTTTTTCGTTGATGGTTCCGGGATTAAAAGTTTTGTGGATATTGTCGAGTTTTAACATTTCAGCCATTGACGGACACCCCTTTCCTGCCGTATTTGGATTTGAGATACGGGAATGCAAGGAAAATCGCAACGACGATGGCAGAAAACAGTTTTAGGTCATCAGACGGCAGTTTCAGCCATAATACGATATTCATTACAATATAGTAGATGATTGCGCCGCCGATCACGGAAAACATGGTATATGCAAAAGCAAAATGTTTTCCGGCACATAATTTCCCGAAAAGTACCTCACCGATGATGACAGCGGCAAGACCGATGACGATGGCACCACGTCCCATGTTGACATCTGCGGCACCCTGATACTGTGCGTAGAGTCCTCCGGAAAGACCGACAAGACCGTTTGAGATCATCAGCGCAACGACCGTGTGGAAATCAGTGTTGATACCCTGTGCGCGGGCCATCTGCCGGTTACATCCGGTTGCGCGGATGGCATGTCCCTGCTCGGTTCCGAAATACCAGTATAAAAGGGCAACGACCGCCACGCAGAAAAGAACACATGTCACAAACAGCCGGACTTTGGTAGCGGAAGAATCCGAGATGTAACGCAGGGAAACAACTAACGGATACTTGTCAACACTGACAGCCTGATTCGAACTTCCCATAATATTTAAGTTGATGGAATAGAGTGAAATCTGTGTCAGGATACTTGCAAGGATTCCGGAATACCAAGATGCAGTATGCAGAAAATTCCGGATGATAAAACCGGCTGCCATACCTGCTAAAATGCAAAATAAGTGCTGCCCATGGATGCATGCCGGAACGGATCAGTATAACGGCAACTGCACCGCCGGTTGCAAGAGAACCGTCAACGGTAAGATCGGCAAAATCTAAAAGTCTGTATGTAATATATACACCCAGTGCCATCAGCCCCAGACCAGCCCCTGCGCAAAGGCGCCGGGCATGGAACGGAAGAGAGCCATCGGGTCTAAGGACATAAGTATTGTCATAGAAAAACCCCTTATCAAAAATATTTTTTTATTCGGCAGCGATGGCAGTATAGTCATCAGGAACTGTGATGCCAAGCTGTGAACAGATATCAGCATTGTATTCTTTGGTAACATTCTCTGCATACTGTACATCCATGGTCGAGATGTCAGCACCGTTTACTAAAACGTCGTATGCCATTTTGCCTGCTGTATAACCGATATCATAGTAGCTGATGGAAAGTGTGGCTACACCACAGCCGGAACAGATACCTTCCTCACCGGCGATGATCGGAACACCTGCCGGAAGAGCAATATTGTTGATGGATTCAGTATTGCCTGCCATGGTATTGTCAGTCGGAATATAGAGGACATCACATTCACTGACGGCACTCTGTACAACAGAAGCGATGTCGTTGGAATCTGATACGGTATATTCTTTATAGGAAATACTGTCTTCATCGAGAGCTTTTTCAAATTCGGTTGCCTGGTATGCAGAGTTTGGTTCAGCGGAGCAGTAGAGAAGTCCGACATTTTTTGCATCCGGGAATAATTCGACAAGCATGTATTCCTGCTGGTCAATCGGAGCAAGATCTGCAGTTCCGGATACGTTTGTACCGGTAGAGCCGGTCCAGTTGTCAATGTCAAGTGCTGTTGCATAGTCGGTAACGGAAGTACCGATCACCGGGATCGTGCTGGTTGCTGCAGCTGCACACTGCAGAGCAGTCGTTGCATTTGCTAAGATCAGGTCATAATTGTTAGCGACGAAACCGTTGCTGATGGTTGCGCAGTTTGCCTGCTCGCCCTGGGCATTCTGAAGATCAAAGGTAACATTGCCAGAACCAAGTAATTCAGTCAGTGCATCTTCAAATCCCTGGGTTGCCTGATCAAGAGCAGGATGCTCTAACTGCTGGCAGATACCGATCGTATATTTTTTGCCATCGGAAGAGGTGCCTGCACCACTTTCAGTGGCCGCTGCATCCGAGGTCTGTGCTGCATCGGAAGCTGCTGCATCTGTGGTACTGCTGGTGTTTGCTGTACTGTTTCCACATGCTGCAAGTGATGCAGCCATGGCTGCTGTCATTACGACAGATAAGATTTTTTTGTAGTTTTTCATAGAATTCTCCATTCCTGCCCGTTTTTCAGGGCATCATAAGTTTGTGCCGGGGCACACATCTTGTGTGTGAAAAATTTTATTTTTCACATTGCTGCACTTTAGGACTTTAAAGTGCTATCGCTTTTAATAAATAAATTATAAAGACCTAAATGGGATTCGTCAACATTATAGTAAGAAAAAATTAAGAAAAACTTTATGGTATGTATTTGGCAAAAATGATATTCTTTGCAGGGAGAGATCCGGAAAGGATCTTATGAAAATCAGAAAAAATGACATTTTCCTATATGGAAGAAAAATGTTATTTCAGATGCTTGAAATCCTTTATCCACGAAGATGTGCAGTCTGTGATGAAATTGAAGTGACAGGAAAGGGTATTTGTCCGCTATGTAAAGACAAGGTGCATGTGGCAGGAGAACCGGCATGTAAAAAAATGCGGGAAACCGCTTGTGGATGAGAGAAAGGAATTTTGCACCGACTAGTGAAAAAAAGCATCATGTATACACACAGGGAAAGGCAGTGTTTGTTTATGAGGGTGGTATAAGAAATTCAATGTACCGCTTTAAATATGGAAATAAAAGAGAATATGCAGAGTTTTATGCGAATGCAGCAGTGGAAAAATATGGAGTGTGGCTGAACAAAATAAAAGCAGAAGTGCTGATTCCCATTCCAATGTATTCCCGGAAGAAGCGACTGCGCGGATACAATCAGGCCGAAGTATTTGCGCGGGAACTTGGAAGAAAAGCAGGGATTTTAGTGGATGAGCACCTGGTCAGAAGAGTGAGAAATACAATTCCTCAAAAAGAGTTAAATGAATCACAACGACACAGAAATTTAAAAAATGCTTTCCAATTGACAGCAGATATAGTAGAATATAAGAGAGTCGTGCTTGTGGATGATATCTATACGACAGGGAGTACGATGGATGAAGTATCAAAAGTCCTGAAAGCGTCAGGAGTGGAAAACATATATTATATCTGTATCAGTATCGGAGAAGGGTATTGACAGAATGACAGGAGGTCATGCCAATATGGAAGTGAAGAATTGCAATGGATGTGGACGTTTATTTAATTATATGGGTGGTGCACCATTGTGTGATGGATGCAGAAAAAAACTTGAACAAAAGTTTCAGGAAGTAAAACAATATCTGGACGAGAACCCGAATGCATCTGTTAATCAGGTATCCGAGGACAATGATGTATCAGTAAAACAGATCAAGCAGTGGATCCGTGAAGAGAGACTTTCACTTTCAGAAGCTTCACTTGACGGTGTTACCTGTGAGCATTGCGGCAGACCGATTCGGACGGGGCGCTTTTGCGAAAAGTGTAAAGCGGCAATGGCAAATTCATTCGCAAACTCGATTGAAAAACCAAAGCCTTTAGAACCACAGAAAAAAGAACGCGACGGAAACAAGATGCGTTTCTTATAAGAGAAGAGCAGGGCCTGACAGGTGGTCCTGCTTTTTTATTCATAAGGAATTACGTCCTATGAATAAAAAAGCCCTCCGGGTGGGATCGCACTGCGTCAGAGATGAATTATGTCGCGGGGGCGACCCGCCGCAGGCGGTGAATCCTGTGGAACAGGATTCTTTTTTTCCTTTGAAAAAGAAGGGCACTGTGATATAATGAAAAATAAGAATGCGTAACTGCGAGCAAAAATGCAGTTTGCTAAGAGAAAGGAAACGCAGCATGGTCAATGAACAACGACTGCACAGCATGATAAAAATAGCAAAATTTGATGCAAACGATGGAAAACGCTGCAAACCGATGATCCAGTATGCGCGAAAGGATTATGTGGCATTACAGCTTCTGAAAAGTTTCGTGGTCGGCACGATCGCATTTTTTATGATGTTAGGGCTTTGGGTACTCTATTCTATGGATGTTTTGATGGAACAGATCAACAAAATGGATTTTGTAAAGGCTGCTACTACACTGGGACTGCTCTATGGAATTTTTATGGTAATTTATCTTCTTGCCACATATATTATTTTTAATATGAAGTACACTTATGGCAGAAAAAAGGTAAAAAAATACTATGCGGGTCTAAAAAAGATCAGTGCGATGTATCTGCGGGAAGAACGGTTGAAAGGGAACGGAAACAAAGACTGGGACTGACAACGGAAGCAATGCGGAAAATGAGATTTTTCACATGTGGAAATGGAGATTAGTATGACGACCTTATTGGAATTAAAAGAGAAATTAACACGTTTTTATGGAAAATATGATATATACATTACGCCGGTGATAAAGTTTACTGTTGCACTCACAGCATTTTTGCTGATAAATCACAACATTGGTTATATGGAAAAAATCAGCAGTACACCAATTGCCCTGATCCTTGCCCTGATCTGTTCGATTCTTCCAGTCGGTGGGGCCGTTTTTATTGGCTCTGTGCTGATCCTTTTGGATATGTATGCACTTTCCTTAGAAGTATGTATTGTGGCCCTGATCCTGTTTATTCTGATGTATATCCTGTATTTTCGGTTTTCTCCAAAAAACGAGTATGGGGTGCTTTTGACACCGATTTGTTTTGGACTGAACATTCCGTTTGTGATGCCGGTCGGCATGGGACTTTTGCGGGAATTATATTCCATGTTTTCTCTGGTCTGCGGTATCGTTCTTTATTTCTTCTTAAACGGTGTAAAGCAGAATGAAACAACACTTGGCGGAGTGGATGAGAAAGATGCGGCAACATCAAAGATTGTTGTTGCGTTGAACCAGCTTTTGGGCAACAGGGAAATGTATCTGGTGCTTGCGATCATGGTGGTAACACTGGTCATCGTTTATATCATACGAAAAATGTCCATTGAGCATGCATGGGCGGTCGCAATTATATTTGGTATTTTATTCGAGGCAGTTGGTATGATCGCAGGGGATATGGTACTTGGAATCAGCGGAAAGACCATCACAATTCTGGTGGGAAGCATTATTTCCTGCGTGATTGCATTTGTGATTCAGTTCCTGTTTTTCAATCTGGATTATTCAAGGACGGAAAGACTCCAGTTTGAAGATGATGAGTATTATTATTATGTAAAAGCCGTACCGAAAGCAATCGTTGCAGGGACAGATAAAAAAGTGACCAGATTCAGTGGAAAAGAAGAACAGGATCGTATGACGAAAAAACGTTTCGCAGAAGAAATGGAGATTGACGAAGATCTGCTGGATTAGTTACTTTAAATACAGATAGCGGAAAGGAAAGTGAAGCAGGTGCAGAATGCGATGGCAACCATGGGCGCGTTTTGGGAAAAAGCGTCTATTTATTTGAATTTACCAAAGATTACAATGACAGATGTTGTAGAAATTCTCATCATAACATTTCTGTTTTATTATATGCTTGTGTGGATTAAGAACACAAGGGCATGGGTACTGTTAAAAGGTATTATGGTAATATTGCTTTTTGTTCTGGTTGCAGCTGTATTTCAGATGAATACGATCATCTGGATTGCGAAGAACACATTGAGCGTCGCAATTACTGCCATAGTTATTATATTCCAGCCGGAAATCCGGAAAGCACTGGAAAATCTTGGACAGAAGAATTTCCTTACTTCCTTTTTTTTACGTTTGATTTTTCAAAGGGAGAAAATCGCAAAGTTTACGGATAAAAACGATCAATGAACTGGTAAAGGCATGTTATGAGATGGGAAAAGTCAAAACAGGTGCACTTATCGTCATTGAGGATGAAATTGTTCTTTCGGAGTATGAAAGAACCGGTATTGCAGTAGATGGAATACTGACAAGCCAGCTTTTGATCAATATTTTTGAAAAAAAACACACCGCTTCATGACGGAGCCGTGATTGTCCGCGGGGACAGAGTGGTGTCTGCCACCTGCTATCTGCCACTGACGGATTCTTTAAGTATCAGCAAAGATCTTGGTACAAGACATCGTGCGGCGGTCGGAATCAGTGAAGTCAGTGATTCACTTACCATTGTTGTATCTGAGGAAACGGGAAAAGTTTCCATCGCCATGGGTGGGGAATTGTACCGCAATGTGGACGCTGAGTTTTTAAAGAACAAACTTTCATTTATACAGCATCGCGAGAAGAAAGTTTCAAAAATTGAATTATGGAGAAGGAGGCTTAAGGATGTTAAAGAATCTGGCAAAAAAACTAACGAATAATCTTGGCCTCAAGGTACTGGCTGTGTTATTTGCGATCGCTCTGTGGATCGTAGTGGTCAATATTGATGATCCGGTCAAACCGGCACAGTATACGATCAGTGTAACACAGGACAATATGGATTATCTTACCTCAAATGGAAAGTATTCCGAGACACTTGGCGGGAAAAATACAGTTACGTTTACGGCATCGGCAAAACGAAGTATTCTGGAAAAATTATCCAACACGGATTTTACTGCAGTTGCGGATATGGAAAAGATTGAATATGTGGAAGGTGATGGCGTATGCCGTGTCCCGATTACGATCACATGCAGTAAATATAACAGCAATACAGTTACCATTTCATCCAAACAGCAGTATCTGGATGTGACAGTGGAAGATCTTGGAAATGTACAGAAAAAGATCACTGCAAGCACGGAAGGTACGGTCATGGATGGCTGTGCACTTGGAGATGTTTCCATCGTGACATCGAATCTTTTGAAAATTTCGGGACCGTCTTCTGTTACGAGTCAGATCAGCACGGTAGTCGCAACGATCAATGTTGACGGAATGTCATCGGATGTGACCGATACAGTAGTGCCGGTTTTATATGATGCGGATGGTAATGAGATCGATGCTTCAAAGTTAAAAATGAATATTAATACTGTTACGATCACGGCGCAGATATTAAATACAAAAGATGTGGATCTTTCCTTCCAGACAAAAGGAACTGTGGCATCCGGCTATACATTAAAAGAAATTACCTACAGTCCGAAAAAAGTCCGGATCAAGGGAGAAACGGATGTGCTTAATAAGGTGGCTAAGATCGCAATACCGGATGATGTGTTAGATATGAGCGGTGCAACGGAAGATGTTGAGACAACTGTAGATATTACATCTTATCTTCCGGATGGAACTTCGCTGGTACTTGCAGCAGACGCAAAAGTGGAGGTCAAAGTAAAAGTAGAGCCGATCACAACAAAAACCTTCGAGGTGGATGCATCTGCGTTTACGCTTGAAAATATTCCGGATGCGACAAAGGCGAAGATTACGGAAGATACGATTCAGGTTGAGGTCACCGGAGCAGAAAGCGATATTAAGAAGCTGTCAGCAGATGACATTACAGGTACTGTTAATCTGCAGGGATATGGAAATGGTGAACATAATATCGCTGCAGATATTGATGTGGATAATGAACTTTATCAGGTAAAAACCGTGCGGATCCCGGTTAAAATGACTGCGGAAGATACGGAAATAAAATCAACGGAAAGCAGCAAAAAGAGTGCTTCTAAAACAAAATAAAAGAAATTAATAATTTGGAGGAAATACAATGGCAAGAATGTTTGGTACAGATGGTGTCCGTGGAGTGGCTGGATCAGAACTTACGATCGAGCTAGCGACAAAACTTGGACAGGCGGGAGCTTATGTGCTTACGAAAGAGCAGGAACATCAGGCAACGATTATCGTTGGCTGTGATACGAGAATTTCAGGAGGAATGCTTGCAAGTGCACTGATGGCAGGAATCTGTTCTGTCGGTGCAAATGCGATTTTTGTCGGAGTAATGCCGACACCTGCAATTGCGTATCTGACGAGAAAACATAAGGTAGATGCCGGGGTTGTCATTTCCGCATCCCATAACCCGATGGAATTTAACGGAATTAAATTTTTTAACGGCGAGGGATATAAGCTTTCTGATGAGCTTGAAGACGAGATCGAGGCACTGATCCGTAATAATATGAAGGATGTCAACCTGCCGATCGGTTCCGGAGTCGGTAAAATTGATTATCGTTTCGATTTAAGAGACGAATATGTAGAATTTATGAAAAAATGTGTTCCGGTTGATCTGACAGGCATGAAGATCGTGGTTGACTGTGCAGAGGGAGCCGCTCATTATACGTCAGTGAAGGCATTGAAAGATCTGGGGGCTGATCTGGTGGCAATCCATACCGAACCGGATGGAACGAATATCAATGCAAACTGTGGTTCGACGCATATGGATGAATTAAAAGCCAGAGTAGTTTATGAAAATGCTTCCATTGGTATTGCATTTGACGGGGATGCAGACCGTATGCTTGCTGTGGATGAAAAAGGAGAACTGGTCGATGGAGACCAGATCATGGCAATCTGTGGTACTTATATGAAACAGAAAGGTACCTTAAAAAAGAATACGATCGTTGTTACTGTTATGACAAACCTTGGATTTTCACTGATGGGAGAGCGCGAAGGCATCCATGTGGAAAAGACAAAAGTTGGCGACAGATATGTTCTTGAAAATATGAGAGAACATGGCTATAATATCGGAGGCGAGCAGTCAGGACACGTTATTTTCCTGGATGACAACACCACAGGTGATGGTCTGCTTTCTGCACTTCATCTGCTTGAGGTTATGGTGAAAACGAAAAAAACTTTATCAGAGCTTGCATCTGTTATGGAAGTATTACCGCAGGCACTTGTAAATGCAAAAGTGCCAAACCATAAAAAAGACAACTTTATGGATTATCAGGAGATTGCGGATGCAGTTGCAAAATTAGAGCAGAAGTTTAACGGAGAGGGAAGAGTTTTGATCCGTCCATCCGGTACAGAGCCGCTTGTCCGTGTCATGATTGAAGGAAAAGATCAAAAGGTGATCGATGAGGAAGCTAAAAAGTTAGCGGAACTGATTACGAAGATCATGCTTTAAATATTGTATATACAATAAACAGTTTGGAGGGATTTACTATGGTAAGCCAGAAAGTAACGATTAAAAATCCGACGGGACTTCATTTGAGACCGGCTGGAATTTTATGCAAGGAGGCCATGCAGTTTAAATCACATGTGACATTTCGTTACAGAGAAAATACAGCAAATGCAAAAAGCGTGTTGAGTGTACTTGGTGCATGCATCAAATCCGGGGATGAGATAGAGCTTGTCTGCGAAGGAGAAGATGAAAAAGAAGCACTTACGTCGATTGTTACGGCAATTGAAAATGGATTAGGAGAATAAATGATGAAAAAGATCTTAGTGACAGGGTGCAACGGACAGTTAGGGCGTGCCATCCGACAGGAATATAAAGGTGAGGATGTTTCCTTTATCAATACAGATGTTGCGGAAGGTGAAGGCATTGTGGCGCTCGATATTACCGATGTGAATGCTGTCCTTGCGCTGGTTCGTGCGGAGAGACCGGATGTCATTATCAACTGTGCAGCGCACACCAATGTGGATGCGTGCGAACAGCAGTGGGATGCCGCATACCGGATCAATGCGATCGGACCGAGAAATTTAAGTATCGCAGCAAGAGAAGTCGGAGCAAAAATGATCCACGTTTCCACCGATTATGTATTTGAGGGAAACGGAACAAAGCCATATACGGAATTTGATGAGATCCATCCGGTCAGTGCCTATGGAAAGACGAAGGCGGAGGGAGAAAAGTTTGTCCGTGAATTTGCAGACAGATATTTTATTTTCCGTACCGCATGGCTTTATGGAGATGGAAAAAACTTTGTAAAGACGATGCTTCGCCTTGCGGAGTCACACGATGAAGTCAGTGTTGTATGTGACCAGCAGGGATCCCCGACAAGCGCAGTGGAACTGGCAAGAGCCATTCATCATTTTGAACCGACAGAAAATTATGGTACATTTCATGCAACCTGTGAGGGCGATACCAACTGGGCAGCTTTTGCGGAAGCAATTTTTAAACGTGCAGGAAAGACAACAAAAGTCAACCATGTCACAAGTGAGCAGTATGCGAAGATGAATCCGGCTTCTGCAAACAGACCGGCATATTCGATTCTTGAGAACTATATGATGAAACTGACAGACGGTTACAAAATGGCTGAATGGCAGGATGCACTTGATGAGTATATGAAAACACTGGAATAATACGATGACAGAATATATCAAAAAACATTACCGGCTGATTCTGATGTCGGTATTTGCTGCGCTGGTCTGTTTTGGGTATCAGGCATTTAACTCGAATATCAGAATCGATACAGAGGAACTGATCAATCATCCCGGGTCTACGTTAGGGTGGCTTACGATTGGAAGATTTGGACTGGTTCTGTTAAAACGGATGCTTGGTCTTGGTGTACACCGAACGATAAAGAGTGGTATTCTGATGCTTTTGTTTTTTATCCTGGGAGGCAATGTACTGACGTATGGATGCTATTATTTTTCAGGAAAAAAGGATGGAAAACCGTACTGGAATATTTACGCTGCTTTATATGACATCCAATATCTGGAGTTTTCAGTTTTATTTTTCACTGCAGCAGGCGGAAGTCGCATTTGCAATGCTTTTGATGGCAGTCACCGGATTTTTTATGTGTGATCTTTGTTTTTGCGAGAAATATAAGGAGAACAGAAGCGGAAAAGATCTGTGTAAGCTGTTTTTGGATCC
>ENA-OQHF01001230-OQHF01001230.1-human-gut-metagenome-genome-assembly--contig:-NODE-1230-length-14438-cov-3.045210_pt1 | contig 14438 bp, 13 predicted proteins | sample MGYA00242559_ERZ504709 | MGnify/ENA primary metagenome ERZ504709 (study PRJEB26092, sample SAMD00036203) | human gut metagenome | host: Homo sapiens | study: EMG produced TPA metagenomics assembly of... | reverse complement strand
CCTCATATCCAAATGCCATTGAAATCTGTTTCATAAATTTTTTGCAATACGGATAAAATGTACATTACTGCAGACCGGTGATACTACCTGTTCCATATTCTTTCGATGTAACTCCACCTGCGGCGGATATCGTCCATTCCACTTGCATTGTAAAAATAGTCATATACCGTCAGAAGACCATTTCCAAGTCTTGACATTGTGGATCCTTCCGTCCTGCCAGCCATATAACGATAGTAACGTAAAAACATCGGATAGTATTTCTTCAAATTTTCCCGTTCTTTTGCATCCGCCCGATTTAATATCTCGTAATACAAATAAAACTGTGTTGGGACAAGTGAACCATGTGCCACAAATGCGAAATCTGTATTATCTGGTTCGGATAAGTAAGTGTCCATTACATATTCTGCAAGTTTTGAGGAATAATCTAACATTCCAGTCCAATAAATCCGGAATCCCACGTATACAGACTGTCCCATCTTTTTCCCGGTGTATAATGCGCAATGTATTCACCATGCCGCCTGATTGGATACACAATATTACTATATAATGCAGATTTTCATCATCCGTCCTGTAAATTCAAATGGATTTCCCTCTTCATTGGCACAATTTTCTTTTTTTACAATGCTTCTGCATTGTTTCCAGAAAATTTCTAATTCAGCTTTTGAATAATTACGTTCTTTTGTACTGATGTATGCATATTCCGTTCTGACACTTTTTCCGGGAACAAATAACGCTTCTGCAACATTAATATGATAAAAGCCTTCATCCGAATGTTTATCCTGAAATGCACCCGAAAAACTTCTCGTCAGATTATCATAAGTAGCATCTGAATTTGCAAGGCGTGATACTAATGCATCCTCAATACAGCCCGAATACAATTTTCTGCTTCTGACACGCTTGCTTAAAATGCTAAGATATATTGGATTTTCCTTATAGTTGTACTGATATTTTATATGATCATTCTCGTACTCAACTTTTGGGATTACATTACGAGCCTCTTCTGTTATTCCGACTTCCTTTTTGTCTGATTTTTCACAAACACATAAAAAATCAAGCATTATTCCATTACTCTGTTCGCTGAAAGCTTCCATTTTAAAGATGAACTCTTTATCTGAAATTTTTCCGATTGGAACATAGCAGATTCCACTCTCTTTTGTTGCCGCAAAATGGATTGTTCCAACATTGCTTTGAAAAATTACATCTCCCTCATCCTGCAATGTACGATATCTTATCGCTAACACTGCGTCCTGATACGATTCCTTTAATTTTACCTGATAAGAAACTTTATCGCCCTGATTGCCGCCAAACGCTTTCAATCCAAGATAACGCATAAAGAGTGCATAGTAGGACATTCCCAATCCATTGTCATCCGTAAATCCATCGACCGGGATCTCTCCCTTTTTCATGGCATCCAGATTCAGGTGTTCCCATGGAACTGCTTTTCCAAACTCCAAATTTTCATAATCGACAGCATTCCACGCATCACTTTTTTCCGGTACTTTTTTTCGTGTATACTCTGCTTTTCGGATATTCCTCTGCGGCAAAATAATTGATAAGGCAATTCTGGTTTTTATCCGTATTATTATGGAAGGAAACCCGGATTCCCCAGGTTTCCTCCTCAATCTCAAAGAAATCTACGTCTGCATATAACTGATCTTTCCAAAGAAGCTCATAGCGGTATCTATAATATTTTCCATTACTATCACAATCCCACGGATGATACTCAGATGGGATTGTAACGTTTGGAGCCGGTACATTGCTGTTCGCATAGGTCGGATGGATCACCAAATCAAATCTTGCTCCTGGAACAGCACTCTCCTTCATAATTCTTGAAATACCCATATACTTTTTCGAATATGGTCCCCACAATGGGATTATATTTTTATTTTCGTCTCTCACAATTATGCTTTTACAGCATTTTTCTGCTGTGTTTCAGCAATGCTGTCCTCAATCTCCTTCATTTTTTCACCAGTCAATGGATAGAACTTCATTGCAATAATAGAAGCAATCCATCCCAAAATCGGCATGCCACAGAATAATAAAATTGTGATCATCAGAATTTCAGGTGTGCTTGCATCTCCCACCTGTGGCACTGAATTTTTATATCCTATGACAGCTACAAATGCTCCAACAACTGTAGTTGCAAATGATGAAATAAGTTTATCAATAAAGGAGTATACGGTTGCAATTAGTCCCGGCACATAATGTCCACTTCTATACACTTCATAATCGGTGCAGTCTGCCATCATTGGAATCATCATATTACTTCCGATATTACGAATTCCATTCAATGCAATAATAAGAACTACAAATGCAATATTCATAAATCCAAAGGACTTCAGATCAATCTTGGTTGGATCACCAAAAATCAGAAGCAGTGTAATTGCGAGCTGAACAGCAATACATCCATATACAGTCGCTACATACGTCTTTTTCTGTCCGGAATGTCTTGCTCCCATAATACCTATTACAAGTAAAATAATGTTTGGAATCATTGTGATAGCAGACAATCTTCCCATTACTGCATAGTCACCAATAATAATTCCATAAAGCATAACACCTACGATAGAATTTCCTGCAATACTTGTTGCGAGTTTATCTGTAGACTCGGAAATAACTAACATCTGAAGTGCTCTGTTGTGTTTTAATACTTCCCAATAAGTTTTGAAGCTGACTTTTTCTTCTTTATTTTTTACCATGCTGTTGTAGTATTCCGGTTTATCTTTTGGAGCAATGGCAATCAGTGAGCAGATCATTAATACAAAAGCAATTGCAATTACCCAGACAATGATCTCACTGAAGAATTCAAGTGTCATTCCGCCATATTTCGGAACAAGGTAATTGGAAACAAGCATTGTAATTCCGGTCTGTAAGAACAGCATAAAAAAGCCTGTAAAGAAACCGTAAATCGGTCTCTGTTTTGGATCGTTTGTAAGTAAAGTCTGTGCAGAAGTTGTGACTGTTCCCTGAACGGTATAACCAATAATGTAAAGTGCATACACAACAATAAAATATGGGATCCGGAGTGTTTCCGGAACTAAATGTGTAGTCTTATATAATAAGATCATGCTTAATGCAAGAAGCGCATTACCGACAACAAGGGAACAGGTCCGGAAATTTTCCAAAATCGTCCATTGGAATGATCGATCAGCCATCCAATGATCGGATCTGTAAATCCAATCAAAAATTCGCATAGAAGTTGCCAGTGTAGATACAAATACTACAGACATTCCTAAAATTCCATTTGCATAGTAAGATACATACATCATTAAAAACAGATACATATTTGTTGACATCATATTTAATGCAAACAATGCGATCTGCCATGTTTTCGCACGGTTATATTTCGTTGCTTCGTTCATTGTAATTCCTCCTAAAAACATTGTTTAACATTTTCAAATCATGATTTTAAGTGGATTTTAGCATTGAACTTTTTCAGTGTACATTGCATATATTTTCTATAACATTGCGATTATTGCCTTGGCTCTCCAAGAATTTACTCCACCTGCACCTGGCACATTCTCATTGTAGCCAATGCTGCTTCATGGCTTTCCGGTGTGACACCTGCGCAGCAGGAAGCAATGACTTTGACCGGGATCTCCGGCAGATATGCCTTAATTAAAATTGCATTGGAGACAACACAGATGTCGGTGCAAAGTCCGACCAATGTAACGGTGATATCTTCTTTCTCTGCGATTTTTGTAATCTCTTCCGCAAGAATTTTTGAACCGAACGTCGGCTTGTCGATCACTACTGCGTCTTTTAATGCAGTTTTCACTTTCTCATTGATCTGCCAGCCGTCTGTTCCCTTCACGCAGTGCACAACCGGAAGATTTTTTCCTTCCTGAGTCTCTAAATAATTTTCCGGGTGTGTATCCCTTGTTGCAAAAATGTCTTTGGTGTCATACTTTGCAATCTCTGCGATTACGTTATCCACGATAGCCACTGCCTCTTTTGTTCCGAGTGCGCCATCGATAAAATCATTCTGCATATCTACCACTACTAATAAATTTCTCATTATGTAAACCTCCAATTTTCTTTTTAATTATAAAATATCCAAAATATTTTTTACTCCATGACACTAATTGTATCAAAGATCCTTTTTCTTATAATTCACTTCTTCCTAATCTTTCAATGAAAAATACAAGTTCTTATACCCCAACTGCTGACACAGTTTTGTCAGATACGGCTGGTCGATCCTTGCCTGCCCTAAGATATCCTTCTGTGCAAACACTTCCTCTTTTGTGCCATCTGCGAGCACTTTTCCGTGCGCCATAACGATCACACGCTCGAAACTCTCTGCCACAAAATCCATATCGTGTAAAATCGCAATCACCGTTTTTCCCTGACTGCTCAGATCCCGGATCATTTTCTGAATGATCTTTCTGCCCTTCCAGTCCTGTGCGATCGTCGGTTCATCCAGAATGAGCACTTTTGTATCCATCGCAAGAACGGAAGCGACCGCAACCAGTTTCCGCTCTGACAATTCCAGATCATAAGGATTTTCGTCTGCAAGCTGTTCCAGCCCGACCAGCTTTAATGCTGCAACAGCTTTTTCCTTTGCCTGCTCTTTTGTCATTCCGATATTCTGCGGTCCGAACATGACTTCATCGATCACATGATATTTGAAAATCTGGTCATCCGGATTCTGGAATACATAACCAATCTCCCCTGCCAACATCGCAACGGTCTTTTCTGCCATGTCGCTTCCACCGTAATAGATGCTGCCGCCCACCGGCTTTAACAGACCTTTTAACAGCTTTACAAGTGTCGTTTTTCCTGCGCCGTTCTGACCGATGACCGCAGTTGATCTGTGGTCAATTGTAAGGTTTATGTCCTGCAGAACCGGAACATTTTCGAGATATTGGAATTTCAGATGTTCGATGTCAAAAACACTTTTCTTACAACTTATAGTCTGTTTCATGCTTTCATCTGTAGTTACAGAATCTTCCATCTGCCCGCTCTTATTTTTCATATCTTTATTATTGTCTAATAAAACTTTTTCCGGGCAGAACGCTTCCTCCCCCGGAAACAAATCTTTTAACGCCAACGCATCCTTAAGCGAAGCCGGATAACATCCATTCTCTTTCTTCACGCCAAAAGCCTGATAGATTCTTGTATAGGCAGGTGGATTCACCCCATAGCTCTGCAGATCCGCTCTGGAAAAAATCTGTTCCGGCGTATCGAATGCAATCTGCTTTCCCTGATGCAGCAACAAAATCTTATCACAGTATTCTGCCAGTTTTTCCAGCTTCTGCTCCACCATAATGATCGTGATCCCTGATTTTGCGAGCTTATCGACCGCCGCAAAAACTTCCTCGCTTCCCGCCGGATCAAGCTGTGAGGTAGGTTCGTCTAACACGATCACTTCCGGTTTCATCGCAAGGATACCTGCCAGCGCCACCCTCTGCATCTGACCGCCGGACAGATCAAACGGATTTCTGTCCCGGTAAGCTGCAATATCCAGCAGTTCCATCACTTCATCCACACGGCTTATCATCTCTTCTTTTGGCACGCCGAAGTTCTGCAGTCCAAATGCAATTTCCTCAAAAACAGTTTCTTTTGCACCGGAGAGCTGATTGAACGGATTCTGGAATACCAGACCTACTTTCTGACACAGCTTTGAAACAGTCGTTTTTGCCACCTCAGTGTCCTCGATCAGAACTTTTCCTCCATAAGCCCCTTTGAAAAATCCCGGAACAAGACCGTTGAAAGCCTGACAGAGCGTACTTTTTCCGGCTCCGTTCTCCCCGATGACCCCAACAAAAGAACCTTTTTCTATTTCAAAATCCAGCCCATCCAACGCAAGCTTTGTTGTATTTGGATAGCGGTATTTTAAATTTTCAACCTTTATATATGCCATAATTCTTCCTTTTTCCATATATCATTTTTTCCAGCTTTAACAATACACATTTTCAGTTTTGCAGCATGACGATTTACAGCACAATCCTCACCACGATAGCCCCTGCAATCACCACAGCCATCACCAGACATAACACGCGGTCGGAAGTTTTCATTTTTCCTTCCCTGAGATAGGTCTTTTTCTGCCCAGCCTCAAAGCCCCGGATTTCCAGTGCGATCGCACGCTCTCTTGTGTTGATGAGCGAACTCATGACAACCGGCGAAATTAACGGAAGAAACGATTTTGCCCTGGTGATCAGATTTCCCTCCGTCTCAAGCCCACGGCTCCGCTGTGCATCCATAATCGTGTTCATCGTCCCGCTCATCTGCGGTACGATCTGAAAAACAGAACTGATGACATATCCGATCTTCGGTGAAAATCCGGCCTGCTCCAGATCCTCTACCAGCTCTGCCGGCTTAGTTGTGAGTACAAACACCGCAAATGCCAGCAGCATATTTAAGACGTTACAGCTGATGCGAAGCGCATACATCATTCCTTCCCGATAGAACTTTAACGGTCCTAACTGAAACATTAAGTTTGCATTTTCATGATTAAATAAACCATGGATCAAAAATATGGTGATCAGAATTGTAAATGAAAAAGCAATCAGTGGAAAAACCTTTTTCATGATTTTTCCACTGATAAGCATTACAAGACTGATTCCAATGAATATAGCGAATGCCCATAACTTCCCTGTGATCAGCGATGCAGCGACCGCTGTCAGGATATAACACAGTTTCGTAAAAGGATGCATTCTGGTCAAATAGGTATCTTTATCCACATAAAGGCTGATACTTTTCATCTAAATCACTCCATCAGAATATGTTTTCACTTCTTAGTCTAAGCTCTCCACACTATCGTTCACATCATAAAGAGCAGTAAGTTTTTTCGGAAGTCCTTTTAAAATTGCAAACACGATCAATACCGTAATGATCTTATCCGGAACATCCACAACGACTTCATCTAAGAAAGAACCTAATACAACCGGGAGATTTGCTGCCTGTGTTGCTGCGAATACTGCATCGCCCCAGACATTTCCTGTTGTACCGCCCCAGAAAATAACGTTTAACGGAGTGGAAATCAATACTGCTGCAAGACCGCCGGCTAAAGAAGTCAGTAACGCACCGTTTACTTTTTCCATTTTGCCGAGACGTGCCATAATACCAACGACAAGACCGATGCCAAGACTTGTGAGGGCATACACTAATGTAATGGAATCACCGGTTGTAAAACCATAGATCAGGTTGTTGGCTGCTCCACAGATCGCACCGATGATCGGTCCGCCGAGTGCGCCACCGATACAGGTTCCGATGGAATCTAACCATAACGGCAGTTTTAATACGGATGCAAATAATTTTCCGAGGTAATTGATACCGATACATGCCGGGATCAATACCAGACTTGCTGTGTTTAATTTTGTTTTAAAAATGTTCTTCATAACGTTGTCCTCCTCATTTTCCGGAGCACCTGTACAGTGCCTCCAATGCTACATGAATCTCGTTTTTTTCTCCCTGTACGGTTGTATTCACTCCATCCGTATAGTTGTTAATGTTATCTTCAAGGTTATCCTCGTATTCCACCACAGTATTTAAGACAGAGGCTGTCTTCACACCCCGGATCCTTCCGATCACAAACAGCGCCGCCGTCTCCATATCACAGCCAAGCACCCCTCTGCCGGCCCACAGTGCGTCGATCTCGTCCTCTCTGTCCGTGTAAAAACTGTCATGACTCCGTGCCATTCCGACATGTGCCGGAATCTGCTCCTCCTCTGCTGCCTCTACACAGGCATTCATCAGTTCAAAATCCGGGATTGCCGGATAAATGGAATCTATGTACGTTCTGGAAGTTCCTTCATCTCTCACCGCACCCTGCACTAAGATCAGATCCCCTAATCTGATCTCTTTTTGCAATGCACCGCAGCTTCCGATACGGATTGCGTGCGTCACGCCGATACGCGCCAGCTCTTCCACAGCAATCCCGGTCGAAGGACCGCCGATCCCCGTAGAAACTGCAAGCACACGCATTCCCTTGTAAGTTCCTGCAATGCTTTTATATTCTCTGTTAAATTCTAACTCCTCCACGTCCTCTAGCTGTTCTGCGATCCGATCCACCCTTGCCGGGTCTCCAGGAAGGATTGCAAACGGAATGCCGAGGTCATCGCGCAGTTTTAGGTGAGGCATTACTTCCATTCCATCATCCACTCTTTTCTCAGATTTTCCTGCCTTATCATGACAAAATTTCTCATTACCATGGTTTTAAGATTCTTGTTTAAGGTATCACTTTACATCTGTCTTGTCAACTGTAAAGTCATGTATGCACTGACACAGTTACAGATAACTTTCCTTCCGGTTGACAGCCTTTCTCAAATAATTTCCAAGATTTGTCATGCACATGAGCGTGGCTGTCAGAAAAAGACCCGGTATGAGGATGATCCACCATGACTTTGTCATCAGTGCTTTGTCTGCGTTTGAAAGCATGCTTCCCCACGAAATCTGTTCTAACGGCAGGCCGATTCCCATAAAGCTTAGCGTCGATTCAGCAATAATTGCACTTCTGATATTCATGACAACCATAAACATGATCGATGAAGCAAAATTGGGAGTCAGGTGTTTCCACAAGACATGCCAAAAGCTTCCTCCCATACATCTTGCTGCGATGACATACCCGCTGTTTCGGATCTGTTTTACTTCAGTGCGCACCACTTTGGCAATACCTGGCCAGCTTGTGATCCCGATAATAAATGAAATACTGAAAATGCTGGCTTTTCCTAAGACTGCCTGCAATAAAATGACCAGCAGCAGATTCGGGATGCTTAAGAAAATCTCTGTAAAACGCATGAGCAGTGAATCCACCCACTCCGGCGCACATCCGCTGACTGCACCAAAGACAATTGCAAGTACCGTAGAGAGAAACGTCGCAAGCACTCCGATCAAAAGTGAGATCCGTCCCCCATACCAGATCATGGAAAAAATATCTCTCCCCATCGTATCTGTCCCAAAGAGAAACTCTCCTCCCGGTGCCTCATTGTAATGTGCCAGATCCATATAGCCGGGATCTTTTGTCATGATCAGATGACAGCACAGGCAGCCTGACAGGATGACCGCAAGCAGCAGCGCTGATATCAGCGGTTTTCCCTGATACCATTTTTTATGCCTGCTAACAATCTGATCCTCTGTATTTCTAATTCCCACAATCTGAAAATCTGTATCCATCATCGGTTCCTTTCTGTCACTGACGTATTCTCGGATCGATCCTCTCATTTATCGTCTGGGCGATCATGTTGCAGACAACCACGACAATACCTGTAAGAATACATAAAACCATCAGTAAATTATAATCTTTATATCTGGCACTCTCATAAGCCAATGTTCCAAGCCCCGGATAAGAGAATACCGTCTCAACAATATAGGTTCCTCCTAAAATATGAGGCACCGAGATCGCCATAATGCTCAGATAGCTTGGAATAATGTTACGGAGGCAATGGTGGAAAGGATCTTATTTTTGTTAGCCCTTTGATTTCGCCAGCAGCACATAATCTGCCCGCACTTCCTCCAAATCGTATTGCGATCATATAAGCGTAGTACCATAGGTGTCCCATCACTACAACTGTGACGGCAATATGAGATGCTGTATCCTGTCAGCAGTATCTTTCTCTTTTCCGATCGTGTAGGCGCCGGAACTTGGCAATATATGAAGCTCAACTGCAAAGAAAAGGATCAGTACCAGTGAAAACCAGAACTCCGGTATACAGCTTGTGACCGTTCCGACCTGGCATATGATTTTATCCAGCCATTTTTCTTCGTGCCATGCACACAAAATTCCCAATAACAACGCCAGTGTAAAAATAAGCACAAAGCCAATCCCGCCCAGCAGCATTGTATTTCCGACTCTTCCGGAAATCACTTCCAGCACATCCATTTTGTATTTATAGGAGATGCCGAATTCTCCATGAAATGCATTCGAAAGCCATTTTACATACTGAACAGAAACAGACTCGTTCAGTCCCAGCTTCTCCATCGCCCAGTCATGTTCCTCGGGGCTCATTTTTTCCACTCTTTCCCCATAGTAAGAGACAAGCGGATCTCCCGGCGCCAGTCTGGAAATATAAAATACGATCACTGACAACAAAAAAATACTTGCCAGAAACAGCAATATTTTTTTATTATATAGATACCAATCTCTTTTTTACTCATGTTCTTTCTCTCTTGCTCTTTGCCGCTCCCTGTGTGGATCCGGAATTGGGATCGACTCGATCAATGCCTTCGTATATGGGTGCTTCGGATGTCTGAAAATATCCTCCACATTTCCTACTTCTACTAATTTGCCGTCATACATCACACCTACCCGGTCACACAAAAAACGTACCATGGAAAGATCGTGTGCAATGAACAGAAACGAAAACCCGTGTTCCTTCTGCAAATGCCGGAACAGATTCACGATCTGTGCCTGAATGGATACGTCTAAGGATGCGATCGGTTCATCTGCGACCAGCAGTTCCGGTTCCATCGCTACTGCGCGCGCAATTGCAACACGCTGCCTTTGTCCGCCTGAGAGCTCCGAAGGATATTTTTCCAGATAGGAATTATCCAATCCAACATACTTCAGCTGAAATGCTGCCTCCGCTGAAAGTGTTCCTCTTTTCGGTGTGATGTGCTGTATCCGGAAGGGCTCTGACAAAATATCCTTCACTTTCATACGAGGATTCAAACTGGAAGTGGAGTCCTGAAAAATAATCTGCCGCTCACACTGAAGCATTTTTTTATTTTTCCGGAACTCCTTACTGCGGCAGGTATCAATTTCCTTATATAAAATCTCTCCGCTATCTGGTTTACATAAATTCATCACGCAATTTGCCACAGTTGATTTTCCGGAACCGGATTCACCTACCAGTCCAAAAACTTCTCCCTTATAAATCCGGAAACTCACATCATCTACAGCTTTGTGCACATTTCTTTTTCCAATGGAAAAACTTTTCGTGAGATGATTTACAGCCACTAAAGTCTCCCTGTTTTCTGCATCATTCTGACATTCTTCCGCTACAGAAGTCTTTTCGCGCTCCGCTGTTTCTTCACATCCTTCTCTCTGATCTCCTTCTGCCAAAAAGGAACTGCATACGAGCGAAGGCGGTTTTATTTCAGGTGCTCTCTCATCCAGCAGCCAGGTTGCTGCGTAGTGTGTATCCGATATTTTAAACATTGGCGGTTCTTTTTCATAATCAATTGCAAGTGCATATTCATTTCTGCATGCAAACGCATCCCCCCTGGGAGGATTGATCAATACCGGCGGCATTCCCGGGATCGCATGCAGCATCTCTTTCCCTTTTGCATACGCCGGAAGTGCCTGCATAAGCCCCCATGTATATGGATGCCTTGCATCATAAAAAATGTCCTCTGTTGTTCCAAGTTCCACGATTTTCCCTGCATACATGACAGCCACCCGGTCAGCAACTCTTGCGACAACGCCCAGATCATGCGTTACAAAAATAGTTGAGGTATGCATTTTCTTCTGGATATCGCGGAACAGATCCAAAATCTGTGCCTGTATCGTCACATCTAAAGCTGTGGTCGGCTCATCTGCGATCAGGATAGACGGATTTCCTGCCAGTGCGATTGCTAACACACTGCGCTGTCTCATGCCGCCCGAAAAATGATACGGGTATAAATTCCTCCGCTCGTCTGCCTGATCGATACCGACTAATCCCATCAGCTCTATGACACGCTTTTCTAATGCATCACGCTTTATATGAGGATTGTGTATTTTAATTGCTTCTTCTATCTGTCTGCCAATTGTCATCGTCGGATTTAATGCTGTCATCGGATCCTGAAATACCATGGAAAAAAGCGTTCCACGCAATTTCGCCATGTCACGCTCTTTGTACCCGGTAATATCTATTCCATTTGCCAGAATTTTTCCTGATTTTATTCTGGCATTCCCCGGAAGCATTTTCATCAGACTTTTACACAGGACGCTTTTCCCACAGCCGGACTCTCCCACAATCGCAAGAACCTCTCCCTCTTTCAGGGAGAGGCTTACATCTCTGACTGCCTGTACTTCACCGGCGTCCGTTTCAAAACTGACAGATAAATCTGAAGCTTCCAATATATATGTTCTGCTCTGTTCTTCCATAGTGAATTCCTTCTGCTGCCTCCGGCAGTTATTTCCTAGTTCCCGATCGTCCAGTCTGCAACATTCCAGAAAATTCCGACACCGTGATGTCCCATAACAGTGTCTGCTGAGATTCCCTGAATAGAAGAATTTGCCACATAATTTGCATCAATATAGCAGATAAAGGTAAATGCCGGATCTTTTGCCAGCTCTTCCTGAAACTTGTCATATGCCTCTGCACGCACCTCAGGATCTGCGGACTCTCTCGCCTCAATCAGATACTGGTCTACCAGTGCATTGGAATAAGAACTGTAGTTAGCACCCTTGTCTGTACCAAATACTTTGTAAGTATGATCATCTGCATCAAAAGGACTTCCCCAGCCGATCAGATACGCCATCTGTCCGCCCCAGTCAACCTCTGTCGGAACTTCTACCGTACAGTCAATACCAACTTCTTTTAACTGCTGTGCTGCTGCCTGGGCGATATCGAGCCGTACCTGGTCACCTGCTCCGACACTTATTACGAAACCGATCTTTTCGCCATCTCTATAGTAAAATCCGTCTTCACCCATCGTACATCCGACAGACTCCATGATTTCTTTTGATTTTTCCGGATCGTAATCATAATGTTCTACATTCTCATTGTTGTAAATATTACGCTGCAATGGTCCGTATGCGGTCATTCCCTGTCCGAGGAGAACCGCATCAATGATTGCCTGTCTGTCAATTGCATAATTGATGGCAGGGATAATGTCTTTATTGGCTGTCCAGTAATCATTATTAAAATTGTAAAGGATTCCGCGGTAATCCGATGTCTTCATATCATAGCATGTATAACCATCCTGATCTGCAAAGGTCTTCGCATCCTTCGGTGTCAGTAATGCAAGATCCAGTTCTCCGGACTGCATCTGGATCGCTTTTGCATTATCATCCGGTACGATCTTAAAAATGATCTTGTCGATATTTGGCGCACCCTTGAAATAATCCTCGTTCTTTACCAATGTGATCGCCTGTCCCGCATCCCAGCTGTCTAATTTGTATGGACCGGTACCGATCGGATGGCGGAAGAAATCCGACTCCTGCATATCTTCGCCTTCCAGTAAATGCTTTGGCAGAATTGCCATTGTCATATAGTCAAGGAACGCTACGTTCGGCGCTGAAAGTGTAAATGAAATGGTATGATCGTCGATCACGTCAATGGTTGTTACACTTCGTAGTTTGGTGCATTTTCTGAACCGTATCAGGATCCATGATTGCTTCGATTGTGAATTTTACATCATCTGCTGTAAACGGTTCCCCATCATGCCACTTCACATTCTCCTCTAAATGGAATGTATAAGTTAAAGTATCTTCATCGTAGTCCCAACTCTTTGCAAGCCCCGGAGCAACCTGATTCTCACCATCATGTGATGTCAGTCCGCTGAAAATCAGAATATTAATCTCACCATGCTCATCCATTGCCGGATTGATACGCGTGTAATCATTACTTCCATATACAAGTGTCGACTCTCCGCCCGCTGCCTGCGCTTCGGTTCCAGCGGAATTTTCTGTTTCCTTTTCTTCTGCGCCGTTTCCACAGGCTGCCATGGAAAGCATCATTGCTGCTGCCATCAGCATCGCAAAAATTTTCTTTTTCATTCCTAATCTCCGTTTTCTTTTTGTAAGATCTGCCACCTGTCAGGGTGTTATCCATCTCCATGCCGACTATTTTACTTTAGGAATGTCCGGTCCTGCAAGCTCCCCAGGGGGATATATTTTGCAATTATTGGGTAAATTTTAGTCTAACGTTTGCGTACAGAATTGCCCTGATGCTATTTCATCTCTTTTATATATCTTAGTACATCCTCTGCCGTCTCAGCGTAGTATTCTGCTCCGTGCTCTGCTAAGAACTCTTTGTCACGGAATCCCCAGAGAACCGAGATACAAGGCATGCCTGCATTTTTCGCTGTCTCGATATCAACGTCAGAATCACCAACGTAAACCGCTTCTTCTTTCGTTTTTCCTAATTCTTTCAATGCCTCAAAAACAGTATCCGGAGCCGGTTTTCTGCGGATGTCCTCTTTTTCACCGATTGCTACAGGAACAATTCCTTTAAAATAAAGGTCGTTTAATTCTTTGACTGCAAAATCAATCTTATTCGATACGATTGCTACCGCATAACCTTTCTTCTTCAAAGTCTCGATCAGCTCTACAACGCCTTCATACGGTTTTGTGTTATCATTGCAATGTTCGCCATAATAGTCTTTAAAAAGCGCAAAGGTTTCCTCAAATAATGGATTGTTCTCCCCATCCGGCACCGCCCGAATCATTAGCAGACGCACGCCATTTCCTACAAATTGACGCACTTCCTCTAATGTACGCTTTGGCATTCCCTGCTGTGCCAGTGCATAATTGACTGCATTTGCAAGATCTTGTAAAGTATCTAATAATG
>ENA-OQHF01001229-OQHF01001229.1-human-gut-metagenome-genome-assembly--contig:-NODE-1229-length-14442-cov-3.866434_pt1 | contig 14442 bp, 12 predicted proteins | sample MGYA00242559_ERZ504709 | MGnify/ENA primary metagenome ERZ504709 (study PRJEB26092, sample SAMD00036203) | human gut metagenome | host: Homo sapiens | study: EMG produced TPA metagenomics assembly of... | reverse complement strand
AAACGAGGCCAGCGACCAGGGCACCATCAGGGCACCGATTGGCCCCCGGCGCCATCCCGGTGACGCGTTGCAGGTAGTACATCCCACCACGTGACGCCAATAACATCCCCGGCACGCAGAGGTAGATCAGCATCGCGAAGCGCAGCAGGGGATCGGCCAGCAGCGACAGTGGAAGAAAGCGAGTCGGGCGAACCGGACCGGGGGTGTCGTTCAGCCATCGCACCGCCAGCACAAAGGTTAGCAGAGCCACAGGCAGGCTGGCGAAAAAGACCCAGCGCCAGCTGAACGCCTCGACTAACAGGCCGCCGATCGCCGGCGAGCAGGCGGGGGCCAGCAGGCCGACCAGCATCACCGCCGCCGACAGCTTCGCCCGCTCATGCGGCTGAAACAGCGGCCACGTCAGCGCCTGGCCGAGGGGGATTAACAGCCCGCCGCCCATCCCCTGCAGCGTCCGCCATAAAATTAGTTCGCTCAGGCTGTTGGCAAGTCCTGCCGCCAGCGCGCCGAGGCTGAACAGCCCCAGCGAGAGTAAAAACAGCCGTTTCGCCCCCCGAGCGCTCGCTGAGCCAGGCGCTGAACGGCACAACGACCGTCAGACCGAGAATATAGGCATTACTGACCCACGCCAGTTGCGAGACGGAAACCGCCAGCGCGCGGCTGATTGCCGGAAAGGCGATGCTGGCGATAAACATATTGATCAAATCGAGAAAAAAGCCGAACAGAAAAACGGTGGCAACGCGGTGGCGGTAGGTCATGGTTCACTCCCTCAGACAGGCGGCTACTGTAAACCTGCCGCAGCGAGGGATAAACGGGACTAATCGGGATATACTGTCTGAATATTTTTGACAATCATCCGGACGACGATGCTTAATCTTCAGCGCGTGACCATGTTTATCGCCGTGGTAGATGCCGGCAGTTTCACCCTGCCGCAGCGGCGCTGGGGCAGACCAAGGCAGTGGTCAGCTTTAACGTCGGCAGCTGAAAATGAGCTGGGGGTAGACCCTGGCCTGGCTGCGTCGACGCGGGCGTTTGGCGGCTCACTGACGCCGGGGTGCTGTTCTATCAGCGCGGGGTGGCGCTCCTGAACGCGGCGGAAAATCTCCAGGATGAAGTGCGGGCCAGCCATAGCGGCTTAAGCGGGGAGCTACGGATCACCACCACGCCGGAGTATGGCGCGCAGGTTATCATTCCAGCGCTGGCCGCGTTCGCCCGTCGTCATCCGGCGCTGCGGGTGCGCCACGTCTCCTCCTCCCATCATGCCGACCTCATTTCAGAACGATTTGATGTGGCGATACGCCTCGGTACGCTGGCCGATTCCCGCTATCGGGCGACGCGGATAGCCAGTTTCGCGATCCTGCCCGTCGCCTCTCCGGCCTGGCTGGCAAGCCATCCGGTGCAGACGCTGTCAGATCTGGCGCAAGCTGAGTGGATTATTCACGAGCGCCTGCCGACGCCGCTGCGCTGGCAGCTGCGCACGGATCACCAGACAGAGGTGGATTTCTCGATAGCCAGCGCGCCGCGGTTTTCTGCTGATAGCGCTACGGCGCTGATGAGCTTTGCTCTGGCGGGATGCGGCGTCGCCTTGCTGCCCGCATGGCTGGTAGCCAAAAAGGTGGCGCAGCGGGAGCTGGTGCCGCTCCTGCCGGAATACCATTTCCCACAGCAGGGCGTGTATGCCCTTTATCCCGACTCGCAGCATTTGCCGACCCGGGTGCGGGCATTTATTGACTTCCTGCGCGAGAAGGTCGGTTAAGCGCCCGTTCAGGGCGCCATCATTTTGTGCACCAGCCGGGAGAACTGCTCGCGCTCGTCATCGCTCAGGCGGCCGAGAAACTCGTCATCGACCTCATTGCCCTGCGGAATGGAACGGTTAAGCAACGCCTCGCCTTCGTCGGTCAGATAGACAAAACGGCGGCGTTTATCGGCCGGATCGTGCTCCCGGCGCACCAGGCCGCGCGCTTCCATTCGGCTGAGCATCTCCGCCAGCGTAGCCTTGGTGCTGACCGCCGCTTCAATCAGCGCCACCTGTTCGATCCCGGGGTGCTCCGCTACCGAGCGCATCACCGCATACTGAGGTTTAGTCAGGTCCGGCAACGCCTGCTGCCAGCGGGCGGTATGCTGTTGAAAAAGCTGGCGCAGCAGGTGGAATGCTTCGTTTCGTAACTCCATGAATACTCCGTAACAAAACTGTCACCTCTATGATAGCCGTTCGTACGCCTTTTTATACCCTTTCTGCGTTTTGATTAAAAATGCGCACGTATACGAACGATCTTGCCAATAAGGGCTGGAGGGGGTAGTTTAAATATAAAGTTCGTACACGAACAAAAGTAATGAGGTCTGGAATGAAACTGATTATTGGGATGACGGGGGCCACCGGGGCACCGCTTGGGGTGGCATTGCTGCAGGCGCTGCGCGATATGCCGGAGGTGGAAACCCATCTGGTGATGTCGAAATGGGCCAAAACCACCATCGAGCTGGAAACGCCCTGGACGGCGCGCGAAGTGGCCGCGCTGGCGGACTTTTCCCACAGCCCGGCAGACCAGGCCGCCACCATCTCATCCGGTTCATTTCGTACCGACGGCATGATCGTTATTCCCTGCAGTATGAAAACGCTTGCAGGCATTCGCGCGGGTTATGCCGAAGGGCTGGTGGGCCGCGCGGCGGACGTGGTGCTCAAAGAGGGGCGCAAGCTGGTGTTGGTCCCGCGGGAAATGCCGCTCAGCACGATCCATCTGGAGAACATGCTGGCGCTGTCCCGCATGGGCGTGGCGATGGTCCCGCCCATGCCAGCTTACTACAACCACCCGGAGACGGTTGACGATATCACCAATCATATCGTCACCCGGGTGCTGGATCAGTTTGGCCTCGACTATCACAAAGCGCGCCGCTGGAACGGCTTACGCACGGCAGAACAATTTGCACAGGAGATCGAATAATGGCTTTTGATGATTTGCGCAGCTTTTTGCAGGCGCTGGATGACCAGGGACAACTGCTGAAAATCAGTGAAGAGGTGAACGCTGAGCCCGATCTGGCGGCGGCCGCCAATGCGACCGGACGCATCGGCGACGGTGCCCCGGCGCTGTGGTTCGATAATATTCGCGGCTTTAACGACGCTCGCGTGACGATGAACACCATCGGCTCGTGGCAGAACCATGCCATCTCGCTGGGCCTGCCGCCTAACACGCCGGTGAAAAAGCAGATTGATGAGTTCATTCGCCGCTGGGATAACTTCCCGGTGACGCCAGAGCGCCGCGCCAACCCGGCGTGGGCAGAAAATACTGTTGATGGCGATGATATCAACCTGTTCGATATTCTGCCGCTGTTCCGCCTCAATGATGGTGACGGCGGTTTCTACCTCGATAAAGCCTGTGTCGTTTCACGCGATCCGCTGGATAAAGATAACTTCGGTAAGCAAAACGTCGGTATCTACCGCATGGAAGTGAAAGGCAAGCGCAAGCTCGGCCTGCAGCCGGTACCGATGCACGATATCGCGCTGCATCTGCACAAAGCGGAAGAGCGTGGGGAAGATCTGCCGATCGCCATTACCCTCGGTAACGACCCGATTATTACCCTGATGGGCGCCACGCCGCTGAAATACGATCAGTCTGAATATGAGATGGCTGGCGCGCTGCGCGAGAGCCCGTATCCCATCGCTACCGCGCCGCTGACCGGCTTTGACGTGCCCTGGGGTTCGGAAGTGATCCTCGAAGGGGTCATCGAAAGTCGTAAACGCGAAATCGAAGGGCCGTTCGGTGAGTTTACCGGGCACTACTCCGGCGGGCGTAACATGACCGTGGTGCGTATCGATAAAGTCTCTTACCGCACCAGGCCGATTTTCGAATCGCTGTACCTCGGCATGCCGTGGACAGAAATCGACTACCTGATGGGGCCAGCCACCTGCGTGCCGCTGTATCAGCAACTGAAAGCCGAGTTCCCGGAAGTGCAGGCGGTGAACGCCATGTACACCCACGGCCTGCTGGCGATTATCTCCACCAAAAAACGCTACGGTGGCTTTGCCCGCGCGGTGGGCCTGCGTGCGATGACCACGCCACACGGCCTGGGCTACGTGAAGATGGTGATTATGGTCGATGAAGACGTTGATCCGTTCAACCTGCCGCAGGTGATGTGGGCGCTCTCCTCGAAGGTTAACCCGGCGGGAGACCTGGTGCAGTTGCCGAACATGTCGGTCCTTGAACTTGACCCAGGCTCCAGCCCGGCAGGCATTACCGACAAACTGATTATCGACGCCACCACCCCGGTTGCGCCGGACCTTCGCGGTCACTACAGCCAGCCGGTGCAGGATCTGCCGGAAACCAAAGCCTGGGCTGAAAAACTGACCGCTATGCTGGCCAACCGTAAATAAGGAGAAGAAGATGATTTGTCCACGTTGCGCCGATGAAAAGATTGAAGTCATGGCGACCTCGCCGGTGAAAGGGGTCTGGACCGTGTATCAGTGCCAGCACTGTCTTTACACCTGGCGAGATACCGAGCCGCTGCGCCGCACCAGCCGCGAACACTATCCGGAAGCGTTCCGCATGACGCAGAAAGATATCGATGAGGCGCCGCAGGTGCCGCACGTACCGCCGCTATTGCCGGAAGATAAGCGTTAATGAAAGGGGCCCGCTAAGTCGGGCCTTTTTTATATTTAGTACAATTATGGAAATTATTTTTTTTCATTAAATTAAAAAATTACATGAAGGGTTAATATACCGGGATGACTTTGCGAGCCTGCATCCAGATTATTATAAAATTCGTCTGATTAATTCCTTGCAGATAAATTACTGTATCATTCTGCGTACCTTACAAGAATACCGTATGAGTAAGTCCATACTTTTTCCCCACAGTCTGTCCAGTGTATTTAAGTAGCATGTTTTGCCAATAACGGAGATATAACTGAACCTTGACTTGTTCCCCTGTTCAGAAATTGTCAGTACATTTCCGTATAATACTCCTGATACTAACCATTGTCTTATCAGCTTCAATATCCTACGGTCTGATATTCTCTGCTCTACCAGTTTCATCAGCTTATCTTGGTTTACGTTATCAAAGAACTTCTCAATATCTGCGTCTACTACATAATAGCCCTTGTTGTTACACGCTTTCCTTACCACTTCCAGTGCTTGCCTGGCACTTCTTTTCGGTCGGAATCCATAGGAACAATCTCTAAAGTCAGCTTCGAATACTGGCTCTATTGCTATCTTGGTAGCCATCTGCACAATTCTGTCCTTGACTGTTGGTATTCCAAGAGGTCTTTCACTTCCGTCTGGTTTTGGTATCATAACTCGCTTTACTGGGGATGGTTTATACTTTCCATCCATCAGTTCCGATTTGATTTCTGACAGGTATTTTTCAATTCCCATCTCTTCAATATCTTCGATTCCGATACCATCTACACCACTGGAACCCTTGTTAGCTTTTACCCGTTTCCATGCTTCAAAAAGTACATCATCACGATATACCTTATCGTAAAGTGCATGAAATCTTCGGCTATCACATTTCTTGGCTGTCAGATATAGTTTGTTTTGAAGTTGTCGAACTTTTTCCTTGGAGTTGTTAGTCTGCATGACATTCTCTCACTCTTACCCTCTCTACAAACATGAATGAAGCAAGGAACCTTCCCATAGACTGCGTTTTCTTGCACAGTCATTATTGGTACTATGTTCCTCTCCGACTCCCTCCCATCAGAAATACGATTTCGCCAAGCTTATACGCTTTCTTTTTTACCTTTCGGTGATGGGTAGGGTCTCTCCAGTTCCGAACCACACTTTTCATACATACCGTTTCCTATATACCGAGGGATTCCTCCGTGCTGCTTTCCAGTTTCTTCGCACGTTCCATGGCTTTCACCCATACGCCCAAGGTTCAGCTTCCCTTTGCTCTCTTTTCAGAGACCTTTCTAACGATACGGCAGAATTCACTTTATGTTACGGTCTGCATAATTGCTCGCCCCTCTTACCGAGGTTACTTTATCCACTCGCTTAGTACCCTGCATTACTGCAACGCACCGAGTTTAGCTACACGGCTCACTGGCGATTACCGTGACCGGACTTACACCGGCTAGTGTGGTCCAGCTTCGCTGGACACACAACGTAAATGAAAGAAAAACGGTACAGACAAATATGATTTCCTTTGTGAGCCATGGAGATAAGACTCTTCAGAGGCTTATCGGAATGCCCGGCGAACAGGAACATCATATTTCGTCTGTACCGTTTTTCTTTTCATAAACCTATAAAATCACGACTTGTGAGAGGGCGCTGATATCTGCCCTTCGCAACCTGTAAAAACACTACAGAATCTGCGCTTTCTTTCACGCAAAATAAACCTGCTTTCTCTCATCCTATTTTATTTTGTAGACTCCTTAAGGACAACTTCGTATGGAAGCAATGTTCTTGTCTCCACTTCCGCACCCTCGATCACATCCAATACCGTTTTACATGCAACCATGCCAAGCTCTTTCGCATCAAAAGAAAGTGATGTAATGGACGGCACATTATTTTCCAGTACGGAGCTGTTATAAAAAGATGCCACACGGATATCTTTTGGAACCTTTACATGCTTTTCACGCAGCTTTTTCAATACTCGGCTGCACACTGCATCATCCATACACAAAATACATTCTGCCTTTCGCTCGAGTACCTCTTCCACGATCTTGTCGATCACCACATGATTATCAAGATTTAAAAAAATGCATTGTCGGATCAATGACCTCACCCATTTTTTCATAAGCTTCCCGGAATCCCCGCAGACGGCTCTGTGTGACCACATGGTTCTCATCTCCGCCGATCAGTGCAATACGCTTCATTCCCTTCATTAAAATAATGGATGTAAGTTCTTTACACGCACTTTTGTGATTGTGGTCGATCTGGATCACACCTGTATAATTAGAGGAACCGATCGTCACAAACGGTACCTTTTTTTCCTGAAGATACTCAATCTGCCGGTCCTCCACAAACGTCCTCATCAGGATCACACCATCTACTTTACGGTTTGAGATAATACGCTCCAGCGAGGAGATATCGTTATTTTTACAGATGGAAAGCAGGATGTCATACTCCATAATTCCGGCGATCTCCTGAATCCCGAATAAGCATTCCTGAAAGAACGTGAGATCCACAACATCATATTCTCCCGGCATGACCACACAAAGATTATATGTTTTTGACTGCGCCAGCCCTTTGGCGATAACGTTTGGCTTATAGTCATGCTCCTCAATATATTTTAATACACGGTCTCTCGTCTCCTGCCCGATCCGTCCCTTCCCTGAAATGGCTCTTGAGACAGTGGTTTTGAAACACCAAGTGCTTCTGCCACATCTGCGATCGTTATATTTTTCTTCTCTTCATTCCCCATAAAAGCCCTTCTTTCCTCAAAGCAGTTACTTCCCCTGAATTGTGCTGTGGCTTCCTGTATCGCTTGCGATCCTGCCACAATGTTACTTTGTCCTGCCCTGATGTTGCTGCGCATCCTTTGCGCAACAATATTATTATCATCCTATTTTCAAAAAAAAGCAATGACATTTTTATATATTTTCCAAACAATCTTTTTGTTTCTGTTCACTTATGCCCTGTTCCGGTAACAATTCTGTTTTTTCGTATCAACATCGGATTTACATTTGTTTTTCCTGATGCTATAATATATTTGCGCAATCGGTTGCGTTATCAGATGATGATATATCAAATCACACTGATTGTCAATATGAAAATATTTTTTGGGGGACAATATGAAAACAGACCATTTACTTTTCGGGGCAGCTTATTACTCGGAATACCTTCCATATGACCGCGTGGAAAAAGACATGGAAATGATGGAAAAAGCAGGCATGAACACGATCCGTATCGCAGAATCGACCTGGAGCACCATCGAGCCAAAAGACGGTATCTTTGATTTCACACATCTCGATAAAATGCTTGAGGCGGCTGCACGCCACCATATTTCTGTCATTGTCGGGACACCGACCTACGCCATCCCGGCATGGCTGGCAAAAAAATACCCGGATATTCTGGCTTTGACCAATAACGGTCAGAACATTTATGGTGCAAGACAGAATATGGATATCACACACGCAGGCTATCTGTTCCACTGCGAGCGGGTTATCCGCGCAATGATGGAACATATCAAAGATGTTCCGCATATCATCGGGTTTCAGCTGGACAATGAGACCAAAAGCTACGGCACTGCCGGTCCGCGTGTCCAGGCAATGTTTGTAGATTATTTAAAAGAAAAATTACCCGGATATCAATGAATTCAATCGCGAGTTCGTGCTGGACTACTGGAGCAACCGCGTCAACACATGGGAAGATTTCCCGGATATCCGTGGCACGATCAATGAAAGCCTTGCCGCTGAATTTGCCAAATTTCCAGCGTCTGCTTGTGATCAGATTTTTAGCATGGCAGGCTGCGACGTTTCCGGATACAAGCGCCCGGATCAGTTTCATCACACAGAACTTCGACTACGACTGGACAGACCATTCCATCGGCTATCAGCCGGAGGTCAACCAGTACGAAGCTGCCAGATGCATGACCGTTGCCGGATGTGACATTTATCATCCTTCCCAGTCACTTCTTACCGGAGAGGAGATCACCTTCTGCGGCAACATCTCGCGCAGCTTAAGAAAGACAATTACCTTGTTTTAGAGACACAGGCTCAGGGAAATATTGCATGGCTTCCATATCCGGGGCAGCTCAGGCTTCAGGCCTACAGCCACATTGCAAACGGCTCCAACAGTGTCATGTACTGGCACTGGCACTCGATCCACAATGCGATTGAGAGCTATTGGAAGGGCATCCTGTCACACGATTTTTCCGAAAATGAGACTTACCGGGAAGCTGCATCCATCGGCGCAGACTGGAAGCGGATCGGCACCCACCTTAAAAACCTGCAAAAGAAAAACCGTGCTGCCATCCTGCTTGACAATAACTCCCTGACCGGACTGCGTCTTTTCCCATTGAAAGCCCTCGGCAATTACAGCTATAACACCGTTGCCCGCTGGCTTGGCGATGCTCTGTACCATTTAAATATCGAGTACGACATGATCTCCTCTGCGGAACGTGATTTTTCTTCCTACGAGTGCCTGATCGTGCCTGCACTTTACAGTGCTTCCGAAGATCTGCTCACCGCAATTTCTGATTATGTAAAAAACGGCGGACATCTGATCACGACGTTCCGTTCCGGTTTTTCAGATGAACAGTTAAAAATTTATGCGGACACACAGCCTCACATTTTACAGGAATGTCTTGGTATCCACTATGACCAATATACCTACCCTGTAGATGTTTCGGTAACACTGCCTGATTTTATGACTCATCCATCCTGCTCCGGTCATGAAAATGCGGCTTCCGATGCCGGCTCGTCATGTTCCGATGAATCCTGCACAAACAGCAGCAAATGTCTGCACTGGATGGATCTTGTGACCTGCGATACCGCCACACCGCTCTTTTTCTACGATCACCCGGTCTGGAAAAAATATGCCGCTGCCACAGTCAACCAGTTTGGAAAAGGGTCAGCACTGTATCTCTCCAGCATGTTTGACGGTGCTCTTCTGGAAAAAGTTCTGGTTCATTACTTTGCCTCGCTTCCGGAAACACTTTTAGCACATCCGGAATGCCACTTTCCATTGATCATCCGGGAAGGTGTCAATGATTTTGGAAAACGGGTAAGATTTTACTTCAATTATTCCAGTGAAAAACAGACCGCCATCTGCAAAGGGATCTCTGGCACGGAATTATTGTCCGGCAGAAAAATAATGGAACAGGAAACGCTTCCGCTGGAACCATGGGGCGTGGTGATCGTGGAAGAAAATTAATTTTTCCTTCACATACACAAAATATGCCGCACGAGAAGGTATTTTTTCGTGCGGCATATTTTTTTAGTGCCATCTTATGAATTTCATTTAGAAGTGTTTATTTTTTCTGTATGCGGTTCCCATCAGCGCACAGCCAAACAGTAATAATATCACTGCTGCTGCGATCGGTGTGTTATCCGAAGTCTTCGGACTTGCGATCACACTGCCTGTTGTCTGGCTCATATCTGTGTCATTTAAGACGATGACATAATCGGATGCATGTGAGAACTTAAAGTCTACAGTACCATCTTCTTTTACCTGTACTGCCTGATAATACTCAAACTTACCGGTTGTCTCGTTATAGTAATAAAGATTTGCTATTTTTCCACTGTAGTCCGTGCCAACGGAAAGTCTCAATATTCCCTCAAAGCCAAATACTCCGTCATAATTTAAGGAAAGCTGAATGGTTTCATTTCCGTCTGCCAGCGCTGTCACTTTCTGTTTTGGAATATCACTTGTTCCCACAACCAGACCAAGATCGATCGGCGCTGTCACATTACCGGTGATATCTTTTCCATTGATGATCCAGCTGGCCTGATCACTTACCTTGAAGGTTACGTTCATATCTTTTCCTTTGATACTCTCGAACACATTTGCTGGAATTTTTGTTGTCTTTAACAGGTTTACACGGATTTTACTTCCGGTTTTTGCCTTATTCACTGCCTCGATCACATTTGCAAAACTCTCCTCCTGCACGGTTACTTCTGCTACAGCCTGTTCTTCCTGTTTTGGAGTTGTCTGGACTGCAGAATTGACCTGACTGGAATTGTTTCCGGATGTCTGCTGATTTCCGTTATGATCCTCTGTTGTTTTTCCATCTGGCTTTTTATCATCTGTTGTATTATCCGGAGCCGGTTCTGTTTTTGTCTCCGCTGTCAAAACAATCGTTCCACCATCTTTTGCTGCCGGAATGGTAACAGAAACGTTCCGGTCAGCAGAAACCGTGTAAGTTTTTTCCATCATAAAGGTTTTTAAGAACTGTTCCGGCACTCTCTGCTACCGGAATCACTACTTCTTTCTCTGCCTCTTTCACATTCATTCCTACATATAAGGTGCTGTTTCCATAACTTCTGCTGATCACTTCATAGCCATCTGCGTCGGAAACTGCAACTGTGCTTCTGTTTCCTCTTGCAAATACATCTGTGTACGCATTGCGGATTGCAAGCATTGTCTTGTAGTGGTTGTAAATACTGTTGCTGTCTGCTTTCTGTTTTTCCAGCTCTGTCCAGTCAAAGTCGCGGCGGTTTGTCTGGAGCGGCCAGTTGTTGGCTCCACCCTGTCCGATCTCCTCTCCATAATAGAGCACCGGCTGACCTTTTGCGGTAATCTGAAGTGTTGCTGCCACTTTCATCAGGTTGTAAGCTTCTTCTTCGCTGATTTTGCTCTCATTTACAAGTTTATACTGCAGTGTGTCCTCATCATGGCTGCTCAAAAAGCTTCCCATGACAGCGGTGTTGTTGATCGCACTGTTTCTCTTCTGCAGTGAATTTTCCACGCTGGAAATTTTTCCTGTTACAAAGTTCTGTGCAAAATCGTTGAAATCAAAATCAAGAAGTGCATCCATCGTTCCGGTTCCCAATTCTCCTGCATTGTTGGCATATCCTGCACCGGAATACTCTCCTATCATTTTAAAATCAGGATTTACTTTGGTCAGGGAATTTTTAAATGCTGCCCATGTCGTTGTCTCTACATGTTTTACAGTATCCACACGATAATAGTCAATGCTGTATTTTGACATCCACTCGGTCTGCCATGTAACAAGCTGGTCTGTCACTGCTTTGTTTTCCGTCACAAAATCAGGCAGATCTGACAATGAATCATATTTATCATCACCACTGATCGTGTTGCTGGAGTCACGGATCATGGAAATACTGTTTCCATCTGCATCTGTTAAAATACTGTTGAAGTGATCTTCTCTACCGTATCCTGCATGGTTTAATACTACGTCCACCATGATTTTCATTCCCTTGCTGTGAGCGGCATCCAGTAATGCTTTGAACTGCTGCTCGTTTCCAAGATGTTTGTTTAACTTTGTGAAATCACTTGCCCAGTAACCATGATAGCCATAGGTAGCGGTATCTGTCTCATTATCATGCTGATCCTCTGTGATATTTTCTACGATCGGAGTGATCCAGATCGTGTTCACACCCAGATTTTTTAAATAATCCAGTTTCTGGTTTAATCCGGCAAAATCTCCACCGTGATAGCTGGAACCGCCTTTTTCTCCAATATTGTAATCGCCCACTTCATATGCGTCATTATTTCCTGCATCTCCGTCAAAGAAACGGTCTGTCACTGCAAAGTAAATCACTGCCTCATCCCAGTCGAAATCTCCGGCACTTTTTTTGCGCTCTGTGACGGTAACATTTGTCGCTGTTGTGTATACATTTCCATAAATATCTTTCACTGTGACCGGAATATTTTTTACGCCTGCTGCAACTGTATTCAGGCAGGAAATTGTTCCTTCCATAAGTTCCGGCTCGATCGCAAACTCTTTTCCCAGTCCCAGCTCACTCAGATCGGCTGTGATTGCAGCAATTTCAGACGTTTCAAGACCTTCTCCGTCTTTTGCAGTCAATTCTACGGATAACACATTGTTGTCATTGTAATCCATTGCATACTGTGATAAAGAAGCCGTTACGCTCACATTTGCTTTTTTGAAGTGGCATACGCTGCATTCTTTTCCATTGCTGTCGTTTGCAGTTACATCATTAAATGCATCTAATTCCTCTTTTCCATTTACCACATAGTAATAATAGTAATCACCCGTGGAAACATCTGTAAGATTGTATACAAAACGATCGTTTTCTGCGTCATAAGCCATTGCATAAGTCTGTCCGTTGATCACAATACTTACATTTCCTTCTAAAGAAGCAAGGTTATTCTCTGCTGCCAGTTCATCATTTCTGTAGTAAAAATGGATTGCATTATTTGCTCCATCCCGCTCAAAGCCTGTGTTGTATGGCAATACTCTTGTGATTCCTTCTCCCTGTGTGAACACTGCTTTCACCACTGACTGGTCTGCCGGGATCGTCACATAATGGTCTCCGCCGTCTTTGTTTGCCCACTCATTGTCAGCAGTACTTTGTCTCATACAGAAAGATAACATCAGATCTGCCTGCGAATCTTTTACCGGAATTTTTGCAACCATTTTGCCATTGATGTCTGCAAATGCTACAGATACATCAGAGCCAAATCCACTGTTCCAGGTGTAAATGTTCCAGCCTGTGTAGTCCTTCGCCGGTCTGTCGTACTCGATCATGACGTAGCGGGATCTCGGTGCTACCAGCTCTGGAATCTCTGTGTATGCCTGTTTACTATTGGATACAATATAAAGTGTTACATTTTCTGTTCCTGCGCTGTTGCTATAAGAAATCGTGTCCTTCTCCCATTTCCACTCGTCTTTTGATCTTGGGATGATCTGAAGGTCTGTATATGGAAGTTTTATTTCTGCGCGCAGCCACTCATTCCCATCAGAAAGTGTCTCGGTTGCGGTAAAAGGTGTTCCCTCTGTCGCTCCAGCACCATTTTTCTCCCAGATCCATAAGTCAGATGCATTTTCTGACATATGTGTCTTATCAAAATCATAATAATAAATGGTATATGTATATAATTTTTCTGTCACATTGACCACAAAGTCAGAGGTCTGTCCGTTCTCTGCTTCTGCCGTCAGTTCTACGATCTGTCCTGTATAAGATTTTCCGATTATAATGCTATTTCCATTTAATGTAATATCTTTATTTGCAGTTTTTAAACTGTAAGTAACCGGAGCTTCACTGCTTGTTCCGTCTTCAGACCACAATGTCAGTTTTTCTGGAAGTGCTGTCTCAATTCCCTTCATGGCATCTGCTTTTCCGTCAGCCAAGCCCGGGACGATCAAAACACTGTTTGTTCCACTTACCCTGTTATTTGCCGGATCTGAAAACGATACATCCCAGGTTTTATTTAATGCAAATTTGTATTCATATTTTCCGGGTGCAATGGTAAATGTTCCAGACCACATACCTGCTGTCTCATCTTTTTTAAGTTCCCAATCAGATGAATCCTGTTTCCAACCATTCATTCCTCCCGGAACCGTAACAGATGCTGCATCCCCTGTTTTTTCAACCGGGACACGGAAAGTTACCTCGCGTCCATTTACCTCCGGGCTTACATATCCTGCTTCTTTGTATTCGATCAGAGTTTCGGATTTGTCAGCATCTTTGTACCATTTCATGCCACCCTTTCCATCTCTTAAATAATAGATGGAGGTGTCTGTGGTGATGGCATTGATGGCTTTCACTTCTTCGCTCTGACCATCAAACTGTGTCTCTGCTCCTGTGTCAGCATCTACCAACTGAAAACCTGATATTGTTGTTCCGGTTAATGTAACAGTATAAATATTTTCAGCTTCTGAAACAGCCAGCTTTGGTTTGTCCTGATTTCCCCACGCAGCAATAGACGCATCCCCAGCTCCTTGATTGTCCAATACAAATCGCCGCCCCATAGATTGATAACAGGCGTTTTCCAATTTTCTGGTTTTTCAAATAAATTATAACTTTATGTGCAGCTGCTTTTTCTTTCTCTGGTAACACCTGATTTTTATCTTTGTCTAAGTACC
>ENA-OQHF01001226-OQHF01001226.1-human-gut-metagenome-genome-assembly--contig:-NODE-1226-length-14461-cov-2.457165_pt1 | contig 14461 bp, 18 predicted proteins | sample MGYA00242559_ERZ504709 | MGnify/ENA primary metagenome ERZ504709 (study PRJEB26092, sample SAMD00036203) | human gut metagenome | host: Homo sapiens | study: EMG produced TPA metagenomics assembly of... | reverse complement strand
AAAAAGAAATCGGTCGTGTTTGCGTTCAGCTTGCTTCACCGGATTTTAAATTTATGACAGGCGAAACAATAACATTGGAAGGTGGACTTGGACAGCGTCCGTAAAACATATAGTAAAAATATAATTTAAATGATTATAGAAAAACTATTTTCATAAGGTAAATCTGATTACATAGATTGTTCGTTTGGAACATCGAAGCTAGATTAAATAAATGTTATGAAAATAGTTTTTTCTTTGTTAAAAATGTAACGAAAATGTAATAAGATTATTCCAAAATGTAGCCTAAATGTAGTTAAAATATGACATTAAGAAACAATATAAAAATATTACAAAATTACGGAAAAAACAGCTTGAAAATAAAACTTTTAGTGCTATTATGTACATAGCAAATATCACAATGACATCACATGATATTACTTGGTTAAAATATGGGGAAGGTTATCTGATATTTTACGATTGACATAACGGGATAACTAAGGTTATGGAAAATGAAGGGAGCACAGAAAGATGAAAGAGAAGAACAGAAGAACGAAAAAGATGACACAGAAAATAATGATTTTTCTGGTAGTAATGATTTGCGTAGGAATGATAAGCGCAGTAACGACGACAGCAGTAACAAATGACAAAACACCAACTACAACAAATCAGGCGGAAAACAAAAGTAACGTAACGAAAACAACTGTAAACAAAAACAATACAGATTTAAACAATAAGAAACTGTAAACAAAAATAACACAGATTCAAATAATAAAACAATAAAAGCAAAAAGTAAGAAACAGAAAACCCCTGTTGCAAAATTTAAAACTAAAAAGGGCAAGACTTATTGCAAGATATCAGGCAAAAAAATAAAGAACCAGTTAGTTACAGTAAAGAATAAAACATACCTTTTTGATAAAAAAGGAGTAATGGTTACAGGTTGGGCTAAGTACAAAAAGGACTATTACTATTTCGGACGTACTAATGGAAAGATGGCTAAGAAATGTACTGTTGACGGCATTAAACTTGACAAAGCTGGAAAGGCTAAGCAGACTGACCTTAGCGTTGCCAAAATCAAAACAATGATGAGAGCAAGAAAGCAGTTAAATGAATTATGCAAATATACAGATACAAAGCAACAGAAACTAAGAAAATGTTTTGACTGGATTGCAAAACGTCCATATAAGAGATATAGATTTCTTAAAAAGATTTATAAGCAGAAAGGTTGGGAGTCAACTTTCGCAGATGATATTTTTATCCACGGAGATGGTTGTTGTGTTTCAGAATCAGCAGCACTTGCATTTTTACTTCACGAAGCAGGATACAAGGATGTTTATGTGGCACATGATTCAGAACATGCATGGGTTGAATTAAACGGAAAAGTATATGACGCTTTATTTGCAAGAGCAAAGGATTATAACAAGTACTATAATTTATCATATAAGAATTACAATTGTCATCCGGTAGACAAGAGAAAAATCTAATAAAAACATAGATAAGACGTTAAGAAATACAGACAACGTTTACGATGGAGCAGATTATGGTTTTAGTTCGGCAATATTCCTTTTGTGTTTTTGCCTATTGTCTGCGCATTATATTTATAGTGCCGGGAATAAATGGGGAAGAATACATTATTGATTATCGCAAGCCTAATATTTTATGCATTTGGAGAACCAATATATGTATTATTAATGATTGGTTCAATAATAGCTAATTACATATTTGGTTTGATGGAGGGAAGATTTAGTAAGGCTAATAATATAGCAGGAAAAAAGATTGTCTTAATAATAGCAGTTATTTGTAATATAGGTGTGCTGTGTGTGTTTAAATACACAGCATTTATCTTGGAAAATATTAATTATGCAGGAAGACTTAATATAAAGATTCCGGGAATTGCCCTGCCAATAGGAATTTCATTTTTTACATTTCAGGCATTGTCATATGTAATTGATGTGTACAGAAATCCTGAAATGGTTCAGAAGAATCTATTTAACCTGATGCTTTATGTATCATTCTTTCCGCAACTTATTGCCGGACCTATTATCAGATACAATGAAATAGCAAAACAGATTAACAACAGAACAAGCAGTATTGAAAAAACGACTGAAGGAATTAGCAGATTTATAAGAGGCCTTACAAAGAAGCTTATTATTGCAAATGCCACAGGATATATGGCGGATTCAATATTTGCATTAAAGATTACCGATTATAATTTTCTTGTGGCATGGGTTGGAGCAATAGCTTATACACTTCAGATTTATTATGATTTTAGTGGATATTCTGATATGGCAATAGGAATGGCAAAAATATTTGGCTTTGAGTTTAATGAAAACTTTAACCACCCATACAGCGCAAAAGGAATAAAGGATTTTTGGCGAAGATGGCATATTTCCCTATCACTTTGGTTTAGAGAATATGTTTACATACCTTTAGGTGGAAATCGAAAAGGAAAGTTTAGATGTGAATTCAATAAGATGATAGTATTTCTTCTGACAGGAATATGGCACGGAGCCAACTGGACGTTTGTAATATGGGGATTAATCCACGGAGTTGCCAATGTAATAGAAGACACATTGGGCAGTATAATTAAAATAAAAAATAACATTATAAAAAATATTATTACATGGATAGTTGTGGTTTGCGGATTTGTAATGTTCAGGGCAGATTCAGTAGGACTTGGTCTTACGATGTTAAAAACAATGTTTACCGGCTTTAATATGGAAGTAAAGTCAATCAGCTTTGTGGCAGGACTTCTTAGTCCATATTATATATTTGTTATAATAATGGCAATTATTTTTGCATATCCGTTAAGACAGAAGTTGGAAAATGTCATTTCTAAAAAGATTGGCAGCAACATAAATGAAACAATAATTCACATAGCAGATATAGGATTACTACTTGTATGCATTATAAGTCTTGCAACAGCAACCTATAATCCGTTTATTTATTTTAGATTTTAAGAGGTGACCGAAATGAAGAAAAAAATATTTATAATAATATTTTTCTGTTTACTGTGTATACCATCTCTTGGAATGTTATTTTTTAAAACAGATGTAAGTGTGGAGCAGAGACAGGTACAGATTTTCCCGTCAATTAAGACAGGCGGAAAGTTAAATGTAAAGTTTTTTGATCAGTTAAACGACTATTTTTCAGACAATTTTGCTTTTAGGCAGAATTTAATTGAAGCAGATGCTATAATAAAGAAGAATGTTTTCAGACAATCAGGAAATGAGAAAGTTATAGTTGGCAGTAAAGGCTATTTGTTTTTCAGTGAAACATTAGATGATTATCTTGGACAAAATACTTTGTCAAAAAGAGAAATCTATTCCTGTGGAAGAGTTTTATCTTTATTGCAGGAAAATGTGGAACAGAACAACAGACAGTTTCTATTTGTAATAGCACCAAATAAGAACTCGCTTTATCCTGAATATATGCCAAAGCGATACATAAAAACAAGTGAGCAGAATAATTACAGCTTATTACAGGCAGAAATGAAAAAAGAAAATATAAACACAGTTGATTTAAAGAAAATGTTCATTGATTCCGGAAAAGAAGTGTATCACAAGCTTGATAGCCATTGGAATAATCAGGGAGCGGCAATGGGCTGTAATGCCATACTTAACTATTTAGGAAAAGACCACTACGATTATACTAATGAAAGGCACACCATAAAGAAAAACTTTTCAGGGGACTTGTATGGAATGTTATTTCCAAAAGGAAACAAAAAAGATACAAATGTAATCTACAATAAAAAAAGTTTGTACAAAGTAACTTCAAACAACAAAAAAGTTACAGATATATCAATTGAAACAGAAAGCAAAGACAAAAAGAATCAATTGTAATGTATCGTGACTCATTTGGAAATGCGTTAATACCGTTTGTGGCAGATGAATTTCACAATGGCTATTTTACCAAGGCAGTTCCATACAACTGGAATCTGCAAAATGAAAAAAAGCAGACAAAGTAGTAATTGAGCTTGTAGAAAGACATATACATTCACTTATAGAAGAGGCACCATATATGGCAGCCCCATTAAGAGCAGGTAACTTAAACACAATGGAAGTAAACAGCAACACAACTGCAGAAATTGGCGACGATGAAGAATATGTACCAATAAGTGGAAAAGTGGATTCAAAATACATAGATGACGATAGCAAAATCTATGTACGCCTAAAAAGTGAAGATAATGAATATATATATGAAGCATTTCCGGCACCAATAGACGTAACGTCAAAAAACGAAGGATATGACTACGGTATGTACTTAGACACATCCCAAGTAGAAGCAGGAACATACGACATAGATGTAATAACCCAGAAGGATAACAAATACTATTCTTCCGGTGTAAAAACATCATTAGAACTAGAAGAATAATAATATACGTCGGTATATTTCAAAACATTTTATATAAGCAAACGATAGGCAGATTTTTCGCAATTTTGCGAGCATAAGCGGGCATTCGTATTTCGCTTCGCTTCATACTCATATCGCGCTGGCGCGATATATAAATTAGTTAAACAAGCTTTTATTGAGCAAGCTCATAAAAGCAGTTTCACTAATTTATGCACCGCTTGTAGTAACGCGTAACTTACTGTCTGAGCCGTAGGCGAGTTTAAGTTTTCGCTGTACAATAGGCGGCGGAGCAAAATAAGAAAATCAACGTGTTTGCGTTAAAAAATGTTTTGGAATGTTAAAAAATGTTTTGGAATATGGAATAACGTATATTAAGTTGTTAAATATTGTAAGTTAAGGAGATAATAGAGAATGAGAAAGTATTTTATGATTGGAACTGTTATGGCAGCCATGGTTTTAACAGTAGGTTGTGGAAATGGCAAGAAGGAAGAGGCAACTACAGCTGTAGCAACTACGGTTGCAGAAACAACTGTGCAGGAGACTACTGTGGAGGAAACAACTACTGTTGCTGAAACTACAGCTGTGGAAGAGGCTACTACAAAGGCAAAACAGAAAACAAAGAAGAAGGCTGATAATGGTGAAACAGCCATTATGAAAAAAAATAAAGAAGAAACAACGGAGAAGGTAACAGAGATGGATACTGAAAAGGTAACTAAAAAGGTTGAAACCACAACTAAGAAGGCTAAGAAGGTTGTAAAGAAGAGTTCTGAAAAGGCAACTAAGGCTAAGTCAAATAGCAATGGTAAGAGTACTGCTAAAAAGTATATTGGAAAGAATATGGATGAGTTAGTAGCTGCAATTGGAAAGTATAAGAGTATGGATAAGGATAAGAGCTGTCTTGAAGAAGGTGAGTATGATGGCTTCTTCTATTATGATGGTTTTACAGTATCTGCTACAACTAAGAATGGTCAGTGGATTATTAATTCAGTAGATTAATTTTCATACTGATTTATTTACAAAGATTTGTTTATATAGATTTATTCATATATATTTATTTACATAGATTTATCATAGAATAATATTAAAATAATTACATATTAAGTAAAATAGCACGTGGAAATTACCTGCGTGTTATTTTTTTGTGCAAAATAACAATAAACTCTTGCAAAAAACGTTTTTATTTGTTTAGATATATTATGGCATCAAAGGGTATTGTACTACATATGTTTGAATAATGGTGGACGAAGACCTTGGAACGTATAATTAAAATTAAGGAGAATGATATGAAGAAGAGTTTATTGACAAAGGCTTTATTGACATTTTCTGTCATTGGAACGGTATTTGCTTTTAGTAATACTGTTAAAGCAGCAGACAATTATGAATTGGTTTGGTCAGATGAGTTTAATGGTAATTATCTTGACACTAACACATGGAACTATGAAATAGGAACAGGAAGCTGGGGCTGGGGTAATAACGAACAGCAGTATTATACTGACAGAAATATTAAGGTAAGTAATGGTACTATGAAGATTACAGCCAAGCGTGAAGACTATGGCAGAATGAAATATACATCTTCAAGAATTACAACAAAGAATAAGAAGAACTTCAAATATGGAAAGATTGAAGCGAGAATTAAAATGCCAAAGTTTAAAGGTGTTTGGCCTGCGTTTTGGATGCTTGGAGCAAATCAGGATTCTGTAGGTTGGCCTAAATGTGGTGAAATAGACATTATGGAAGCAATCAATGATGAAAATCTTGTATATGGAACATTGCATTGGTTTAATGATCCGGGAAATAATAACGCAGATTCAGGAAGTTCAGTAGCAGTGGCTGACAGAACAGAATATCATGTATATGGAGTTGAATGGACAGCAGACAAGTTAAGATGGTATGTGGATGGCAAAGTTTATAGAACGATGGATGTTTCAAACGACTCATTTAGCGAGGTAAGAAAGGAATACTTTGTTATCTTTAATATGGCAATTGGCGGTCAGTGGCCGGGATATGACATTGATGAAACAGCTTTCCCGGCAACAATGGAAGTTGACTGGGTTAGAGCATATAAGAAAGTTGAAGAAACAACAACTAAGTATACGGGACCTATGATTACTGTAACAGAAGATGCTGTTGAAACATGTAGTGGAAAATGGGGTTCTTATTTCGGTTCTGACTGGGCAGGGGCTTCAGGTACATCAAAACCTACAGACAAAGCAGTAACAGGCGCAACAATGAACATTACATCAATAGGTAATTCACAGTGGGGAGTTCAGCAGTACTTAAAAGGATTACATTACTATCCGGGCAGAACATATAACTATAGTTTTACAATGACATCTGATGTGGATAAGAGGGTTTTTGTAAAAGTAGCTGGAGATGGCGACGAACAAATATTTGGTGAATATATTGACTTAAAAGCCGGAGTGCCTTATAACTTCTCAAGACAAGTAACTTTGGCAGAAGATATGGAAGGCGTTCTTGACTTATACTTTGGAATGGGAAAGTGTGATGGTGATGCAGCAGCAACTAATTCAGCAGCAAACATTACTTTATCTAATGTATCATTTAAGACAACAACACAGATTCCTGATCCTAATTATAATAACGGAGAAAGCACAACAAATAAAACAACACTACCAAGTGAAGAAAAGACAACAACTAATAATGGAGTGACAACAACTAACAATGGAGTGACAACAACGGGTAATGGAGTGACAACTACATCTAAGGTTGTAGTAAGCAGACCGGGAAAAGTAAGCGTAAAAAAGGTAGTACGTTCAAAGAACAACAGAAATATTAAGATAAATATTAAAAAGGTAAAAGGTGTTACAGGCTATCAGATAAAATATTCAACAAACAAAAAGTTGAAAAAGGCTAAAACAGTAACAACAAAATCTGTAAAAAAGACTTTGAAGAAGCTTAAGAAGAAAACTTATTATATTAAGGTACGTGCATATGTAGTTAAGTCAGGCAATGTGAAAGTAACAGGTGATTGGAGTAAAATTAAGAAAGTTAAAGTAAGAAAATAGTAAAAATAATAGAAAAATTAAATTAGGAAGAATTGAATTTTTGAGGGTCTGGCAATGTCAGACCCTTTTTTTGAATGATTGTGCAAAAGTGTGAATAAAATTTGAAAAATTGTTGACATATTTGGAAATAAATGCTAAAAAAATTTTAACAGTTGAGAGAACGTTATTATGGATTGTTACTATTTCGTTAGGCAAGACCGGATTTCGCAGATCAAGTTTTTTTGCGGGGCCAGGTCTATTTTTTTTACAAAAACAATTTTATGAAAAAAGGCAAATGATTTAGTAAAGCTATTATATGATATAGATAATAAAATAGGAAAAATTATGATAATAAACAAAGTAATAAACAATAATGTGTTAAGTACCCATGACGAAAACAATAGGGAGATTGTTCTTATGGGGAAAGGAATAGGATTTCAAAAGAAGGTTGGAGACGAAGTAGCTGAGGATAAGATTGAAAAGAAATTCGTTTTGGATAGTGAAGATGAAGTTGGTAAGTTTAGTGAATTGATTGAAATGATTCCACATAATTATTTGAATCTTTCTGTAGACATTATTTCATATGCACAGCAGGTTATGCCTAAAAGATTAAGTCCAAGTATATATATTTCATTGACGGATCATATTAAATTTCTTGCTTGAACGGTCAACCAAAGGAGAATTATTTGAAAATCCTTTATTTAATGAGATTAAGAGCTTTTATCCTAGTGAATATTTGGTTGGTGAAAAGGCACTGGAACTTATTGAGAGTGAGGCAGGAATAAAATTGCCACAAGATGAAGCTGCATCTATAGCACTTTCATTTTGTAATTGCAGAGTACAATATGGGAATGAGTGATACAGTTAATGCTACAACAATGATTAGGGAATGTATCAGTATTGTTGAAAAAGAATTAGGTATAAAACTTGATGAATTAGGTTTACACTGCTCAAGGTTTATAACACATTTGAAATTCTTTGCACAACGTATGTTTGCCGGAGAATTGTTGGACAATCAGGATCAGGAATTTTTAGATATGATTATTAATAAGTATCCTAAGGAATATGATATAAGTGAGAAAATAAGTCAGTTTGTACAAAGTAAATATGGATATGATATTCCTAAAGAGGAAAAAGTATATTTGGCAGTTTACATTAAACGTATTCAGCCACATATTGAAATATAAGCGATAGGAGGATTATTAAATGTTTGATTTTTTGAAAAAAAAAGTGGTAGCGCCTGATGATGTTTTGGTAGCACCAATAAAAGGAATGGCTGTTCCAAGTTCAAGTATTAACGATCCAACATTTGGTCAGGAAATGTTAGGAAAAGGAATGGCAATTGAGCCTAGTGAAGGGAAACTATATTCCCCAATAGACGGAAGCGTGGCAGTAGTTATTGATACAAAGCATGCTCTAAGTATTGTTTCAGATAATGGAGCAGAAATATTAATGCATGTAGGCCTTGATACTGTAAAATTAAAAGGAAAGTATTTTACACCTAAAGTTAGTGTAGGAGACAAGGTTAAAAAAGGAGATTTGATTTTAGAGTTTGATATTGATGCACTTAAAGGTGAAGGATTTGATGTAATTACCCCTATTATAATCTGCAATTCGGACATCTATAAAGAAGTGAAAACAAATGTTGGTCAAGAAGTTAATGTGGGTGACACAATAATTGAACTTACAAAATAAAGTAAATAAAGTCCTAAAAGACGGGATTTTAAAAATAATATTATAATAATGAGAAAGGAGGATGTTTTTATGATGAAATATCTTCAAAAATTAGGTAAAGCATTAATGCTTCCAGTAGCCGTACTTCCAATATGTGGGCTTTTAATGGGTATTGGCTACGCATTATGTCCTGCAGCAATGCAGGGTGGTGATATCAAAGGACTTATTCCTTTGATTGGTTTATTTTTGGTTAAGGCCGGTGCTGCTTTAATTGATAATATGGCACTTTTATTTGTAATCGGTGTTGGTGTTGGTTTATCCAAGGATAATGATGGTACAGGTGGTGTTGCAGCATTAGCATCATGGCTAATGATAACAACATTATTAAACACAGGATTTGTTACAACTATTATGCCGGCAATTGCTGAAAATGCTAATAAGACATTGGCATTTGACAAGATTGTAAACCCATTTATCGGTATCTTGGCAGGTATTATTGGTTCAACATGCTATAACAAGTTTAAAGATACTAAATTACCTGATTGGTTATCATTCTTTAGTGGTAAGAGATGTGTAGCAATTGTTGCAGGAGTTGTTTCAATTCTTGTATCAGTAGTATTATTATTTGTATGGCCATTAGTATTCGGTGTACTTATTGCTTTAGGTGAAGGAATCGTTAAATTAGGTGGTGTTGGAGCAGGTTTATATGCATTCTTTAACAGATTGTTAATTCCAACAGGATTACATCACGCACTTAACAATGTATTCTGGTTCGATACAATCGGACTTGGTGATTTAACAAACTTCTGGGGTGGCAAGACTTCAGCAGATGTAAGCTGGTCACTTGGTATGTATATGTCAGGTTTCTTCCCATGTATGATGTTTGGTGTTCCGGGTGCAGCTTTAGCAATGCTTCACTGTGCAAAGGATAATAAGAAGAAAGTAGCAGCAGGTCTTTTACTTTCAGCAGCAATTTGTGCATTCGTATGTGGTGTTACAGAACCATTTGAATTTGGTTTTATGTTCTTAGCACCTGTACTTTACTTAATTTATGCTATCCTTTACGGTATCTTTACAGTAATTACATATTATGTAGGATTTAGAGCAGGATTCTCATTCTCAGCAGGTTGTACAGACTTAGTATTCTCATCAACACTTCCTGCAGCATCAAAGACATGGTTAATCATTCCTTTGGGAATTGCAGCGTTTATAGTATTCTATGTAGTATTCAGATTCGCAATTACAAAGTTTGACCTTAAGACACCAGGTCGTGAAGATGACGATGTTGAAGCTGAAAAGCAGGCAGAACTTGGAAATAATGATTATACACAGGTTGCTTCTATTATATTAGAAGGTATCGGTGGAAAAGAAAATGTAGTTGAAATTGATAACTGCATTACAAGACTTCGTCTCGAAGTAAAAGATAATACAATCGTAGATGAAAAGAAGATTAAATCAGCAGGCGTAGCAGGGGTTCTCAGACCGGGCAAGAATAATGTTCAGGTTATTATTGGAACAAAAGTACAGTTTGTAGCTGATGAATTTAAGAAACTTTGCAAATAAAAGTAAATAATTAAAGTTTAAGGGGTGTCATTTAGGCATCCCTTTGACTTTAATAAGACAATTTTTTAACAAAAATAAAACTTATAAGATAGACACAGGGAGGATGAAATGTTTAAAGTAGTAAGAGAGCATCCAAAGGTTTTTTGGGCAGTAATAATTATAATAATCGTGGTAAGCATACTGTCTGTTTATGAGAAACAGAAATATAAGGCTAATCCGTATGAAAAGCAGATAGGAAATCCTCCGAGAGAAAATAAAGTATTTGATGATAACTTTTATTATGAAAAGCTTACTGATAATGAAAAAAAAGCATATGAAAAAATAAAGGATGCAATAGTTAATTTTAAAGGTGGAGAACTTACATTTGACAGTCCATTGAATGGAAAAGAATACTCAAGAGTTACTCAGGCATTGTATTGTGGTGAGGATGATTTGTTTTACGCAATTGTAAATGTGCCAATGACAGAAAATAATCAAAGCGTAAGCTCAGTAACAAAAAATATTACGGATATAAAAGAACAGACAATAGTAAAATGCATTATTTTATTGTATCCTGCAGAGGGAATCAATGAACAAGGTGATATAGACGATCAGGGATACGTAAAAAATCTGGAAGATTTAAAAAATCCATTGGCAACCATGAATGAAGATAAAAAGTCGACGGTTTTGGAAATGCAGCAGGCGTCAGAAGAAATACTTAATAAGGTAGTTAGTGATATGCCTAAGGAATATGGGAAAAAACAGGCAATCGATTATTTTCTGGATTGGATGGATAAGAATCTGATTTTAGATAGTGATACAATGGAAAACACGGATAAACTTTCAAATATGACAGAGGTTTTCGAAAAAAATTATTTTGAAGGCTGCACTTCATGTGTAGTAGAGGGTAAGGCTGTAGCTACAGGATATTCAAAGGTATTAACCAGGTTGTGTAATAAGGCCGGAATTTCTGCTCATATGACTATTGGAAGTTGGAAATATTCAGGAAGCTATACATTAGTAAATGTGGATTTTGAAGGAAAACAGGTCTATATTGATGCGTCCGGATGCAAGAAGGATGACCTTTGGAATCAGAGATATATTAGTGATACTTTAATGGCAAGAAATATGACTATATCAGATTTGTTTAATGATGAAAAATAATATAGTTAATATAAAAATAACGGTAATGGAAAGTGGATTATAAAAATTCATAAGAGGTGTTAGATATGAAGATTTATGTTGGTGAAGATTATAAAGAGATGAGCAGAAAGGCGGCAAATATTATGTCAGCCCAGATTATTTTAAAACCGGATAGCGTAATTGGCCTTGCAACAGGCTCAACACCCATTGGCATATATGATCAACTTGTAAAATGGTACGAAAAGGGTGATTTGGATTTTTCGAATGTAGTTTCAATTAATCTGGATGAATATAAAGGTTTATCAGGAGACAATGATCAAAGCTATAGATATTTTATGAATAAGCATTTGTTTGACAGAATTAACATTGATAAGAATAAAACATATGTACCGGATGGTCTTGAACAGGATTCTTATAAGGCATGTCAGCAGTATAATAATATTATTGAAAAGTCAGGCGGAATTGATATGCAGCTTTTGGGACTTGGACATAATGGTCATATAGGATTTAATGAACCGGGTGAGGCTTTTGAAAAGGAAACACATTGTGTTAATCTGACAAAGAGTACTATTGAAGCAAATAAAAGGTTTTTTGAAAGAGAAGAGGATGTTCCAAAGCAGGCATACACAATGGGAATAAAATCAATAATGCAGGCAAAGAAGATTTTGATAGTTGTTTCAGGAAAGGGAAAGGCTGACATAGTAAAGAAAGCATTCTTTGGACCGGTTACACCGGAGGTTCCGGCTTCAGTATTACAGCTTCATAATGATGTTACATTAGTTGGAGACAGAGATGCATTGTGTGAAATATTATAGAGATTGAAATTCGAAAAAGTAGTTTAGCTGTGTAATGCGTAGGGCATTGCTTACAGAAACACATATATTGAGGTAATAAAGATGATTATTAAGAACGGATTAGTATTTAACGAAGAAGGAAGATTTGAGGAAAAAGATGTATTCATAGATGGTGATAGAATTTCTACAGAAGCTACAGGTGAGGTCATTGATGCCAAGGGCTTGTATGTTATACCGGGATTAACAGATATTCACTTCCATGCATGTGTAGGCTATGACTTTTGTGATGGAACGCAGGAAGCTATTTCAAAAATGGCACGCTATGAATTGGAAAACGGAATTACTACAATTTGTCCTGCGTCTATGACATTTTTTCTGAGGAAAAGCTTGGGCAGATTTTTCGAAACAGCTAAGGAATATGACGGAAAGGACGGAGCAGAGCTTGTTGGTATTAATATGGAGGGACCTTTTATTTCAATGGAGAAAAAGGGAGCCCAAAATCCTGAATTCATTCACAAACCTGATGCTGAAATGTTTTATAGATTACAGGAAAAAGCAGGAGGGTTAATTAAGCTTGTTGATATTGCACCGGAGGTTGATGGTGCATTGACTGTATCAAAAAAATAAGGATGATGTAGAGTATCAGTTGCACATACTGCCGCAACATACGACCAGGCCAAAGAAGCTTTTGATAACGGAGCAAAAGCATGTTACCCACTTATATAATGGAATGAATGCATTTCACCATAGAAATCCGGGAGTAATTGGTGCAGCCTGTGATAATGAGAATGTAACAGTAGAGTTAATAGTGGACGGTGTTCACAGCCATCCTTCTACAGTAAGAACTACATTTAAGATGTTTGGCGATGATAGAATAATTATGATAAGTGATAGCAATGATGGCATGTGGACTTGACGATGGTCAGTATACTCTTGGCGGATTAGACGTTACGGTAAAGGGCAATGTGGCTACACTTACGGGAGAAGGAAATATAGCAGGTTCAGTTACTAATCTGATGAACTGTGTAAGAACAGCCGTTAAAAAATGGAAATTCCACTTGAAAGTGCCATTAAATGTGCAGCGGTTAATCCGGCAAAGGCTATAGGTATATATGACAGATTCGGAAGTATTGCCCCTGGCAAAGTAGCCAATATTGTACTTTTAGATAAGGATTTAAATATAAAATCCATAATAAAAGATGGAAACATTATATAAAAGCATTTCAAAAAGTTGAATAATTTATTATAATAGAGCCAGTTATTGTTTTTAGATTAAAAGAGCTAAAAAAATGCCGGCTCTTTTGTATTCTAAAAGGAAAATCGGAAATGAGGAATGTCATGGAAAAAGAAAAAAGTATGACTAAACAGGAAACAGAAGAAATGATGAAACAGCTTGAAAAAGTTTTTTCAATAGTAAGAATTTTGGATGTAGAAGGACTTGAAACAGCTAATTCTTTTAATAAAGGTAAGATGCCGGATCATCCATGCCAGTGCTATTCTTTTTGGAATAGAGATACACGTTGTGAGAATTGTATATCTGCCAGAGTATTAGCAGATAAGAAGCAGAGAACAAAGATTGAGTTTATAGATTCAGATATGTACCAGGTTATTTCAAGATATATTGAAATAGACAATGTGCCTCATATTATTGAAATGATTAACTGCTTAGACAGTGATACATTAATAGATTCGGATGGAAGAAAAGAGCTAATTGGAAAGATTGCAGGCTTTGATAAAGAAATATATTTGGATGTGTTAACAGGCGCATATAACAGAAAGTATTATGAAGATAATGTTAAGATGTCAACAAGAGTGTCAGGCATTGCAATGTTAGATATTGATGATTTTAAATTATATAATGATACTTTCGGTCATATGGCCGGAGACGTGGCATTGGAAACTGTTGTAGGAGTTATAAAGAAGAAATAAGAAAGATAGATTTAATAATCAGATATGGTGGTGATGAATTTCTTA
>ENA-OQHF01001225-OQHF01001225.1-human-gut-metagenome-genome-assembly--contig:-NODE-1225-length-14461-cov-9.246058_pt1 | contig 14461 bp, 13 predicted proteins | sample MGYA00242559_ERZ504709 | MGnify/ENA primary metagenome ERZ504709 (study PRJEB26092, sample SAMD00036203) | human gut metagenome | host: Homo sapiens | study: EMG produced TPA metagenomics assembly of... | reverse complement strand
AAAAACTTATGGCGGTGACGGAATTGCAGTTGCGGCGGCAGCAAAAAAAGGAAGATGAGATTTGACCTGGCTGGTGATACCGAAACAACAGAAACTGCAAAACCGGTTATCATTGTGGACAAGCTTGATTCCGTAAAGTCTGCTATTCAGCATAGAGACGGAAAGACAGCAGTACTGAACTTTGCAAGCTATAAAAACCCGGGCGGCAAGTTTATGGAAGGTTCTTCAGCACAGGAGGAATGCCTGTGCCATGCATCCACACTTTATAATGTATTAAAGCAGTTTCCGGTATATTATCAGTGGAACAGGGTACATAACAACCGTGCCCTTTACACTAACCGTGCGTTATATTCCGAAGATGTAATCTTTTTGGATGACAGTGTATGCGTCTACGGTGCAGAGCCGGAGCAGGTCAAGATTGATGTTATCACATGTGCGGCGCCGAATTTTTCTGCAGCTGGAAAATACGCAAGGGTTGAGGTTGATGAAAACAATGCCGAGCTGCTTAGACGAATCAAGTTTGTTCTGGACGTGGCAGAAGAAAATAAGGTACAGACTTTAATCCTCGGCGCGTTTGGCTGCGGTGTGTTTGGACAGGATGCGGCAGTTGTTGCCAAATATTTCAAGAAATGCCTTGATACATACAACTACCATTTCAAAACCGTGTATTTCTCTATCTTAAACAGAGGACGAAGTGATAATTATGCAAAATTTAAGTCTATCTTTAGACTGAAAGAAAGCTAAACGCTGGATATTGATAGAGAGCCGCAGTTACATGCGGCTCTTTTTTTCGCTGAAAATTTGAGGTTTGCTTTGCGGTGTGGTATGATAAAGAAAATTAAAAAGCAAAAAGCAAAAAAAACAAGGCAAAAGAATAATAAAAAACAAGAAAGGCTGATGGCACATGGGAGAAAATACAGATAAGAAAACATACAGATATTACAGTACCGAAAGACCGCTAATGCCTGGCTGCTGCCCGCGCGCCGGGGTGTATGAAGTTAAGAACTTTGATACAAAAACCTTTTGCGATGAAATCGGATGCGAGGCGTGGGGATATATTGATTACATGAGGGAATTATCCCCAGATGAAGCGGCTGACTATGAACTGCTGCCGGCAGGGCTGAAGACGTTTTGGGGTGTCACAACTGCAATCGATGATGATGGCCGCGTTTCCTGCGCGATAACTGATACCGTTCAAGCTGCGGTAAAGCCTGAAAATAGTTTTTCTGAAATCCACCAGAAGGATATCTGGGTGGACTGGTTTGGCTCCAAGGAGGAAGCAGAAGAGCGGGTAAGGGAAGCGAAAATGGCGTAGACCGAAAAAGAGTGCAAAAACAGAAAAATAAGCAAAAAACAGCCCCGGAAAATACATCCGTGACTGTTAAAATATATTACAATCTGAAAGTGCTTTGGCTGAATTTATCCAGTTCTTCAAGAATGTAAGACGAAATGCTTGCATTGTTCTTTTCCCTTGAGCTGAGCAATAATTCGTTTAAAGAAGCTTTCGACAGTAATCCAAGCTGAATAAATTTTACAAGCTTGTCATCTTTGTTTAAATCAAGAAGACGGTATGCTATCTGTTTTGATGACCGTTTAAGGTATTTCTTCACTTCATCGCTGTCGTCTATATGATTTTCATAATAAATTTTAAGCCCGGAAACCCCATACCTTTAGGTGCGGAGAGGAAGGGCTCTTTTTTTACAAAAAAATAAAAATCTCTTATTTTTTTTACTCTCTCCTGAAAAATCCAGCATATTGAATATGACTGAACAGAAGTCAAAGAAATCTGCTGAAAGGAGGAGAGCCAATGGCAGCAAAAGAGCAAAATGTAACGATATCAATAAAGGTAAAGTTGTATCCTGACCAGAAAACCATTGAAGAATTTAAGAAACTGACTACAGCATATAGCGAAGCGGCAACATGGCTTTCTGACCTTATGTTTAATGACTTTTCCAGCCCGGAAATGATAACTGACCGCAAAACACTGCATGATAGATATTATTACGACATACGGCAGAAGAAAGATATGAAGTCCCAGCTTGCAGAAAGTCTCATCAAATCCGTATCCGCAAAGTATAAGGCTATTGGCACAACATTTAAGAAACAGTATTACACTTATACTGATGCAGATGGAAATACGGCCAAATACAGAAAAGACCTGAACTGGCTGCAGCATCCGGTTGTGTACAAACGGCCACAGGCAGACCTTGTCAGAGGACGTGACTGGAGCTTTGTAAATGATGACAATGGAGGGCTCATTCTTTCTATCGCTACGCTTACAGGGCGTACAAAAGTAAGGTTTGTGGTAAAAGGATTTGATGATGTCATTAACGATTCAGATATGCCGGGCTTAAATATCGAAAACCCAAAATGGAAATTTGGAGAAGCCAAGCTCCTTTCCTCCGGTGGAAAATGGTTTGTACATATTTCAGCAACGGCAAAGCTTCCGGTAACTGACAGCGAAGATATTTCTAATATTGTCGGCCTTGACCGTGGGCTTGTTAATATTGTTACTGCTGCTGACCAGAGCGGTTTTACCGCACGATACAGCGGCGATGACGCAAGAAAAATCCGGGCAAGATACAATAAGACCAGAACTTCACTCCAGAAAAAGGGGACACGCGGAGCAAAACGTGTATTGAAGAGATTATCCGGCAGAGAGAACGGCTATATGAACGATGTGAATCATTGTCTCACCAAGGCACTCTGCGAAAACTATCCTGAAGATACATTGTTTGTGCTTGAAGACCTTACCGGGGTATCTTTTGAAGAACGCAACTTCCATTCTAAGGAACAGACAAATGAGATGCGGTCATGGACATTCTATGACTTCGGAGAAAAATTAAAATACAAGGCAGCTTTAAGAGGTCAGCAAGTAATTGAAGTTGATGCATACAAAACATCACAGAGATGCCCTCACTGTGGAAGATACGATAAAGCAGCCAGACATCGAGATACACATGAATATATATGCCCTGAGTGTGGACATGTAGAAAATGATGACGAAGTCGGGGCTTTAAACTTAATGTTTCTTGGTGCTGAGTATCTGAAAGACGATAAGAAGCCATCTTTTACCAAGATGGAACCAAAGAGCAAGAAGGGTAAGGCTAATGCTAATGCAGCAAAGAAGAATGCGGAGAACACGATAGCAGAAAATGCTTTCGTACTAATTTGATAAAGCAATATATAGATTGACTTAAATTTTACAACGGGGGCATGGTATGGTGTACCTTAAGGCTTAACAGCCTGACCGTAAGCTGTACCTGTCAAGTGTCCCGAAGCCGCGGCGACCCTGAAGGATTTCCAGGTACTGTTGTGGGAGCAGAGATGGCATCTGGCCTGAATGCGGACGAACCACAATGCCAGCGGTAAGCCCAGCCTTGAGGGCTGTGTTGGTTTGAGATATCTATTCCGGTAGGTATTACAAGCCACATCCCCTTGGGTGTGTGGTATTTTGACTTTCATCATTCCTTTCTTTGTTGTGTGTTAGTTATTTCAATTTTAATATGCATAAAAAATGCTAAGAAAAAAACTGCACAAGAAAACTTACAGCATCCAGTAATGGATGCTGTTTTTCGTGCAGAAATCCGCAAAAAAAATACGGAAAAAATAAAAATTCGGTATATTGGATGAAGAAGGGGTGAGGATGAAATGTGGGGAGTAAAAAGTAAAAAAAAGAAAGAACAAAAAATAGAAAAAAATAGAAAAAGAAGGCAAAAGGCTGAGGTTTTGCTCTGTAAGAAAAGATGAGGCGACGGGAATTTACTGGCCGGCTGATGCCGGAATGAAAGGTGTTGGCAGCCGGAAGATATTGTGCCCTGTAAAGAAAGCTGTCTAAGAGCGCTGGCCGGTCAAGCCGGGAGGAAGGTTATTGGCTGACGGAAGATTTACGAAAAAATGCGTGGCGGGAGTTTGACGGCGAAGCAGATTAAGCTTCGTATGTCAAGACTGTTCTGCCCTGCTGGAATCCGTAGTTCTCTCAATCTAAGTCAAAATCCTGCCGGCAATCGCAGCAACCCATGCCGGCCTACATAAACAACAAAAAAGAAAGGATGAAAAATAATGGCAAAAATACTTCTCAGTATATATCCGGAATATACAAAGGCAATCTTTTCCGGAATGAAAACAGAAGAGTTTCGCAGAAAGGTTGTAAACGAGCTGCTGGAAGGCGGAAGCCATACTTTATATTTCTACGAGACAAAGAAGAACGGGGGAGCCGGAAAGATTGTGGGTCAGGCATACGTGAAAGAAGTACTCGTGACGCTGCAGGCTGCATATATGCCATCAGGTTTACCGCAGCTTGACGGCCTTTCAGTTGAAAAAATGCAGCAGATGTATCTGTGCTGGTGCAGACAGAAAGAGAAAGCTCCTGCTAGATGGTGGTATAGTGATAGCGATTTCTCAGCTTACCGTAAGCTTATCGGATGGACTGGAGACCCGAAGCATTATTACAATTATGTGTTGAAGCTTGAAAATGTTCAGAAATACGATACTCCGCTTGATGTTTCCTGCTTTACATATGAAAGCGGCAAGACGATTACCCGCCCGCCGCAGAATATGTGTAAGTGCTTGCCTGCCTGATTTCGCCGCGGCAAAAATCCGGCATATTGATTTTGTAAAACAAATAAAGAAAGGAGACTTCAAAAATGGAAGCAAAAAAAATTTACGAATCAGGAAAGCTGCATGGTGTATACCGCTGCGGAAAAAGAGAGGAATTAGTAAATAAAATTCCAAGGATTGATAAGGAAGGTATGCCTGATGTTACCGGTATCGTTATTTCAGGAATTATGAATTTCGGAAATGATGCTGATATGATTAAGGCTATGGCGAAAGATGCGATTGGATGCAAAGCGGAGGATATTAAAATTCCATACGATGAATCACAATTTGCACGGCGCCGGTTCATCAACGATGTGATTGTTGGTAAGCTGACTGGTTCTGTCAGATTCAGCACTCAGGCGCTGATTGATACTTTTTACGAATTCCTTGAGATGCCTACGGAAACGACAAAGCAGATGCAGGCAAAAGATGATTTGAGGGATATTGAAAGGTATCTGAATAACGAGGCCAGAAGGCCGATTGTCCTTGGTCATCCGATTATTAATCTCTGTGGAGCCAATTTTGAATGCCAGATGGATTTCGCATTCCTTGGCCCGCATATCGTAAAGACCAATAAGCATAAAGAAGGCAGAAAATGGGTTTACGATGAAGAAGAGGTTTACCTCGCTGAGGCTGTAAGGATTTTTCCAAATAAGCCGGCTGTCAAAGAGACATCAAAGATACTTGACGTTGGAATTGGGACAAGACTTGAACTGTACGTCATGATAAAAGAGATGCAAAAATGGGTTGACGCGCATAAATGTGCTGGTGGCCAGCCAATCCTGCTGCGTGCAAGCTATTACTACCTTAAAAAAGACAGGGAAGACGATAAGCATTACAGCGATAACTTCTTTGATGGAAAAGGCGGCAATGTCATCTCACTGTCTGTTATCTATTCAGAAGATACGATGAAGGCGATTGATGACATATATGCACCAAAGCTCAGAGAATTTCTGGAAGGCAATTCAGCCCTTTCCGGGGAATGCAAGAATTGTTCTTCAAGAATGCTCTGCGGGTACCATGACGCATCAGTACCGCTTACAGAAGAGGAAAGACCGAAGCCAAAAGCTCTGCCTGTTTTAAGCCCTGACCAGGAAAAAGCAGCAAATGCTCTGGAGGGCAATATCCGTGTTATCGCAACTGCTGGAAGCGGCAAGACAACTGCGATGGCATACAGGATTATGAATCTTCTTAAAGCAGGAGTAAGCCCTGAAAAGATTGGATGCTTTACATTCACAAATGCCGGAGCCGGAGAGATGCGTGACAGAATCAAAGGTTTCTGTAGTATCGCAGGGATTGATGTAGAATTTGACAAAATCACAATATCTACTATCCACTCATTCGGTGATTCACTGCTGAAGCAGTATTATAACCTGCTCGGGTACAAAAAACCGCCAGTACTTATTAATGAAATCCAGCGGACAAAAATCATTGAGGAAATCCTGTCCAAGAACAACACTATTGAAGAGCTGGCAGACAAGTATAAAAACTTTTACCTTGATATGTTCCGTGCTAAAGGAATCCTTGAATTGATGAAGGGATACTTTTCCGATATCATGGACGGAATTTCACAGGAAGACTTTCAGGCAAAGACACGTCTTGAAAATGAAACGGTTGAAGCTATATATCGCATGTATATGCAGTATGATAAGTACAAAAGTGAAGCATGCCTGATTGAACATAGTGACCAGGAGCTTGGCGTTCTTAGACTGCTGAGACTGAAACCAGACTTGTTTGACGAGGTTGGAATTGAGCACATCTCCGTTGACGAGTATCAGGACACATCAAACATACAGTTTAAAATCATCAATGAAATGAGAAAGGCTAAATGCGTTAAATCACTGTTTATCGTTGGTGATGATGACCAGAGTATATATGGATTCCGTGAAGCAAACGTTGAGCTTATCAAAGATTTCTTTGCTATGATTGGCGATAAGAACGGTACTGATGTTCGGCTGATGGAAAACAGACGTTCAACAGTCAATATCGTTGATTTTGCAGCAAAGTTGATTTCGTTTAACGAAGACAGAATTGACAAAAAGCCTGTGTCCACAAATGGATTTGGAAAACATGTAGAGGTTGAAAAATGCCGTACGAAGGACGAAGAACAGGAATACATCATAAGGAATGTTGAGGCTTTGATAAAAGAAGATGGCAGAAGTGCAAATGAAATTGCAATTCTTGCCCCGACAAATGCCGAGCTGGTAGAATATGCAGATTTACTGCAGAAACGCGGCATTGAGTCTGTTAGTATCAACCCGGAGCCGATTCTGGAAAATCCACGTGTTCTTGGTGCTATTGGACTTGTGAAGTTCATGCTGAGCAGCAGCGAGCTTAACGGTACCATGTATATCAATGCTAGAGATAAAGGCAAGGCAATGACAATGACAGAAGATGAAATCAGGAAAAGTATGCTGGAACTTCAAAATGAAGTGAAGGAAATTTCTGATGTATCAGCGCTGTTTGAAAAATTCATGGCTCTTGACCCTGATGGGAATGATGAGATTTACCAGAGCTTTCTGGAGGACATTAATACCGCGAAAGAGGAAGCAGTAAGAAGAGAAAACCTTCCAGAAGTATGCGAATATATCATTGATTTTGACCGGTTTGGCCAGAAGCAGACCGCAAGAAAAGAAAAGGCATACAATGGAGTTGTACTTTCCACAATGCACTCTTCAAAAGGTAAGGAATGGCCAGTCGTGTTCTGCTCTGTTACAAAGCTGCACGGTAGGGATTTGAAACCGGAAGACATCCCAGAGAAGAATAGACTTTTGTTTGTTACCTGCACCAGAGCAAAAGAAGAACTTTATATTTCAGGCGTCACTATCGCCGTCAGCACTGCGGCTGAAGATGTTGAGAACCTGTTTCTTAGCGAATGTTTACAGGTGGCAGGCGAGATGTATGGCGATGAAAAAGAAGAATTCGCTTCCTGATATGTATAGCCCCGAAAAGAAATTTTCGGGGTTTTTTGTGTATTGGCATACTGGAACCAAAAAACAAAAAAAGAACTGGCAAAAGCAGCTTCAAAAAATAGCAAAAAAGAGCAGATACGAAATCCTGTATTTCATATTATTGCATATTTCTCATATTGTACAAAAGGCATCCGGCAAAGCGGCTGCCTGATTTTTACAAAAAAAATCAAAAATATATAGAAATTCAGGAGGAAAAAGATTGAAAATGAGAAGTAGAGGGTATCCATTACCTTAAGCACACGACAAATAAGCCATCTTTCGGTGGCTGCTTTAAAAATTGAATATTGAGAAGTTAAGGTTATGCGGTTGCTGACTTGATTTTATAACCCTGATTTCTTGCGATAAGGATTGCCTGTTCTACCGTAATTTCACGGTCAACTGGAGGCAGGTCTGATTTCCTGTAAAGTTCTGCATTATAGTTTTCACCGTTTTTCAACATGTGGTATAATGCGGTAAGAAGCATTCTTGCTATGGCAATGATTGCTTTCTTGTGACCGCGACGCTTTTTGAGACGGAGATAACGGTTACGCATTTCAGGATGCTTTGAGCTTTTAACAACAGCGTTTGCGCACTGTACTAAAAGCGGCTTGATATAGCATCCGGCTTTGGAGACCCGGACAGATTTTTTCTTCCCTGCGCTTTCATTGTTGGTCGGAGTAAGACCAGCCCATGAGCATAAGTGTTTCGCCGAAGGAAAAGCCTCCATATTGGTACCGATTTCGGAAATAATTCCGATGGCAGTGAAGTCACTGCTGATACCAGGAGCGGTTTGAAGAATGGCAAATTCCTGCTGATAGGGAGCAGCGAGCGCAAGAATGAGTTCTTCAAGCTCTGCTTTCCGGGATTCAAGGCTTTCATAATGAGCCTTGATTATCTTGAGTTTTCCCGCTTGTTCCGGTGTGATATAGCCGTCAATGGCATCACGCAGTTCGGGAAGTTTCTTTTTCAAACTTTTGAAAACAAGGGGTTCAAGGTCAAAGGAAGTATCTTCAGGGTTTTCTAAAATCTTATCCAGTATTGCCTGAGCAGATTTGCCGAAGGTGTCCGAAACAACGTTTCCCAACTGGATATTGGAAACCGTGAGACAGTTCTGCAAACGATTCTTTTCGCTTGATTTGAAGCAGGTCAGTTTGAAACGGTAACGCATAAGGTCACGAAGCTGGCGGATGTCAGCAGGAGGCATAAAGCTACCGGAAACAAGGTCATGCTTAAACAGGTCAGCAATCCATTTGGCATCTTTCTTGTCAGTTTTCTTTCCACGGATAGCCTTAACATACTTTGGATGAGCAAGGACAATCGAACAATCTTTTTCGAGAATGTTATAAACAGGAATCCAGTATTTACCAGTAGATTCCATACAGACATCCTTGCAATTATGTTCGAGCAGCCATTGTAACAAATTTTTCAAACCCTTCGTGTAGGTAGAAAAACGGTGGCGCTCGTAAGAGGTAACGCCGTGCTTGTCAGTAGAAGCAATGCAGGCGACTACAAAAGTCTTGTGGACATCAATGCCACAACAGATTTTGTACACGATTTTTAAAGCCATAGGGACTCCTTTCAGAACCGGAGCGGTTCGCTAAAGATTATAGGGAGAGACGGAATTGACTGACTGTCTAAGCCATAAACGAAGTTGTTTAAACAGAGATAAGATTTCGTGCTTGGTGTCACACTTATTTGTGCCTGAAAAGACAGTCTACACATATAACAATACGGTCATCCGGCAAGCCGGACAGCCCACTCACCTCCTCGTGATTTGTAGTATACCGAGTTCCCTACAAGAAGAATTATAAAGAAAAAATAAGCTCAGGGAAACATTTTCATTACGTTTTGTGCCTGAGCGAAGCGAAAGGAATGGATATAACAATGAAACATTTTGAACTTGGCCAGATGCATAAGGTCGAAATAAATGAAGGATTTAAAGAAATTAAAACAGCGCCGGAAAGAAGCGGCAGGTCTATGTCTCAGGAGATGGAAGAGCAGAGACGGAGGGAAGCTGAAAGAAAGAGAAAAGAACATGAAAAAGATAGCAAGCTTCTTGACAGGGAAGACTCTATTGAAGAAGATAAAGATGATTATGATATTGGTGATGACTACAAAATCGGAAGTGAGATGGATGGCTTAGACAAGAATGACTTGATTCGCGATGATGAAGAGCCTGACCTGGAGGAAGAGGAGTATAAAATTGGCGATGAGTTTGATGATTTAGATAGAGACGATGAAATCCTTGACGATGATTTTGACTACGACGAAAGCGAAGACCTTGATAACTGGCTGGATGAAGAAGATATTGGAAATGATTTCATGCTTCGACAACAGTATATCAATCAGAACAGAGCTGACAACCTAGACCATGGATTCGGAGGAAGAGATGATGACGGATTCAGGGGTCTTGATAGTGAAGACGGATTTGACGGCCCATCGGCATCCGGATTTGATTTTGATGACTATGATATGGATATGGAGATTGAGTAGGTGGCGCAGAACGGAACCACGCAGAAGGTTTTTCTGCGGGGTTCTTGTTGTATTACAAAAATTTGCTTGTTGAAAACATAAATAAGAAGTCATATGTTGCCATTAAGGCATCCGTTCTTTCTTCCAAAACAAAGCACGATGTATCGCGAGGCATTATCGCCTGATGCCTATGTTTTCCACCATTCCTCCACTGGTGCTCGGCCTCGCATTGTACAATATCTGATTCCAGTTGTTTTTGTATCTGCCAGTATGCGTCATGCCGTTCTTTTTCATCCTTGATTGTTCTTGCATACAAATGTGCAGCCTCATATGCCTCAGTATTCCGAAACTCAAATGGTACATCCTGTATCTTAACTGCTCCGGATTCCAAATCCAAAGTACACTGCGTATGGAATCCGTCTTTGATTAGCTTCGCGTAATATGCGTATTCCATTTTTTTCACCTCCAGTATTATTTCTTAAAATCTAAAATCTCAAAAATAATATGCAAAAAAACGTTAAAAAAGTTCAGCATTCTTCATATTACATATGAAAAACTAAAAAATGATATACTGAAAACAGGAGGATTATCTATGATTAATAAAAAAATATTAGCCGGAATCTTGGCGGCATCACTTGCCACGGTTCCGTTGATTACAACATATGCAAGCATGCCGGATATCGAAGATGTAAGTTACGCATCAGACGACGAAAAAGAAGAGGAAGCTCCGAAGGTAGATAAGGCTGCGAATTTCCAAAATTCAGTCAACCTTACTGATGAGGTGGCGAAAGGATATGAAACATCAAACGTGATGTTCAGCCCGACAAGCCTTAATTTTGCTCTTGGCATGATTGCCGAAGGTGCAAAAGGTGACACGAAAAAAGTTTTATCTGACTATCTTGGAACAGATAACTTTACGGAATATGCGAAATACTACCTGAAGGCAGCTAAATATTTCAACCCGGGTGATAAAGAACAAACCTACGGCTATTCTTCAAAGTTAAAGATTGCTGATGCGTTATGGCTTAACAAAGGCCTGACGCTTAAAGATGCCTTTAAGAAAAATGTATCTGACAATTTCAACGCAGAAGCGCAGGTTCTTGATTTTTCAGACAAGAAGAAGACATGCAGCATAATCAATAAATGGTGTAACGAAAGCACTGAAGGTCTTATTTCAGAAATCGTAAAGCCAGAAGCGATTAATCAGGACAGTAAATTATTCCTGACAAACTCTTTATATTTTGAGTCTGGATGGTCTTCTCCGTGGGAGTTATCAGACAAAGAAGAAAAATTCGGGGCAAAAGAAAAAACAAAATATATGGAAAGCAAAGGCGATGTTTATTACGAAAATGATGCAGCAACAGCATTTGGAAAAAGCTATGCTAACGGTCTGGAATTTATTGGCATCCTGCCAAAGAATGAAGATGATTTCACACTTGATAGCCTTGATATCAAAGACTTGTTAAAATCAGAGCCTGAGTATGATGAAGTATACTGCAAAATGCCAAAGCTGAATTTTGAAACAACAGCTGAATTAAGTGATATTTTAAGTAACATGGGACTTAAAAATATCTTTTCAAATAAAGCAGACTTCTCTGGTATCTCAGATGAAAATCTGAAGGTCGGTTCTGTGTTACAGAAGACAAAACTGGAGCTGGATGAGAACGGAACAAAAGCGGCAGCAGTGACTTCAATTTCTATGGAAACATGCTCGCTTGCATCACCTGACCCGATTGTGAAGAATGTAGACCTGACAAGGCCATTTGCGTTTTTAATCTATGATTCCACAAATGACGAGGTGCTGTTTATGGGAAAAGTAGTGACATTGCAGTAAGTATTTGCTGGCAATTTCCGTTTTGCGAAAAATACAGCATATTGTAAGAAAAATTAAGATAGGAGATATGCAAAAATGGAAAGAACTTGTATAGCAATTACTTCAAGCGATAAAGATGCGGTTATGCATCTTGAGATTTACACACCAGAGGACAAAAGCAATCTGAAAGGAATGATACAGATATGCCATGGAATGACAGAATATGTATGGAGGTATAAATCATTTGCTGAATACTTTACATCTCGTGGATACGTTGTCTTTGGCAATGACATTATAAGCCATGGAAGAAGCAACACTCAAAAATCATTGGGTTTGTACTTTACTGACTGGAGAAATGTTTACGATGATGCGGAAAAAGCAAGAGAGTATGTTCAGGAAAAATATCCTGGCCTTCCGGTGTATATTCTTGGTTTTTCACTTGGCTCTTATGTTGTAAGGACAATGGGCAGCCTGCTTCCGTATAAAAAGGAAATCCTGATAGGAACGGGAGACCAGCAGGAAATGCTGATGAAGCTGATGCAGAAAAAAATCAGTAAAAAATATGCCGGAAAGATGGCTTACATCTCTGATGACATAAAAGAACTTCTGTTTGGCAGTTATGCCAAAAAATTTCCCGGAAAGCCAGAAAACTATTGGCTGCTGACTGATGATGAAAAACGCAGTGAATACGAAGAAGACAGGCTTGTAAAAACAAGTGTAACACCAGGATTTTTCTGTGAATTTCTGAAAGGAATGGAGCTTGCGAGCATTCACCTTAACATGCCAAACAATACTATCCCGACAATGTTCATGTATGGCGAGAATGACCCGGTTTCGGGATTTGGAAAAGGAATACAAAAAGTATATAAAAAATACAAGAAGCGTAATCCGAGTACCGAGATTATGTCTTTCCCGGGCACCCATGATATTCTGCATGATGCTGGATACGAGCATGTGTTTGAAGAAATTTATAAATTTATTGAAAGCTGAAAAAATGAGCAGGCGATAACCGCCTGCTCATTTTTGTTTAGAGTTTAAAAGTTTTAGATGAGCCGTCAGACTGACTGATTGCATTTAGCAAATAAGCTTCTGCCAATGTGAATTGATGAATTCTGTCGTCTGCAAGAAGTTTTTTCATTGAAGACGATGACATAATGTTCAATTTCAGAAAATCAACCAGCTCGTTTTCCTTTTTGGAATCAAGCAATCGGTTTGTCAGGTTTACTGCAGTTCTTCTAAGATAGGTTTTGATAGAAGAGCTGTTGTTGTATTTGTAAATGGAAATGGCCAGATTCTGTTTGGTTTCTGTATATAATGCCATGTCAAGTATAGACTCCACAAACTTGTTGTCTGATACAATGTCTGAGAATTTACGCATATAAAATGTATCATCCATTTTTGCGATATCCCGTGCTGCTATATAACGCGGGATGAATAGTTTGTATGTTCCATCTGTAATTTCCACAATATCATATATGTTATCATCTGAATAATTATAATCGTCTTCTGAGTTCCGTATGCATGATTTAAAGAAATCTTTTGGCAGATAACCGCTGATATGGATTCTTCTCACGTTATCGAGACACCTGTCGGCAAGTTTTTGCACTGTTGCTGGGATGTTTATCTCTGTAAGAGCTTTATTATTTGAAAATGCTGACTCTCCAATGAACAACAGCCCTTCATTAAGCGTAACAGAATATAAGTTGATGCAATTAATAAATGCACGGTCACCGATGTCTTTAATCTGAGAAGGAAACGTTATCCGCTTTAATGATTTACAGTATGAGAACACAGATTCGCTGTACATTCCACCGATTGAAAAAATAGAATTTCCGAAATCAATACTCTCAAGTTCGTCACAGCAAAAAAATGCACGGTCTTCAATTAAATCCAGTGAATCTGGAAATTTAACAGATTTGATATGGCATGACATGAATGCGGTTTCGGCAATCTTTTTTACGCCCTCAGGAATTACAACTTCGTTTTTATAGTAATTTACAGGACACTTGACCAGGATGGTTCCTGTCTTGTCATACAAAATACCATCTCTTGATGTATAGAACACATTAGAGCTAGAAACCTCTATTTTTTTAATGTCCATATTCCTCCAGTTTGTAAAAGTCATTATAGTATCAAAGTCTACATATAATACTTCTGCACTGAATTTGTAAATTGCCCCCATATTTGTTTCGCTTGTAATGGTTATTTTTTTAAATGTGACATCCGGCTGTGACTTAATGCCTGACATTGAAACTTTAGGCGGAATCACAAGCTCTTTGGCTTTCGTATCAACTCCGGCAATAGCATTACCACAGACCAAAACCCCATTGGTAAACGGGCCAAATGAAGCTGGAAGGTAGTTTGTAAATGCGTCTTCATCTATATACCTGAAGTTGCCTGCAGATATGAATGATGTTGACAAAATTAGCCGTCGCATGCTTGTGACTTTAGCCATGAGTTAGACGGCTATCGTCTTTTAAGTATATAAAAATATCGTTTACGACATTTTATTTCTCTACATTTCAGTGTAGAGATTTTTTTATTTTCGTCAAAATTTTTTCGTAAAAAATCGTCCCGTTTCTAATTTTTTCAGCATATTAAATATGCAAGAAATTTAAATACAAAT
>ENA-OQHF01001224-OQHF01001224.1-human-gut-metagenome-genome-assembly--contig:-NODE-1224-length-14464-cov-4.664993_pt1 | contig 14464 bp, 17 predicted proteins | sample MGYA00242559_ERZ504709 | MGnify/ENA primary metagenome ERZ504709 (study PRJEB26092, sample SAMD00036203) | human gut metagenome | host: Homo sapiens | study: EMG produced TPA metagenomics assembly of... | reverse complement strand
ACTGTAGAACTCTTAAAGGCAGCAGGATTGAAAGAATTCCAGATAAGTATCGGTCAGGTGGATTTTTTCAAAGCACTGGTTGATGACTCCGGTATGTCGGAAGAGACTATTCAGGAACTGCGCCAGCTGATCTCCAACAAGAATTATTTCGGTGTGGAAGAACTTCTGGAGAGTCAGAGACTGTCCAAAGAACAGGTAGAAGCACTGACAGAACTGCCACAACTTTTTGGTGGCCCGGAAGTACTGAAAAAAGCAGAAAGTCTTACTGGCAACCCCAAGGCACTGGCAGCGATCCGCAGGTTACGGGAACTGTATCAGGTGGCCTCCTGCTATGGCTGTGAAGAATATATTTCTTTCGACCTTGGCATGCTCAGTAAATATCAGTATTATACAGGCATTATCTTCCAGGGGTTTACCTATGGCACCGGTGAGCCGTTAGTAACCGGTGGACGGTACAACAGGCTGCTGGAACATTTTGGAAGACCTGCCCCTGCAATCGGTTTCTGTCTGGTAATGGAACAGGTGTTGAATGCACTGAACCGTCAGAATATTCAGGTGCCGGTGATGGAAGGAAAACGACTGGTCTTATATAATGAAAGAAATCGTGAAGCAGCGATCCGGATTGCCGGTATGCAGAGAACACATGGTATGCAGATCCAGTGTATGCGGATGGAAGAAGGTCTGAAAGCGGAAGACTATATTGCATATGGAAAGGGTCATCAGTTTACGGATATTGTATCTCCGGTGGGAGAAGATCAGATACAGGTGATCAATCTGTTTACCGATGAAGTACAGATGACCAATCAGAAAAGTTTTCAGTAGGAGGAAAGACCCATGAGATATTTAACCATCGCACTGACGAAAGGCCGTCTGGCAGAGAAAACACTGGAGATGCTGGAAGCTGTAGGCATTACCTGTGAAGAGATGAAAGATAAAAAGACAAGAAAACTGATTTTTGTCAATGAAGATCTGAAACTTCGGTTCTTCCTGGCCAAAGGACCGGATGTCCCGACTTATGTGGAATATGGAGCGGCAGATCTGGGTGTCGTAGGTCGCGACACGATTCTGGAAGAAGGAAGAAAATTATATGAAGTGATGGATCTTGGCTTTGGAAAATGCAGAATGTGTATCTGCGGACCGGAATCTGCCCGGGAACTGCTGGATGGTAATCAGCAGATCCGTGTAGCCACCAAATACCCGAATATCGCCAAAGATTATTTTTATAATAAGAAAAACCAGACCGTGGAAATCATCAAATTAAACGGTTCTATCGAGCTGGCACCAATCGTAGGACTTTCCGAAGTCATCTGCGATATCGTAGAGACCGGTTCCACTCTGCGGGAAAATGGTCTGCATATTCTTGAAGAAGTATGCCCTCTGTCCGCAAGAGTGGTTGTGAATCAGGTAAGCATGAAAATGGAAAGCGAACGGATCTCAGAGCTTTTAGGAAAGTTAAAAAAGGTCATCAAGGAGGCAGACAGATGAGAATCGTAAAATTAACAAAAGAAACTACAAAAAATATTCTGGAAAATATGTTAAAAAGAAGTCCGAGCCAGTACGGAGAGTATGAAAGCCGGGTGCAGGCGATTATTCAGAATATCAAAGAAAACGGAGATGAGGCTCTGTTTTCCTATACCAAACAGTTTGATAAAGCAGATATTAATGCTTCCAATGTAAAAGTAACAGACGAAGAATTCGAAGAAGCATATAAAGCAGTGGATCCGGCACTTCTGGATGTGATCCGCAAGGCGCTGGTCAATATCGAGAGCTACCATGAACTGCAGAAACAGAACAGCTGGTTCAAGAGCACCCCACAGGGAACGATGCTTGGACAGAAAGTAACACCACTGGAAAAGGTAGGCGTCTATGTACCGGGAGGAAAAGCAGTATATCCGTCGTCTGTTCTGATGAACATTATGCCGGCAAAAGTAGCAGGTGTAGATAAGATCATTATGACCACCCCATGTAATGCAGAAGGAAAGGTGAATCCGGCTGTTCTGGTCGCTGCAAAAGAAGCAGGAGCAGATGAAGTCTATAAAGCAGGTGGTGCACAGGCAATCGCTGCCCTTGCTTTTGGAACAGAAAGTATTCCGAAAGTAGACAAGATCGTAGGGCCTGGAAATATCTATGTAGCGTTAGCAAAAAAAGCAGTATACGGTCATGTAAGCATCGATTCCATCGCGGGACCGAGCGAGATCCTGGTATTGGCGGACGAGACAGCCAATCCACGGTATGTGGCAGCTGATCTGTTATCCCAGGCAGAACACGACGAGCTGGCATCTGCAATCCTGATCACGACAAGTGAAGATTTTGCAAAGAAAGTCAGCGAAGAAGTTGAGGGATTTGTACAGGTTCTTGAAAGAAAAGCGATTATTCAGAAATCTTTGGATAATTTTGGATATATTCTGGTGGCAGAGGATATGGACGAAGCAATTGATACCGCCAACGAGATTGCTTCCGAACATTTGGAGATCGTTACCGCCAACCCGTTTGAGGTTATGACAAAGATTCGGAATGCGGGTGCAATTTTTATCGGGGAATACAGCTGTGAGCCGCTGGGTGATTATTTTGCAGGACCTAACCACATCCTGCCGACTAACGGAACCGCAAAATTCTTCTCCCCACTGTCTGTTGATGATTTTGTGAAGAAATCCAGTATCATCTACTACTCCAGAGAAGCGCTGCAACCGATCCACAAAGATATCGAGCAGTTTGCAAAATGTGAACAGCTGACCGCACATGCGAACTCGATCGCAGTGCGTTTTGAAGGGGAGGAATAAGGTATGGAGATCCGCAGACTGGAAGAACAGGGTATGACCCGTAATGTACTGGTACAGCGAAATACCAAAGAGACGAAGATCACGATGAGTCTGAATCTGGACGGAACCGGAAAAGCCAGCCTGAATACCGGCATCGGATTTTTTGACCATATGCTGGATGGATTTGCACGTCATGGATTCTTTGATCTGGATCTTGCCGTAGACGGCGATCTGAATGTGGACAGCCATCACACGATCGAAGATACCGGAATCGTACTGGGGACGGCTATTAAAGAAGCATTGGGCGATAAAGCAGGGATTCGCCGTTATGGAAGCATGATTCTTCCCATGGACGAGACACTGGTACTTTGCGGTATCGATCTGTCCGGTCGCCCGTATCTGAACTTTGACGGTGAATTTACCGCAGAACGTCTTGGAGATATGGATACAGAGATGGCCAGAGAGTTTTTCTATGCGGTCAGCTATGCAGCCGGCATGAACCTGCACATCAAGGTACTGGACGGAACAAACAATCACCATATCATGGAAGCGATGTTCAAAGCGTTTGCCAAAGCACTGGATCAGGCAACGCAGATGGATGAGCGGATTCAGGGAGTTTTGTCTACAAAGGGCAGTCTGTAAAAGGGCTGAGCTGCAGACACTAGAGCGTGTCTGAAAAGGCTTTTCGTGAGTTGCGAGTCCCAGTTTGTGGGAGATTTTATCCGAATGAGGGCGGCGTAGCGGGCTACGGCAACCGAATGAGGGTAAAATATACCGCAAAGTGGGGCTTGCAGATTGCGGAAATGATTTTTCAGACATGCTCTAGGGAACTCCAGGGATATATTTATACAAAAACAGAGGAATCGATGAGCATGGAAGAAAAAAAAGAAACACCGTTAAAAGCTGCATTTACATGGGATGAGTTAAAACTGAACAGTGACGGGATGGTCTGTGTGGTGGTACAGGACGATAAAAATAAAGATGTTCTGATGGTTGCCTATATGAACCGGCAAGCTTATGAAAAGACGCTGGAGACCGGCGTGATGACTTACTGGAGCCGCAGCAGAAACGAACTGTGGGTAAAAGGACTTACCAGCGGACATTTTCAATATGTCCGGTCACTGTATCTGGATTGTGATAACGATACGATCCTGGCAAGGGTGGATCAGGTCGGTGCAGCCTGCCATACCGGAAGCCGCAGCTGCTTTTTTAAAGAAATTATGAAAAGCGATAATGTAGCGGAAAATAGTTGAAGATTGTCTCGATAAGACAGGACAAAACAGGATGAAATGCATAAAAAATCAACATGGTTTTCAGTTAATTGTTAGACAGAATATGTCTTGAGTATTTTAGTATTGATGCTATAATAGGATATGATTTTATTTTATATCTATCCTGTTATAGCATTTTTGTGCTGTTGATGAAAGCGGAAATACTGTCAGTAAGAAAATGATACATCACAGCAGCAGCGTAACAGATATCTGGAGGAACTATGAAGATTATAATTATCGGATGTGGAAAAGTTAGGTTCTGCCCTGGCAGAAGAACTGACCATGGAAAATCATGAAAGTGGCGATTGTAGATATATCCGCTCAGAAATTACAGGAGGTAGGAGAGGATCTGGATGCCCTGCAGAATTCATGGAAACGGATCCAGCATCAACGTTCTGACGGATGCCGGTGTGACATCTGCAGATCTTGTGATCGCAGTGACCGGATCGGATGAACTGAATCTGCTGTGTTGTCTTGTGGCAAAAAATCTGGGAAAATGTCATACAGTTGCCCGGGTAAGAAATCCGATTTACAACAAGGAAATCAATCTGATGAAAGAGAGTCTTGGCATTTCCATGATCATCAACCCGGAGATGGCAACTGCTGCAGAGATCGCACGGCTGCTTCGCTTTCCTTCGGCCATTAAAATTGATCCTTTTGCCAAGGGAAAAGTGGAACTGTTAAAGTTCCGTCTGAAACCGGAATTCCGTCTGGACGGTAAGTCTATCGTTGAGATCAACATGAAAGGGAAACATAATATTCTGGTTGCGGGTGTAGAACGTGGCGAGCAGGTATTCATCCCGAACGGTGATTTTGTACTGCAAAACGGTGATCTGGTATCGATCCTGGCATCTCCGAAGAATGCTTCCGCATTTTTCAAGTCTATTGGTTTAAAGACCAATCAGGTGAGAAACTGTATGATCGTGGGTGGCGGAACCATCGCTATCTTCCTTGCAAGAATGTTGCTGGAGATGAAAATGCGCGTTGTGATCATCGAACAGTCCAAAGAGCGATGTGAGCTGCTGGCAGATCTGCTGCCGGATGCAACGGTGGTCAACGGGGATGGTACAAGCAAGAACCTGCTGTTTGAAGAAAATCTGGAAAACGCTGAAGCGTTTGTGGCACTGACTAATATGGATGAGGAAAATATTCTGCTTGGTATGTTTGCGGAGCGGATGTCCCATGCAAAAGTAGTTACAAAGGTCAATCGTGTGGCGTTTGATGATATTACAGACGAACTGGAACTCGGAAGTCTGATTCATCCGAAATATATCACGACGGATCGGATTCTTCAATATACGAGGGCAACTCAGAACTCCATCGGAAGTAATGTGGAGACACTGTATCATATTCTGGACAGCAAGGCAGAGGCTCTGGAGTTCGTGATCCGGGAAAATTCTTCGGTAGTTGGCGTGGAACTGAAAGATCTGCGGTTGAAGAATAACCTGTTGGTGGGTTGTATCAACCGGGGCGGTAAGGTATTGATTCCACGTGGCGATGACTGTCTGATAGTGGGTGATACGGTAGTTGTGGTAACCAGTCAGAAATGCCTGCGGGACATTGAAGATATTCTGGAAAAATAGGAGAGATACGTATGAATTATCGAATTATTACCTATGTGATCGGCTGGGTACTGAATCTGGAAGCCATCTGCATGACACTTCCGGCAGTTACCGGGCTGATCTATGGAGAAAAAACATGGACCTCCTTTTTGATCACAGGACTGATCAGTGCGCTGGCAGGAACGCTCCTTGTAGTGCGTCGACCGGAAAAACCGCACTTTTTTATGAAAGAGGGATGTGTATCGGTAGCTCTTTCCTGGATAGCACTCAGTCTGATTGGCTCGTTACCTTTTATGATCAGTGGGACGATTCCGCATTTTGTGGATGCTCTTTTCGAGACGGTCTCAGGTTTTACGACAACGGGAGCCAGCATTATGGCATCTGTGGAAGATGCACCTCGTTGTATCCTGATGTGGAGAAGTTTTACCCATTGGATTGGTGGTATGGGTGTTCTGGTATTATTGCTTTCTATTATTAAGATGAGTGGTGGTTCACAGATGAATCTGATGAAAGCGGAGAGTCCGGGTCCTTCAGTCAGCCGTCTGGCACCTACCGTACGTTCTACGGCAAAGATTCTGTATACGATCTATCTTCTGATGACGGTGCTGGAGACTGTGATTCTGCTGTTATGTGGAATGCCGATATTTGATGCGCTGACAACTGCTTTTGGTACAGCCGGTACCGGAGGGTTCGGAATCAAGAATGACAGTATGGGTGGCTATAGCGTAACGATTCAGATCGTTGTTACTGTATTCATGATTCTGTTTGGTATTAATTTCAACGTGTATTTTCTGTTGCTATCCAAAAAATGGAAACAAGCACTGAAAAATGAGGAGGTACGCTGGTATCTGGCCATCATTCTGGGCGCGGTTCTTCTGATTGGATGGAATATCCGGGGAGTCTATGGAAGTATGGGAAAGGCAATCCAACAGGCTGCTTTCCAGGTTGCATCGATCATTACTACTACCGGATTTGCGACGGTCGATTTTAATATCTGGCCGGAGGTTTCCCGGACGATTCTCGTGCTTCTGATGTTTGTCGGTGCGTGTGCAGGCAGTACCGGTGGAGGTATTAAAGTTTCGCGTTTTATTATCCTGTTAAAAGCGATGAAGAAAGAGATCAAGCAGTATCTGCATCCCCGTCAGATCCGGAAAATCCGGATGGATGGAAGAGTTGTGGAACATGAAGTGGTAAGAAATGTCAATGTGTTTATGGTTGTGTATATCATGATTTTTGCGACTTCTGTGTTTATTCTGGCATTTGATAATCTGGATCTGATCACGAATTTTACGGCGGTTGCGGCAACTTTTAATAATATTGGTCCCGGACTGGAGCTGGTTGGACCGACGGCGAACTTTAATGTGTTTTCGGATGTTGGTAAGTATGTGTTGATTTTTGATATGCTGGCGGGACGGCTGGAGATTTTTCCGTTGCTGCTGGTGTTCTTTCCGGATACGTGGAGGAAGTTCTAAAATAAGAGAGGGCGTTTGCCAACATGGGGACGCCAGAAAGCCGATCGCACTGTCTGCGGCAACGTGGGCAGGGCAACTTTAAGCTAGCCGCTAACTTCGGCTATGGTTCACGAGGGTCAGCTGACCCTCGCGAAAGCCTGTGTAAGCGTCGGATCTTAAAGCTTGCCCTAACCGCCCACAAAGTGTTGCTCGCAAACAGTGCGATCGGCTTTCTGGCTGCTTATTGGCTGTAATTGTGGTGAGCAGTAAGTAAACTGTCCCCCCCTGTCAAGGACATTTTGAATTAGTGTAGTGCCTATTTTTTAGATAGCTACACAAAGATAATATACCTGATTTGGGACATTCCATTGTTGGGGTATCCGTAGAAGTGGACGCATGACAGTGTCGGCAAGGGGAGAAGAGAAGTGGTGTAGTAACTGGGAGATGTTGGTAATGAAACATGAAAATTGATGGTTGGACAGTATAATTAGAATATGTTGATGGATTATGAAGGTGAAAAGACTGGAAACAAAGAGCCGACAGGTGTATCTGTGTGATGTGAGATACAATACCTGTCGGTTTTAATGTTTTGAGGATGGCAGCATAGTGTTTTGTGTACTACTCATCCCAGCCTTCGTAGAATCGAATATTTACGGAGATGATGCGGACGATGTCTTCCGGGGTCAGGTTCAGGTCGGAGGGATCGGAGATGCTGGGAAGGTTGGGCTCTTCTTCATCCAGTTCTACGGTGATCCAGTTGTAGGCAGCTTCGTTGGCGTTCTCGATGGCTTCGTCCAGTGTATCTCCGGTGGAGGTGCAGCATTCGAGGTCTGGGAAGTAGCCGTTGTATGTTCCGTCTTCGTTTTTGCGGAAGACAGCAGGGTACATAAATTTCATAGGTAAGACTCCTTTGTTTTTTGATTCTTTGATTTAATATAATAGTGTTTGATAGTTTGCTCCAAACGTTTTTTAGTATACAACATCTTTTGATGGTTGGCAAATAAATCGCGGAATATTATCAGTGAAACGTAACTAAATAAGAACAGTAATGTCCTTTTTTCAGAAAACAACAGTTGAGATGAAGGAAAATCAGAGATATAATAATAGAATAGAATCTGTCAGAAAAGAGAACAAAAAAGCAGGAGGGTTTTGATATGAGAAAAAATTTAGGAGCAAAAGCATATACATATCCACAGCCGGTATTTATCCTGGCAGCTTACGGAAAGGACGGAACACCGAATGCAATGAACGCAGCCTGGGGCGGCATCAGCGATGACAAAGAACTGACCATGTGCATCAGTGCCAGCCATAAGACAACGGAAGATATCTTGGCGAAAAAAGCATTTACTGTAAGTATGGCAGATGCCGCACATGTGGAAGCATGTGATTATGTGGGAATCGTTTCCGGAACTAAGGAGCCGGACAAATTCGCAAATGCAGGATTTCACGCAGTAAAATCAGAGTTCATAGATGCACCACTGATCGAAGAACTCCCGATTGCCGTAGAATGCAGACTGAAAAGCTACGACCCGGAAAGTTGCCGGATGGTGGGAGAAATCGTAAACATCAGTGTGGATGAGCGTGTACTGGACGAGAACGGTAAAGTGGATGTGGCAAAAGCTCAGCCAATTACGTTTGATCCGTTTAACAATACCTATGTGGTACTGGGGAAAATCGTTGGAAGAGCATTTCATGATGGAATGAATCTGAAAAAATAATGTAACTGTTCAGTAACTTCACAGTTAAGATTCGATGAAGAGTTATAGAATAAAAACATCTGAACAGATGGGGGAGATACACCATGACAGTACGGATTCTGAATCACGGATTGAGTAGTTTTGGGAGCTATTGCGGACTGAACTATACATATCGGATGCGGAATGAGTCCTTCTTTTATGGAAAAAATGTTTGATCCTTTTGAACGGGAGAAGAATTCTACGCTCAGCGGTGTCCAGGGAACCGGACTTGGCCTTCCGATCGTTAAGCGGTTTGTAGAACTGATGGAAGGAACAATCGAAGCAATCTCCACTGAGGGTGTCGGAACAGAATTTATTATAAAAACAGACTTTCTGCTGGTGAGCAGGGCACTTTTGGAAACAACGAACAGACCATCAACAGTATCCGTGAAACAGCAGATCATGCATGCTAAATCAGAACACCAGGAAAACGTATCGGCGGATGTATCGGATTTATACCGAAGAAAAACGACTGCCGGTAAAACCGGGGAAAATGGAACGAGAGTTATCTTCATGACAGAAATAAGAAGATGATTCTGGAAAGTATAAAGGGAATAAAATTTTAAGTGAAAGACTCGATGCTGAGAATAAAAGCAGGCATCGAGTTTTCACATACAAAGGCTGGAGTTACCATATGAAAGAAGACAAAACCGAACAGCGCTGGGACAAGCTGCTTCATATCCGCACCAGTGGAAGAGATGATTCTCACTCGGATCAGTACCGATATCCCTATGAGCCAACACCATATACTGTATTGCAACGCCTTACGGATTCCGGGTATATCCGAAAGCACAATCTGTTGTTGGATTATGGCTGCGGAAAAGGGCGGGTGGATTTCTTTTTGTCCTGGCAGACCAGATGTCAGTCTGTCGGGATTGAATATGATGAGCGGATCTATGAAAATGCACAGAAAAATAAAGAGACAGCAGTTTCTTCCGGACGGGTATCTTTTGAAAAAGTGGATGCGACAGAATTCGTTGTCCCGGATCAGGCGGACAGTATGTATTTTTTTAATCCGTTTTCTGTAGAAATTTTGCAGCATGTGATAGCGAGAATACTGGAGTCCTATTATCGGAATATGAGACCGATTCAACTGTTCTTTTATTATCCTTCGGATGACTACATAGCGTGTCTGATGAATGCGGAAGGGTTACAGTTTGCAGATGAAATTGATTGCAAAGATCTTTTTCCAGGAGAGAATCAGCGGGAAAGAATCGTAATATTCGAACTGGGAGAAATCGCGGGTTGAAATATTGAAAGTTAAAGAACGTGAAGGAGAAGAACATTATGGGAGATCATGAAAGAGGAAAGCTGGATGACAGTGGATTCCACTACGATGGCTGTGCAGGCGGTCCCTGTGGTTGCGATGGAGGAAGCGGAGGTTCACCGAGAAGAGGTGGCGGTAGAGATGGTCTGTGGATAATTGTGGGTCTGATCGTGGTTTTTGGAGGGGTAATCGGACTGGCAGAACTGACAGGAATACCGCTGGAAAACTGGTCGACAGGGATAATACTTTTAGTGATGTTTCTTCTGTTTCTGTTGTTTGGAGTGATTATTCTTTTGTTTTATTAAGAATAGAAAGAATATTCAGCATAAAAACATCACAAAAAAGGAAAAAAAGGATTGACATTCAAGTATACTTGAATGTTATCATAAAAGTAAACAAAAAAGAAAGAAGGTTTTTTAACAATGAGTGTTGATGTAACAAAAATGCCGAAACTCGGTTTCGGGCTGATGAGACTGCCGGAGAAGGACGGGGAACTGGATCTGGAGCAGCTTTGTAAGATGGTGGATGCGTATATGACATCCGGAATGAACTACTTTTGATACCGCATATATGTACTGCGGAGGAAAATCCGAGAGCATTATCAAAAAAGCGCTGGTAGAGCGTTATCCGCGTGACAGCTTTACACTGACAACGAAACTGCCACAATGGATGATGGATGAAGGAATCGACGGAAGAGACCGGATCTTTAATGAGCAGCTGGCACGTACCGGTGCGGGATATTTTGATTATTATCTGTTACATAGCGTAGAAGATGGAGCAAAACTACGAAGGTTACGTCAAATACGACTGCTTCACTGGGCGATGAAGCAAAAAAGAAGAAGGACTGATCCGTCATTTCGGTTTCTCTTTCCATGGAACACCGGAACTGCTGGATAAAATTCTCTCCGAGCATCCGGAGGTAGAGATCGTACAGATCCAGATGAATTATGCAGACTGGGAGAATCCGCTGGTACAGTCCGGTCGACTGTATGAAGTTCTTCGCAAATACAACATGCCTTTCCTGGTTATGGAGCCTGTCAAAGGCGGTTCTCTTGCCAGTGCGTCTCCGGAAGTAGAGGCAGAGATGAAAAAGATCAAACCGGACGCTTCCGTAGCATCTTGGGCACTGCGCTTTGCGGCATCTCTTCCGGGCGTTGCCACAGTATTGTCCGGCATGTCCAATGAAGAGCAGATGAATGACAACCTGAAGACATTTACCAACTTCGAACCACTGTCGGAAGAAGAGCGGAAAGTAATCGAAAAAGCACAGGATGAACTGAAGAAAAATCCAACCGTTCCGTGTACTTCCTGCCGGTACTGCTGCGATGGATGTCCACAGCAGATTTCTATCCCGGATGTCTTCCGTGCGTTAAATACCATCCGTCTGTATGGAGAAAAAGATCGTGCACAGTCTTATTACGAAAAACTGACACAGACTTCCGGAAAAGCAGGTGACTGTATCCAGTGTGGCCAGTGTGAGAGTGTCTGATCCGCAGCACCTGTCCATCATTTCATTACTGGAAGAAGCATCGGAAAAACTTGACAAATAATAAAAACGGTTCATCCATGCCCGAAAAGCGTGATAGATGCGTTAAATATGTTTTCTGTATTGCTTTTGTTGGGGAAAATGTTAATATATTAGCAAATGAACACGAAACAAAGAATACCTGCAGAGGTGGGAAGACGCACTGCAGGTATTCTTCTGCAACAGAAAGGAACAACATATGAAGACAACACTGATTATCATGGCAGCAGGGATTGGTTCACGGTTCGGAACAGGAATCAAACAGCTGGCAAAGATGTCGGACAACGGAGAGATCATCATGGATTACTCGATCTATGATGCAAAAGAAGCAGGATTTGACAAAGTGGTTTTTGTAATCCGTAAAGATATTGAAGAAGAGTTCAAAGCGGTGATCGGAAACCGTATTGGTTCTCAGATCGAAGTGGAATATGTATATCAGGAACTCACTGATCTGCCGGAAGGCTTTACTGTTCCGGAAGGACGTAAAAAACCATGGGGAACAGGTCAGGCAGTACTGGCGTGCAAGGACGTAGTAGAAGAGCCGTTTGTGATCATCAACGCAGACGATTACTACGGAAAAGAGGCTTTCGTAAAACTGCATGATTTTCTGGTAAATGGGAAGCAGGAAGGCGAAGTCCTGAATATGGCAATGGCAGGATTTGTCCTGAAAAATACTGTCAGCGAGAACGGAGCAGTTACCCGTGGTATCTGTACCGTGGATGACGATGATATGCTGACTGATGTTCTGGAAACATCCGGTATCGCAATCGAAGCAGACGGAACGGTAGTCTGTGACAGAGAAGAAGTAAAGTCCTGGATCACACCGGATGTTCACGTATCCATGAATATGTGGGCTGCTTATCCGGAATTTCTGGACAAGCTGGAGAGTGGATTTGCAGAATTTCTGAAAGACGAATCCGGAGATCCGTTAAAGAAAGAATATCTGATCCCGATCATCGTGGATGGTCTGTTAAAACAGAACAAAGCGACAGTGAAGGTGCTGGAGACACAGGACAAGTGGATCGGAATTACTTATAAAGAAGATACAGAGCTGGCACAGGCAGGCTTCCGTGAAATGATTCGTTCCGGTAAATATCCGGCAAAGCTGTGGGATTGATTTTGAGAAAATAAAAGAGAAAATGACAAAGCATCAGGGTGAAAATCGGAGATATGGGAAGTCCCAGAATCTGATTTTAACCTGGTGCTTTTTCAGTTACGTGGATAACGGAGCAAAGTACGTTCGGTTTCTGAGTTCATTCATAATTTTACAAAAGTTCAGGAATCCGTATGGCTGTAAAAGTGAGACAAAAAAGGCAGATAAAGAAAAGGGGATGACATTTTGGCAGAGTTTGTATATAATAGAGGAAGCGAGATGAAAACGGAAAAAACGAAGGAAACAGGAGAACAGAAAATGAAAGCATATGATTATGTTGTAGTAGGATCCGGTCTGTACGGCGCCGTATTTGCCCGGGAAGCGGTGAAAAAAGGGAAAAAGGTGCTGGTGATCGACAAACGCCCAAACATCGCGGGAAATGTATATACGGAGCAGATGGAAGGGATTCATGTACATAAATATGGTGCCCATATTTTCCATACCAACAATAAAAAAGTGTGGGACTATGTGACATCTTTTGCGGAGTTTAACCGCTTTACGAACTCCCCGGTGGCAAATTATAAGGGTGAGCTGTACAGCCTGCCGTTTAATATGTATACCTTCAATAAGATGTGGGGTGTGGTGACACCGGAAGAGGCAGCAGCCAAGATCGAAGAACAGAGACAGGCAGCAGGTATCACCGAGCCGAAGAATCTGGAGGAGCAGGCGATCTCTCTGGTCGGTACGGATATTTATGAGAAACTGATCAAGGGTTACACACAGAAACAGTGGGGACGTCCGTGTACGGAGCTTCCGTCATTTATCATCCGCCGTCTGCCGGTGCGTCTGACTTTTGATAACAACTACTTCAATGCGTTGTATCAGGGAATCCCGGTAGGTGGTTACACAAAGATGGTTGCCAATATGCTTGAAGGTATCGAGGTAGAACTTGGTGTGGATTATCTTGAGAAGAAAGAGTATTATGACAGTCTGGGAGAAAAAATCGTATACACCGGACCGATCGATGCATATTTTGCATATGAACTGGGTACACTGGAATACCGTTCGGTACGGTTCGAGACAGAGGTACTGGACAAACCGAATTTCCAGGGAAATGCAGCCGTGAACTACACAGATGCAGAGACTCCATGGACACGAATCATCGAACATAAATGGTTTGAGTTCGGAAAAGATGAGAATGGTCAGGAACTTCCGAAGACAGTCATCAGCCGGGAATACAGCTCCGAGTGGAAACCGGGCGATGAACCTTATTATCCGGTCAATGATGAAAAGAACGGAAAACTCTATGAAGAATATAAGAAACTTGCTGAGAAAGAAAAGGATGTGATTTTCGGCGGCAGACTGGGTGAATATAAGTATTATGATATGGATGCGGTGATCGCAGCGGCACTGGATATGAGTGAGAGAGAGCTGGGATAATTGCATTCTGGTTATGACAGACATTTATGTATAAATATCTGAGGAAAACTGAAAAAACAGTGTAGTACAATGTTTGATTTCAAACCGTACTACACTGTTTTTAGCTAAATTCCCATGCGCGCCTCGCGTGCTACACCATGAATAAAACCGGAGTGGCGTCCGGAAGTTTTCCATAAAAGATATTGTTTCCTATGTAAGTTATGGTACATCGGAAATGATATCTTTTTTTGTTTAGAAAAGATTGTAGAACAGATGTGTCATCTGTTATACTAAAAGTAACGGTAAAGATCGTTAGCGGCTTGGGGCCTGTAGCCCGTGAGCTAAAATTGATTTCCGGTACTCTCATTTGCACCACCATCT
>ENA-OQHF01001223-OQHF01001223.1-human-gut-metagenome-genome-assembly--contig:-NODE-1223-length-14466-cov-3.266406_pt1 | contig 14466 bp, 20 predicted proteins | sample MGYA00242559_ERZ504709 | MGnify/ENA primary metagenome ERZ504709 (study PRJEB26092, sample SAMD00036203) | human gut metagenome | host: Homo sapiens | study: EMG produced TPA metagenomics assembly of... | reverse complement strand
AATGTTTCCTGACATTTTTTCCACGAAAGAGGTGCCCCTTATGACAATAGTCCTGGTTATCCCTGTTCTGGCTGTTTTTTCTTCTATTCTTTTTATAGGATGGTGTATCGAGGTATGTTCTGCCGCTGTGCAGCATCGGAAATTCGTCAACCGAGGATTCGTAGCGGGTCCCCTATGCCCGATCTACGGTTTTGGTGCCATATTGTTCGAGATTTTCCTGCCGGATGCTGACGGAAGACCCGTTTTTCCTGTTCCTGGGTGGCTTTGTACTGGCTTCCCTGTTGGAATATTCCACCGGCATGTTCTTCGAAAAGGTCTATAAGAAAAAGCTGTGGGATTACTCCCGTTTCCGCTACAACGTAGGTGGCTACATCTGCCTGCCTTTTTCCCTGCTGTGGGGTGCTTTAAGTGTTGTGACGGTAATGTTTGCAGATCCGTATTATGCGGACTTTTTGACCGCATTCCGCACTTGCTTTCCGTTGTACTTCTGTTGGTGCTGGGCGGGCTGCTCCTGTTGGACACCGTTGGTTCCGCTTTATCTACTTTAAGCCTACAGGTACAGGCAAAGCACCGGGTGGAGGCCTCTCTGGAAAAGCAGACCGCCCGCCTGGATCAGATTACAGAAGGGCTGGGCCAGACTTCCCGTTTTCTGGAAAATGCCCTGACAAGACATATACAGAAGCGACTGCAGAAATCATATCCTTCTATCAGCCTGGATGCTCTGGTAAAAGCCAGAGAAGAACATAAAAAATCCACCGTCTTTGCCGAGGGCTGCTGCTTTTACAAACTGTTTTCCCTCTTCTTCATCGGTGCATTATTAGGTGACATTACGGAAACGATCTTCTGCCGCATCACCGCCGGTGTCTGGATGAGCCGCAGCAGTGTCATCTACGGGCCTTTCAGTATTGTCTGGGGTTTGGGCTGTGCCTTCCTTACCCTGCTGCTCTACCGTTACCGCAACAAGAGCGACAGTACTATTTTTCTGGCAGGTACCCTGCTGGGCGGTGCTTACGAATATATCTGCAGTGTCTTCACGGAAATGGTCTTCGGCACGATTTTCTGGGACTACAGCGGATTTGCCTTTAACTTAGGCGGCCGTATCAACCTCTTGTACTGCTTCTTTTGGGGAATTGCCGCTGTGGTATGGCTGAAACTGATCTATCCGAAGCTTTCCGGCTGTATTGAAAAGATTCCGAAAAGAACCGGCACAATTGTCTGCAATATTTTGATTGTATTTATGATTGTGAACATGTTGATCTCCGCACTGGCGCTGGCCAGATATACGGAGCGCAACGGTGCTTCCTATTCCGTGGAAACAACAGAGCTTAACGGACTGGAACAATTTTTAGATACGCATTATCCGGATGCACGGATGGAACGCATCTATCCCAATGCAAAAATGGTGAATTAAATGATTTTGTAAAGATAGGAGATCACCAGACTTATGCAGATCGATGACTTGACAGCAGGGTTATCCCTTAGCTTTTTGATCAATCTTAATACCGAGCAGCTTCAATTTGAATCCAAAATTCTGGAGGTATATCCTCGCAGGCACACTTTGCTGGCGCAGGGTGTGTTTACTGATGATAAAATTATCTCTTTCCGTGGAAAAGGACTCGTCGTAGATCTCATTGTCACACTTCCGGAGGATAAACCGCAGCTGTTCAAAAACGTTACTACCAATGTAGTAAAGCTTTCCGATGGAACACTGTGCTATACTGTCTCCTCCATCGCCGGAAGCAAAACCTATAACCGCCGGCAAAGCTACCGCTGCTATGTCGGCATCGAAACTGCTGTCCAATGCGGCCTAAACCGTGCCGCCCACGATGCCATCATCAAGGACATCAGCTACAACGGCTTTTCCGTGGTCAGCAAAGAAGATTTAAAACTGGAGGTCAATCAGACCGTCCATGCCGTCTTGAATGATCATATGGATGAAACCGCCGAAAACTTCAACTTCCATCTCTATGGACTGGTTGCACGGATACAGGAACTGGAAAACGGGCTGTTTCTCTACGGCTGCCGTCTCAGCAATCCGGTTCCGGGACTGGAACAATATATTATAAAAAAAGAACGAGCTGTCTTACGGAAAAGACAGTCATCCTGAGATTCTACGCAACTATTTCGTATAACGCAAAAACCGCTGCCCCTTACGGGGCAACGGTTTTTGTATTCAAAGGATTATCCCTCAATAGCGATGTATTTATTGGTCTCTACCGCAGGCTTTGCTTCCTTCTTAGGAACATTCAGAGTCAGGATACCATGTTTGAACTCGCCCTTGATATCCTCCTGAGTCAGGTTGTCACCAACATAGAAGCTACGCTGGCAAGCTCCGGCATAACGCTCCTTGCGGATGTATTTACCGGTCTTCTTCTCCTGCTCATCCTCATCCAGACCTTTGGCAGCCTCAATGGTCAGATAACCATCCTCCAGAGAAACCTTGATCTCATCTTTCTTGAAGCCGGGCAGATCAACGATCAACTCATAGTTGTCATCGGTCTCCTTGATATCGGTCTTCATTACATTATGTGCATGTCTGCCATACAGTTTCTTCTCTATCTGATTCTCTGCTCTGTTGTCAAAGAAAGGTACATCATCAAAAAAGTCATCAAATAAGTTCTCTCCAAAAATGCTAGGTAATAACATAAGTCATCTCTCCTTTTCTATTAAACATATGTCGGTGTCTTTCGATACCTCTTACCTTTTGTCCTCCGGCAACCACCGGAGAATTTCGGAACCTGTCAGAGGATCTTCGATCAATCTTTTGATCTTTCTTCCTCTCCCTTGTTCTAGTTGTACTATAACACGCATATATAAGTATGTCAATTAAGAAAAAAATTATATAATTATAAATTAAAAATAAACTGCAAAAAAGAACCAGAACACTGTGATCCACAGTACTCCGGTTCGTTTTTTTACAGGCAAAACCGCCAGTCTTACTTATTTGTTTTCTCTTACTTATCCTTTGCAGTAAAGAATACAAAGAATACATCTCCCTCAGTGTCATTGGAGAACTGCTCCAGATAAGAAATGGAATAATCCTTGGAATCTTCCGGTACTTCAAATACCAACAGACCGGTTTTCTCTTCGTTAACACCCAGATCATACTCTTCCGGCAGCTGTTCGTCACTTACAGTGTTACCATAGTAGGTGATAGGTGCAGCGTATGCGTCATCGTTATCATCATCGCCCCACTGGATCTGGAAATCGGTGTCATACATGGTAACGGTAGAACGATCGGTGTTCTTAACGGTTATTTCTGCTACTAACAGCTTATTTCCCTCGGAAGGGGTATATCCTTCATAGTCATTGCAGGTATATGCGCTGTTTACAGTGTAATCGAAGAAGTAAGTTCTCATTACATCTCCCATACGTCCTTCTGCATAGCCGTCATCATCTGCGGTTACCACACCACTCTTGCTGCTGGTATTGGATCCGGAACTTGCAATATTCTGAATTGCGCTGTCTACAGGACCACATCCTACCAGACTAAATGCCAGTACAGTTGCTACAATAATTCCAACAAATTTTTTTCATTTTCTTTCTCCCTCTCATAACCCTTATTGTGCATGCAGTCATCTGCACGCGAAGCCAGTATAGCACACAAAATGGCAGAATGCAACGCTTTATTGCGCTACTTTGCGAATGTAAGCGCTTACTCACGGGTCAGACGCAGGATCACATCGCTGTGTTCCGGATATTTTTCCAATAGTTTTTTCCGTTCAAACAGTTCAAATTCTTCATATTTAAAACAGGGTGAAACCATACAGCCCACCAGACTGAAACCCTCTTCCTCCATGGCAGACCCGAAGATCATTCCCTTTGGAACCAGTACCTGCGGGACTTCTCCCTTTTCCAGGTCCAGCCCAAGTTTCGCCGCTGTGAGTTTTCCGGCCTCATCGATCATATAAATCGTCAACGCATTGCCGTCATGATAATACCATACCTCATCCGACTTCAGGCGATGAAAATGGGACACTTCCCCCTTTGCCAGCATAAAATAAATGCTGCTCCACAGGTTCCTCTCTTCTTTTTCCAGCAGGCATTCCTTGAAATAACCGCCCTCCACATGGGGCTCCATTTCCAGATGCTCTATATAATATTCCGCTGAATGCTTCATACTCTTATCCCTCCGGCTATTTTCTTTTCTACTAAATTAGTGTATACTATGCAGAGAAAAAGCGCAATTATTAACCTGAAAGATTGTGCGGAATGGAGAATATCATGGAAAAAATAGCAAGCTTCACCATTGACCATATCAAGCTTCAGCCCGGTGTCTATGTATCCCGCAAGGATCACATCGGTGCAGAGGTCATCACCACCTTCGATCTGCGTATGACCAGTCCCAACGAAGAGCCTGTGATGAATACCGCAGAAGTACACACCATCGAGCATCTGGGTGCAACTTTCCTGCGCAATCATCCGGAATACAAGGACAAGACCGTCTACTTCGGCCCCATGGGATGCCGTACCGGCTTCTATCTGCTGCTGGCCGGAGATCTCTCTTCTAAGGATATTGTTCCTCTGATGGTGGAAATGTTTGAATTCATCCGCGATTACAAGGGTGAGGTACCCGGTGCTTCTCCCAAAGACTGCGGCAACTATCTGGATATGAATCTGGGTATGGCCAACTATCTGGCAAAACGCTATCTGGATAATGTGCTGTACGGCATTGACGACAGCCGTCTGGTATATCCGGAGTGATTACAATTATTTAAGAAGAACAGGAAACACACATGAAAAAAATCGGAATCATCGGCGCCATGGAGCTGGAAGTGGAAACTCTCAAGGCTCACATGGCCACCACTAATATCACGACCAAAGCAAATATGGAATTTCACGAGGGTACCCTGAACGGTACTCCCGTAGTCATCGTCCGCAGCGGTGTCGGCAAAGTCAATGCCGCTCTCTGCGTACAGATTCTGGCAGACCTTTTTCAGGTCACTGCCATCATCAACACCGGTGTGGCAGGATCCTTGAATGCCGCTCTGGACATCGGAGATATTCTGATCTCCAAGGATGCCCTGCACCATGATGTAGATGCCACCATTTTCGGTTACAAGCCTGGGGAAGTTCCCCAGCTGGGATGCCGGGAATTCCTTGCAGATGAGCATCTTATCGAGGTTGCTGCCAGCACCTGTCAGGAGGTCAATCCGGACATTCACGTTCATACCGGGCGTGTAGTCAGCGGAGATCAGTTCATTTCCAGCAAAGAAGTCAAGGACCGCCTGATCAAAGAATTTCAGGGGGACTGTGCCGAGATGGAGGGTGCTTCCATTGCCCACGGTGCTTACCTGAACGGTATTCCCTTTGTCATCATCCGTGCCATTTCCGACAAGGCGGATGACAGTGCCGAGATGGATTATCCTACCTTTGAAAAGGCCGCAGCGCTCCACTCCGCCAAGCTGGTAGAGGCTATGATGCCCCGGATCTGATCCGGGCGGCTGTCCTGTGAATCGAAAACAATGCCTGCTGCACAGACTTTGCAGGCAATAGAAAGGCATGCATATTAACAATGAAAAAGAAAAGAAATACATTGAATATATCTTAAACAAGGCCGAAGCCCTGCTGGCTATCGACAGCCCTTCCGGCTTCACGGAAAAAGTAACGGATTACCTCTGTGAAGAGTACAAGCGCCTCGGCTACAAACCGGTCAAGACCAAAAAGGGCGGCGTTCTCGTAGAGATCGGCGGTAAAGGCAACGCGGTTCTGACCATGGCCCATGTAGACACGCTGGGCGGCATGGTGGCAGAGATCAAGATCAACGGCCGTCTCCGTCTGACTAAGGTCGGTGGCTTAAACGCCAACAATATCGAGACCGAGAACTGCCGTATCTACACGCTGGATGGCAAGGTATACGAAGGCACCGTACAGCTGACGGATGCTTCCATCCATGTCAACGGCGATTACCAGAAGTCCGAGCGTACCTTCGATTCCGTGGAAGTCCTGCTGGATGAAAAAGGTATCTTCCAGGGAAGATGTCAAGGCACTGGGTATTGAGAACGGTTCCTTCGTCTGCATGGATCCCCGGACCCGCATCACGGAGTCCGGTTACATCAAGAGCCGTTTTCTGGATGACAAGCTCAGCACCGCTATTCTGCTTGGCTTCGCAAAATATGTAAAAGACGAGGATCTGAAGCTGTCCCGTAAGGTCTACCAGCATATCACGGTCTTCGAGGAAGTGGGTCACGGTGCCTGCGCTTCCGCTCCGGAAGATGTGGAGGAACTGCTGTCCGTAGATATGGGTTGCGTCGGAGAGGGTCTGGAATGCACGGATCGTCAGGTATCCATCTGCGTCAAGGACGGCCACGGACCTTATCATTATGATGTGGTCAAAGGGCTGATCCAGGCTGCAAAAGACAATCATATCGACTACGCCGCAGATGTTTACCCCTACTACGGCTCCGATGCTGATGCCGCATTAAGCGCCGGTATTGATGCCAGACACGGACTCATCGGCCCCGGTGTCTACGCTTCCCACGGCTACGAGCGTTCCCACAAGGATGCAGTTGCCGCAACGCTGGAATTGTTGAAGGCTTATCTGGCATAACTCCAAATATAAATCGCACATAAAAAGCAGTCCGGAGACCAGCAGATTTTCTATCCTCTGCCAGTTCCGGACTGCTTTTATAATACTCTTGCAAGTTAATATATTTATTTTGCCTCTTCTGCTCCGCCGTCTTTTTTCTTGTTGAATACGAACAGCTTACTGAATACATAGTTGCCGATGATGACCAGAACTGCGGAGATCAGGGTTGCCACCAGCAGATTTACACCGATTGCGGTCAGTACCTGCATCACTACCATATCCAGAATCAGCGTGGATACTCTGGAAAGTACGAATTTCGGTGCTTCGGACAGCATCGGAGCATTGCTCTTGAATACAAACTTACGGTTGGTAAAATATGCGAAAATGACACCCGCCGTCCAGTTGATAACACTTAATACAACATTCTGAAAGGGTGTGGGATACATTGTGTTGTCAAATAACAGGAAGTTTGCCAGGAATTTTGCTGCCCAGGATACGACCGTGGTCAGTCCGCCTACGATCAGGTATGCAATGATCTCTTCATACTTGATCCAAAGTGCCTTTATTTTTTCTACCATATTGTTCCTCATTTCTCTGTGCTAAGGTTAATAAAACTATTCAGAACCCCATTCGCAAAATCGCCTCTACGAGGCTTTCTTTTTGCTCATGTGGTTACTTCGCCCTATAAATAGTTAACTACAAATAACAAATATACACAAATATCCCCTTAAATGCAAGCATTCCAAAGACATTTGTGTATATCTTAATCACTGTTTATGAAATTCTATACCACCGTATGGCTTATAAATTTACCACGTTACGGTTCTCACCACGCATAAATGCCTTAATGTTCTCGTAGACGCCCTGTACGCAACGGGTACGTGCCTCCACGCTGGCCCATGCTAGGTGCGGTGTGATGATCAGCTTGTTACTGTCTTTTAACTGGCTTAAAGGATTAGATAACTCCAAAGGCTCCTTTTCCAGGACATCCAGACCTGCTGCCTGAATCTCTCCGGCCACCAGTGCTTCATAGAGATCAGCGTTATTTACCACGGGGCCTCTTGCCACATTGATGAGGATTGCTGTCTTTTTCATCTTACGAAGGGCTTCCTTATCAATGAAATTACGGGATAAGTCACTTAACGGACAATGCAGGGACAGGAAATCGCTCTCTTTTAACAGGGTATCCTTGTCCACCTGCGGATAATCCGTACAGGTGCTCTTGCCCGTGATGGAATAAAAGATTACCTTACAGCCGAAAGCGGTAGCGATCGCTGCGGCTCTCCTGCCGATATTCCCCATTCCTACAATGCCCCATGTCTTACCTTCTAATTCATAAAAAGGTCTGTCAAAATTAGAAAAACGATCCTGTGCACTGTAAGCGCCGGATTTTACATATTCATCATAGTAGGGCAGCTTCTGGCTCAATGCCAGCGCCAGAGTAAAAGTATGCTGTGCCACCATGGCTGTGGAATAGTCCACCACATTTGCCACCTTGATGCCTCTGGACTTGCAATATGCCAGATCACAGTTGTCGTATCCGGTGGCAAGCTCACAGATCAGCTTCACATTGGGGCAATCCTTCAGGGATTCCTCTTTCATGGGAGCCTTGTTGCAGACAATGACATCCGCATCGCCCACACGCTCTGCCACTTCCTGTGCAGTAACGGTATTCGGGTAACTGGTCACTTCTCCCAATTCATTAAAGCAGTCCACCGGCACATCCGTGCCGGCGCTATTTCTCTCCAGTAAAACAATCTTCATCTCTAGCAATTTCTCCTGTCTTTTGTTTTCTTTTCGTAATAGCATAATAACATAGTAGAATAAACGATTTCTCCGGGCTATCGCCCTACTTACTTATTCCATCATACAGCAACAGCGTAATGAAATCAATTCATTACGCTGTCCTTTTCTGCTTTTGAAACATATTACTGCCGGAGTGATCCCGCCTCTGTGGCTTACAATCTCTTCAGCAGTTCTTCTCTCTGTGCCTCGTAACCGGGCTTGCCAAGCAGAGCGAACATGTTCTTCTTGTAGCTCTCTACACCGGGCTGGTTGAAAGGATTTACACCCAGCAGGTATCCGCTGACACCACACGCGAACTCGAAGAAGTAGAACAGCTCGCCAAGATAGAACTCATTTACCTCGGGAACGGTTACCATGAAGTTGGGAACCTGACCGTCAGTATGTGCCAGAATGGTTCCGTTCATAGCGCTCTTATTGACGAAATCAACGGTCTTGCCTGCCAGATAATTCAGACCATCCAGATCTACAGGCTCCTCACCGATCGTAAGCTCCTCTCTCGGAGTGTCGATATTGATCACGGTCTCGAACATTACACGGGAACCGTCCTGAATGAACTGACCCATGGAATGCAGATCGGTGGTCAGATCCACACTTGCGGGGAACAGACCCTTGTTGTCCTTACCTTCGCTCTCACCGAACAGCTGCTTCCACCACTCACTTACATAGTGAACAGCGGGCTCATAGTTCGCCAGGATCTCGACACTCTTGCCCTTGCGCAGTAAGATGTTACGCAGAGCCGCATACTGTAAAGCATCGTTCTCTTCGAAATCATTCTCCAGGGCACGCTTTCTTCCGCTGGCTGCACCTTCCATCAGCTTGTCAATATCAGCACCGCTGACAGCGATCGGTAACAGACCTACCGCGGTCAGTACGGAGAAACGTCCTCCTACATCATCGGGTACTACGAAGGTCTCGTAACCTTCCTCATCGGACAGATGCTTTAAGCTTCCCTTCGCCTTATCGGTGGTAGCATAAATTCTCTCTGCCGCGCCCTTCTTGCCGTATTTAGCTTCCAGCTTCTCCTTGAATACACGGAAAGCAATAGCGGGCTCTGTGGTGGTACCGGACTTGGAGATCATGTTGATGGAGAAATCTCTGTCGCCTACTACATCCATCAGGTGCTTCAGATAGGTGGAGCTGATGGAGTTACCACAGAAGTAGATCTCCGGAGTCTTACGTACACTCTTATCCAGTACATTGTAGAAGCTGTGGCTTAAGAACTCGATAGACCGCTCTGGCTCCCGAGATAGAACCACCGATACCGATAACCAGCAGAACGTCGGAATCACTCTGGATCTTCTTCGCTGCTGCCTTGATGCGGGCGAACTCTTCCTTATCGTAATCTACGGGAAGATCGATCCATCCCAGGAAATCATTGCCTGCGCCGGTCTTGGATACCAGGGTCTCCTTCGCATCCAGGGTAAGCTTCTTCATGTAACCGATCTCTTCTTCAGAAATAAAAGAGCCGGCCTTGGAATAATCAAATGTAACTTGTCTGCTCATAATGCTCCTCCTTATATCTTGCAGATATATCACGCATTCTTGCGTTACTTACTTAAAAAATCCGTTTTTATTTTAACAAAGTTACATCTCATTTTCAAGACATATCTATAGATCCGGGGAATGTTTTCTGAATTCTTTCGGACGTCTGGCATTTTCCGCTATACTGTAAGTAATTCCTGAAGCAATGCCTGTAATTCTTCCTCCGTGACTCTGGCGGGATCCTCCGGTCTCTGCGGCAGCACTTTTTCTCCCGGCTTTTCATGTGCGGCATTTTCTACGGAAAATACTTCTCTGTCCAGACGATCTGCCGTCTCCTCCGGCTGCACCGCTCTGCTGCGGATCGGCATCAGTTCCACCGTCCGTCTGCCGGAAGTACGCTGCCTTCTTCCCGCCTTTCCGCCGGTTGCGATCTCCTCCCCCAGGCTTCCCGGTCCGTAGAGTCTTTCATAATCCTGTTCCGTGACAGAGATCCGGCCCGACAGATGATTTTCCAGATAATCTATGAGGTTCGTCTTTAATATTCTGCGTTTTCCCTTGATATCCACCATGGCTGACAAGGAAAAATAAAGATACATTCCTAAGAAGCTTACTATATAAAAAGGCAGGATTTCCCCCAGCATCCTTCCGCCCATGATCCCCTTACAGATCCCGACACCGGCAAACACAATGGAAAACAGCATGCACTGGCCGGACAAATGATACCAGGCATCAAAGGATAGGTGTCCAAACGCCAGCCGGTTGAGGAACTTGTCCACAAACACCGGAATGTTTGATACTCCACCATTTAACTGGTAACAATTTGCAAATTTTACTTTACACTGTTTCAACAGGCGGTTATTCGTCGTTGCCATATTATCTGTCTCTTTTATCATCGTATGGTAAAATCCTGCCAGAAGCAGACGCACCAGAATACTAAGTCCCAGAAATACCAGAATTCCGGTTGTGATCACTTTTTCTTCTTTGAAAATCGTAAACATAACCTGCGCTCCTTTCTATCGCTTCCTTAGAGTATAACGTATTAGAGGCTTGTTTTGTACGTTTTTTCATCGTCATTCTTCTACGTTGCCGAACAGAAAAAGTATTTCTTTTACATTTTTCGTGAAAAGAAAACCTTGTACATATTGTTGTATAAATGCCGAAAATCTGCTATAATCACTCCTTAGAAATTCAGTTTGAAAAGGATGGTTTTACATATGATATACAAGACAAAAGGTACCTGTTCCACTTCGATCGATGTAGAATTAAAGGATGGTGTTATTGATTCCGTAAAATTCACCGGTGGATGCAACGGTAATCTGCAGGGAATCAGTGCTCTGGTAAAAGGAATGAAGCCGGAAGAAGCAATCAGCCGTCTCAAGGGGATCCGCTGCGGTTTCAAGCCTACCTCCTGTCCTGACCAGCTGGCTCATGCCCTGGAAGAAATGATCGCACAGTAATCTCACCGACAAGAAGGATTTTATTATGAAAAAAATCGTATTGACCGGCGGCGGAACTGCCGGACATGTAACCCCCAATATTGCTTTATTACCGGCGCTGCAGGCGGCCGGCTATGAAATTGCCTATGTGGGGATCTTATGAAGGCATTGAGAAAAAAGCTGTTGCGGATTTCAACATCCTTACACAGGCATTTCTACGGGCAAATTCCGCAGATACCTGGATCCGAAGAACTTCTCCGATCCGTTCCGTGTCATGAAGGGATTTGTGGAAGCGAGAAATTACCTGAAAAATTACCAGCCGGATGTAGTCTTCTCCAAGGGTGGCTTCGTAAGCGTCCCGGTCGTCCGCGCTGCAGCTTCCTTACATATTCCCTGTATCATCCACGAATCGGATATGACACCGGGACTGGCCAATAAGCTGTGCATTCCCGTGGCAGAAAAGGTATGCTGCAATTTCCCGGAGACTATGAAAAATATCCCTGCCGACAAAGCTGTCCTGACCGGTTCTCCCATTCGTGCGGAGCTGGCACAGGGCAGCCGGCTGGCCGGACTGAACATGTGCGGCTTTACTGCCAATAAACCTGTCATCATGGTCATTGGCGGAAGTCTGGGTGCAGCTAACGTGAACAAGGCTGTCCGCGATGCATTGCCGAAGCTTCTGGAGGATTTCCAGGTAGTACATCTCTGCGGCAAGGACAAGATCGACAACCTGCTGTTGAATACTCCCGGGTATAAACAGTTCGAGTATATCAAGGCAGAATTAAAGGATATTTTCGCCATGGCAGACGTGGTGATTTCCCGTGCCGGAGCCAATGCCATCTGTGAACTTCTGGCGCTGAAAAAGCCCAACATTCTGATCCCCCTGCCTGCCGCCAGCAGCCGCGGAGACCAGCTGTTGAATGCCGCTTCCTTCGAAGCGCAGGGTTATTCCATTGTGCTGAATGAGGATGATATTACGACGAATCTGCTGGTGGATAAGGTGCATGAGCTGTACTTCAACCGCCAGAATTATGTAGAAGCCATGAGCCGCAGCCACCAGATGGATGCGATCAACACAATCATGTTGCTGATCAATGAAGCCGCAAACAAGAGTCATACGCAATAATGTCATGTATTGATTGAGGGGATTATTTTGAAAGGATTATTGGAAATCTGCTGCGGCAGCTTCGAAGATGTGAAAACCGCCTGGCAAAATGGTGCCGACAGGGTGGAGCTTAACAGTGCACTGTATCTGGGTGGTCTCACACCTTCTACCGCCAATCTGATCTGTGCAAAAGAGCAGTGCAGCATCCCTATTGTAACAATGGTCCGCCCAAGAGGAGGCGGCTTCTGCTATTCCCAGGATGAATACGAGACCATGCTCTTAGATGCCCGCATACTTTTAGAGCACGGAGCTGACGGTATTGCTTTCGGCTTCCTGACAGAGGACCATGCCATCCATAGGAACCGGACACAGGAAATGATCGACCTCATCCATAGCGCCGGAAAAGAAGCTGTATTTCACCGGGCGTTTGATTGTGTTGCGCAGCAGGAACGTGCGGTGGAAGCATTGATCTTACTTGGTGCGGACCGGATCCTCACCAGTGGTGGTGCACCCGATGTATGGTCGGGCAGAACGCAATTGCAAAAGCTTCAAAGCCAGTATGGTAAGGATATCACATTTTTAGCCGGAAGCGGCGTGAATGCACAAAACGTAAACGCTCTGATGGAATATACGAGCATAGAGCAGGTTCATACATCCTGCAGAAGCTGGCAGCCGGATGCGACCGCCTCCCTGCAGGACGTGGACTTCTCTTATGATAGAAACCGAAAGAATGCATATGAAGCAGTGGATGCCGGAAAAGTGAAGGAAATGCGGGCAGCAATGCCTATATTGTAATCAGCCCATGTTCTAAGCAAAAATCGTAGACTCCGTCTTCTTCCACCGATCTGCACGTGCAGGTGGCGTGGGCTTTGATCTCATCCTTCGCATTCCCCATGGCCACACCGGTGCCGACTGCTTCCAGCATCTCGATATCATTGACGCCATCTCCAAAAGCGATGGCTTCCTCCTTTGTAAAGCCAAAATGCTGAAGTACCGCGCGCACAGCGTTTCCCTTCCCACATTCCAGAGGAATGATATCAGCCGCTCTATCCCACCACGCTGTAATCTGTGTATGGTGCGTACCATAGAGAATCCTCTCATACTCTTCTTCCCGGCAGGCACACATCATCTGATAGATATCCTCACGAACCCGTTCATCGAATTGTTTATCGATTTTCAGCATCTCATTACCGAATCTGAAATACTGCTCCAGATCCGGATCTGTACCGTTGGTGATGATAAAATGTTCGTTACTTATCGCTACCGCCCTATGCATGCCTTTCAGATTCTGAAGGATCTGAAGCTTGTCCATCCGATCAAGCGGGCACTTAAAAAATAATCTCGTCTCCTACTGTTACATAAGAACCGTTAAAGGTCAGAAGAGCATCGAAATCAATTCCCGGAAAACGCGGCGCCGACAGATATCCTCTTCCGGTCGCCATACACAGCTTCACCCCATTCCGACGAAGAGAAATTAATGCATGCAGCGTCCGCTCACTTAATTCTTTATGGCCCATCTTCAGAAGTGTTCCATCGACATCAAAAAATGCAATTTTAATCATGCTTGCCACCTCCGTCCGGCTCACAGGATATATTCCATCTGCCGTTCTTTTGTCTTCATTCCCATCTTTTCATAAAAGTGCTCTGCCGAAGTGTTGCCTGCCCAGACGTTCAGGGTTACTTCATAGCAGCCAAGTTCTTTTGCCTGTTGCTTCACATATTCAAACAGACTTTCCCCAATATGCTGTCCTCGTGCCTGTTTGTCAATGCAAAGATCATCAATGAACAATGATTTAAAGGGCACCATGTTGGTGGAAAAGGGCTGCTCCTTGAGTTGGCAGAAGGCATAGCCCATGCACAGATCGTCCTCATCTACGGCAACGTAGATCGGATTATTTTCCTGCTGCAATAACTCTGTCAATTCGCAAATGGGTATATTTGGTGTACCTGGTATAAAATATCCAGGACGGATATCTGCATGGATCATGTAATACCTGTTCCAACAGTACAAGAATTCTTGGGATGTCCTTTTTCTCTGCCTTGCGAATCTTCATTTCAACTTTACTCCTTTACAATACCGATTTCGTCGGATGCATGAAATGCGAAGC
>ENA-OQHF01001222-OQHF01001222.1-human-gut-metagenome-genome-assembly--contig:-NODE-1222-length-14474-cov-3.085732_pt1 | contig 14474 bp, 15 predicted proteins | sample MGYA00242559_ERZ504709 | MGnify/ENA primary metagenome ERZ504709 (study PRJEB26092, sample SAMD00036203) | human gut metagenome | host: Homo sapiens | study: EMG produced TPA metagenomics assembly of... | reverse complement strand
TATATTTGCCTCGCATGGGTTCCAACCTCCATGCCAACTAACTTAAATCATAATATCATAAACACTCATTCACTATGCAGATAGTAAAGAAAAACTCTTTTCAGATTTTCCCTCCGTATCGACACAAGAATGGATGGATAAAATCATGGTCGACTTGAAAGGAGCCGATTACGAAAAGAATTAGGTGTTGGAAAACAAACGAAGGATTTAAAGTAAACCGTTTTACCGCCAAGAAGATTTGGAAGGACTTAAAACAACTGAAGGACTTCCGGGAGAATATCCTTACATCAGAGGTAATAAAAAAGATGACAATACCTGGTATATCCGTCAGGACATTCGTGTAGAAGAACCTGCTGAAGCAAACCAGAAAGCACTTGATTTGCTGAACAAGGGAATTGACTCACTGGGTTTCCACATTAAACCCAAAGATTTGAGTGCTGAATACATTGCAACTCTACTGAAAGACATCTGTTGCGACTGTATAGAAATTAACTTCACTACTTGTCAGCGCCATTCTACTCAGCTGGCTGAATTACTCGTTGCTTATTTCAAAGAAAAAGGATATGATCCGAATAAACTGTACGGCTCAATAAACTTCGACCCTATCGGCAAAATGCTTCAAAAAGGGAAAGATGTCAGCCCGATCATATCGAAAGCAAAAGAGTTGGTAGAAATTCTGGCTGAATATCCTCATTTCCGTTGTATAGGAGTCAACTCACTTCAACTAAACAATGCTGGAGCTTATATTTATCAGGAACTCGGATATGCACTGGCATGGGGAAATGAATATCTGAACAGACTGACAGAAGCAGGAGTTCCTGTTGATCTGGCTGCAAAGAAGATCAAATTCAACTTCGGTATCAGTTCCAACTATTTCATGGAAATTGCCAAGTTCCGTGCAGCACGTATGTTATGGGCAAATATTGTCAAGGCTTACAACCCGCAATGCGAATGTGCTTGCAAAATGATTGCTCATGCCGAAACTTCAAGCTTTAATCTGACCTTATTCGATGCTCATGTAAACTTGCTCCGTACTCAGACTGAAGCTATGAGTGCTGCTATTGCAGGAGTAAATTCTATCACAGTAACTCCTTTCGATAAAGCATACGAAACTCCTAATAACTTTTCAGAACGTATTGCACGTAATCAGCAATTACTCTTGAAAGAAGAATCTCATCTTAACCGCATTGTCGATCCTGCCGGAGGTTCATATTATATTGAAAATTAACAGTCTCTATTGCTAAACAAGCCTGGGAATTTGTTCCTGCAAGTAGAAGAGGCCGGCGGAATGGTTAAGTCTATCTTCGACGAAAGCGTACAAAATGCTGTTAACGCAAGCAACAAAGCACGCCATGAAGCTGTTTCGAAACGTAAAGAAATCCTGCTGGACCAATCAGTATCCTAATTTCAACGAATTGGCAGGAGAAAAGACTCCATCAGAACACAAATGTTGCTGTGGTGGCGGACATAATCACGAGGAAGAAGCTTCATTTGCCAAACTGGAAACCAGCCGTGCTGCCAGCGAATTTGAAGCTTTACGTTTGCAGACAGAACATTCTGGTAAACGTCCAAAAGCTTTCATGCTGACTATCGGAAATCTTGCGATGCGACAAGCACGCGCACAGTTCTCATGCAACTTCCTGGCTTGTGCCGGATATGAAGTAATAGACAATCTGGGATTCCCAACCGTTGAAGAAGGAGTAGAGGCTGCAATGAAAGCCAACGCTGACATCGTTGTTATTTGCTCAAGCGATGATGAATATGCAGAATATGCTATTCCGGCATTCAAAGCTGTAAACGGAAGAGCCATGTTTATTGTGGCAGGAGCTCCTGCTTGCATGGAAGAATTGAAAGCTGCCGGCATAGAAAACTTCATACATGTACGCTGCAACGTATTGGAGACCTTGAAAGAATATAATGAAAAGCTAGGAATTAAGTAATGCTATGAAACCGAATTTTAAAAATATCGATATATATGCCGGATTCCATCCTCAAAATGGTATGGAATGGCAAAAAGCCAATGACATCAAAGCCAATTGGAGAACACCGGAACAGATTCAGGTGAAGCCGGTTTATACGAAAGAAGACCTGGAAGGCATGGAGCATCTGAACTATGCTGCGGGTATTCCTCCTTACCTGAGAGGTCCGTACTCGATGATGTATACGTTCCGTCCGTGGACTATCCGCCAGTATGCAGGATTTTCTACAGCTGAAGAATCGAATGCATTTTATCGCCGTAACTTGGCTTCCGGACAGAAAGGTTTGTCAGTTGCTTTCGACCTTCCGACACACCGCGGCTACGACCCCAGATCATCCGCGTGTAGTGGGAGATGTTGGTAAGGCTGGTGTTTCTATCTGCTCACTGGAAAATATGAAGGTATTGTTCGACGGTATTCCATTGAATAAGATGTCAGTTTCCATGACTATGAACGGCGCCGTACTTCCTGTTATGGCATTCTATATCAATGCGGGACTGGAACAGGGAGCTAACTGGAAGAAATGGCCGGAACTATTCAAAATGATACTTTTGAAAGAGTTCATGGTGCGTAACACATATATCTATCCGCCTGCATTCTCCATGAAGATCATTTCGGATATCTTTGAGTACACTTCTCCAAAAATGCCGAAATTCAACTCTATCTCTATCTCAGGATATCACATGCAGGAAGCTGGTGCTACAGCCGATATCGAATTGGCTTATACACTTGCCGACGGTCTGGAATATCTGCGCGCAGGAGTTGCTGCAGGTATTGATATCGATGCCTTTGCTCCTCGTTTGTCTTTCTTCTGGGCAATCGGCATGAATCATTTCATGGAAATTGCCAAGATGCGTGCTGCACGTATGCTTTGGGCAAAGATTGTAAAACAGTTTAATCCGAAGAATCCGAAATCACTTGCACTGCGTACACACTCACAGACTTCAGGATGGTCGCTTACAGAGCAGGATCCGTTCAACAACGTAGGACGTACTTGCATCGAAGCAATGGCTGCTGCACTAGGACACACTCAGTCACTGCATACCAATGCGCTGGACGAAGCTATTGCTCTGCCAACTGATTTCTCTGCACGTATTGCACGTAATACACAGATTTATATCCAGGAAGAAACCCAGATATGTAAAAATGTAGACCCGTGGGGTGGTTCATACTATGTAGAAGCGCTGACCAACGAACTGGCGCATAAAGCTTGGGAACACATTCAGGAAATCGAAAAACTGGGTGGTATGGCTAAGGCTATCGAAACAGGTATACCTAAGATGCGTATTGAAGAAGCTGCAGCTCGTACACAGGCTCGTATCGACTCAGGTGAACAGACCATCGTAGGTACAAACAAATATCGTCTGGAAAAAGAAGATCCGATTGATATTCTGGAAGTAGACAACACAGCTGTACGTCAGGAACAGATAGAAAACTTACGTCGCCTGCGCGAAGGAAGAAACCAGGCCGAAGTAGACAAAGCACTGGAAGCTATTACCGAATGCGTACGTACAGGTAAAGGCAACTTGCTGGAACTGGCTGTAGAAGCCGCTCGCGTACGTGCCACATTAGGAGAAATATCCGATGCATGTGAAAAAATTGTAGGACGTTATAAAGCAGTAATAAGAACTATTTCAGGCGTGTATTCATCAGAAAGTAAAAAGGATGCAGATTTCGCAAGAGCTTGCGAACTGACTGAAGAATTTGCAAAGAAAGAGGGTCGCCGTCCGCGTGTAATGATTGCCAAAATGGGACAGGACGGACATGACCGTGGTGCAAAAGTTGTAGCTACAGGATTTGCAGACTGTGGTTTTGATGTTGACATGGGACCGTTGTTCCAGACTCCGGAGGAAGCTGCTCGCGAAGCCGTAGAAAACGATGTTCATGCAGTAGGAGTTTCTTCATTAGCCGCCGGACACAAGACTTTAATTCCACAAATCATTGCAGAGTTGAAACGTCTGGGACGTGAAGATATTCTGGTATTTGCAGGAGGTGTCATACCGGCACAGGATTACGACTTCCTGTATAAAGCTGGAGTTATGGCTATATTTGGTCCTGGTACTTCTGTGGCTAAATCAGCTTGTCAGGTAATGGAGCTGTTACTTGCTGAAGAATAAACCTGACCGACAATAAAAAATCAATAAGTTCTGCCAAAAAAGAAAGGTCTTAGTATCAAATTTTTCATGGCAGAACTTAATAAAAATCACCTGCTTGAGAGTTTCACTTTATATCTGAATAACGTGTTTCTCAGGTTCAGGCAAAAAAGCAATAGCGGAACTTTTGCTCAATGAACAGAAGTTCCGCTATTGTTTTTTTCAATGTTCAGCTGTTAACTATATACTGCCTATCCAATACAGACAAAATTAAACTATTTCTCTTCAACAACTGAATATCATACAGTTACTACTTACTTTTCTTATAATCGCTAACCATAGCCTCAGCAATCCAGTTGGCTAATGCCTGACGATTGTCGGGTATCACTAAACGTTGCTGATCGCGTGCGTTCTGAATATTTCCTAATTCCAAAAAGACAGCATAAGGCGTTGAGTTCCGAAGGACAAACAAGTTACGCGAACTAACCGTTCCATTGAATCCTCTATTAGGCTGATGACGGTCATATTTTGCAGTAAAGTACGCTTCAACTGTCGGCAAGACGTTTTCCATATTTACTGCCAGGTGAGTGATAAAAGAAAACATCCGTCTGTTTACCTCTGCTACGGCTATCCACATGAACAAAGATTGCACGTTTATAATTGCTATTATCTCTACGATATAACCGGTTAATAGCATCACAACGCTGTTGCAACCTTGCTACCTGATTCAATGGAATTGCTTCACCCATACATGTTTCCCGCTTACTGTTATTCAATATCGCAGCATTTCGGATTCCATCTTTCTTGTCCTGAATAATAAAATGAACCTTAGCACCACGTTTCAGCAATTCTCTGCCTAAACGCAAAACAATATCATAGGCATATTCATCTTCGTGCAGCTCCTTTCCTCTATACTTGCCGATGCATCCCGGATCTGGTCCTCCATGACCGCTGACCAAATAGAAGGTAGCTCCTTTTAATGAACTGGAAGTAATCTGGTAGGCTGCCTGTGATTTTCCAAATAGAGGTTCATATCCCGAAGTCTTTTTCTTACGAGAAAACCCAGGAAGAACGACCAGACAGCATAGGATGAGTAATGTATACTTAAGCCGCATCATTTCAGCAGTTCATCTATTTTCTTACACAAAGTAGAGAACTCTTCCTCGTTATATAAACGTGTCATCATCACAATCTTGCCAGTCTTGTCGATTAACACGTTGCGGGTGATACCAGCGTTACGAACCGCATATTTAGCAAAGATATCTGCTCCCGGATCAAGTCCGAGCGGATATGTTACTTTTGTCTGCTTTGCAAAAGCTTTAACCTTTTCCAAAGGTTCATCACGGTCTACTCCATAAAGTGCAAATGAAGTATTATCTTTATGTTTCTGCCAGATATCCTTCTCGATAAAAGGCATTTCTTTACGGCAAACCCCACACCAGCTTGCTGTAAACTGAAGCATCACAACTTTTCCACGCAAAGAAGATAATTTTACTTTCTGACCGTCGGTCAAAGTCATTTCAAAATTCGGGAGCTTCATCACCCACTTTAACTATATATCCTACTTCATCAGGAGTAACTTCCTGTGCTTGTACTGTAGAGACTCCGGCAAACAGACAGCCAAATAATGCTGCCATCATTATCCATTTTTTCATCATATACTAATAGCTTAAATAATTATCGCTTCAAATGATACAAAAAAATCGATATAAAAAGAGGAAACCTCGAACTGACCGCCACGCTTTCAAACGTGTTTAAATACTACTTAATATTATTTTAAGAATTATATTCAATAAACTTCTGTCGCCTTGCAAACGATACAGTCTGCTTAAAAAACAAATAAAAACATAATAAACACAACAGTTGTGCTATATCATGAAATTATATGGAATTAAAACAAAAAAGCCATCCCAACGGATTAGGTTGAGATGGCTAAATTTATATTATTTCCTTCAAATCAATTACAAAGGCATGTTACCGTGTTTCTTCGGAGGATTGCTTACACTCTTATTCTGAGTCATTTCAAGTGCCTGAATCAGTTTATAACGAGTATCTTTCGGAAGAATGATTTCATCGATATAGCCCTGTTCAGCTGCACGATACGGATTAGAGAATTTCTCCTTGTATTCTTCTACAGCCTTAGCTTTTTCTTCCGGCGTAGCTTTACGATACAGAATATTCACAGCACCGTCTGCTCCCATTACAGCAATTTCAGCTGTAGGATAAGAGAAGTTCACATCAGCGCCAATAGGTTTACTATTCATAACGATGTATGCACCTCCGTAAGCCTTACGTGTAATTACTGTTATCTTAGGAACAGTAGCTTCTGCATAAGCGTATACAATCTTTGCACCGTGACGGATAATACCATTGTGTTCCTGTGTACATCCTGGCAAGAAACCCGGTACATCTTCGAATGTTACAATAGGAATATTGAAACAGTCGCAGAAACGGATGAAACGAGAAGCCTTGTCAGAAGCGTCAATATCAAGCACACCTGCCAGATATGCCGGCTGATTGGCAACGATACCTACAGAACGTCCACCCAAACGAGCAAAACCGACTACAATATTCTTTGCAAAGTGAGGCATAACCTCGAAGAAATAATGATTGTCGACTACCGGTTCGATGATATTTTTGATATCATATGGCATATTCGGGTCGTCAGGAATAACTGTCATCAGTGATTCTTCTGCACGACGGATATCATCTGTACAAGGAATAGAAGGAGCATCTTCCATGTTGTTAGAAGGCAAGAAACTCAGCAGCTCACGAATACTCATCAAAGTTTCTTCTTCTGTTTCACAAAGGAAGTGAGTAACACCACTCTTACTGCTATGAGTATATGCACCACCTAACTCTTCCTTATCAACTTCTTCATGAGTAACAGCCTTTACTACATCCGGACCAGTGATAAACATGTGACTCTTTTCCTTTACCATGAAGATAAAGTCTGTCAATGCCGGAGAATAACAAGCACCTCCTGCACACGGACCAAGAATTGCTGAAATCTGAGGGATAACACCTGATGCAATAGTATTCTGATAGAAGATTGAAGCATATCCAGAAATACTTCCCACACCTTCCTGAATACGTGCGCCACCCGAGTCATTCAAAGCAATTACCGGAGCACCATTTTTCAATGCCAGTTGCTGTACCTTTACAATCTTCTGCGCACCGGTAGCACTAAGTGTTCCACCATATACGGTAAAGTCGTAAGCATAAACATATACTAGACGTCCATCAATTTTACCATATCCACAAACGATACCGTCACCAGGAATATGTTTCTTCTCCATACCGAAATCAGTACAGTGATGAACCACAAACTTATCAATTTCATTGAACGTACCTTTATCGAGCAACATATCAATACGTTCGCGGGCAGTCATATGACCATTGGCATGTTGCTTTTCAACACGCTCTACTCCTCCACCCTGAGCAGCCAGTTTATCCAGCTCCTCAAATTTTTTATATTGTTCTGCTGTTGTCATAAATTTAATCCTCCTCTTTAATTACATCCAGTGTCATGATAACCTGGTTACTGTTTACAGAGTCACCTTCATTTACGAAGATTTCTTTTACAACACATTCGCTGTTTACTTTGTAATTACTCTGCATCTTCATGGCTTCTATCACAACCACGATATCACCAGCCTGCAAGCGGTCGCCAGCCTTTACTGGAATCTTAACCACTTTACCCGGCATAGGAGAAACAATCTTATCCTGCTGTTTCTCATCAGCTCCCTTACGCATGCGAAGGTATTTTGCCTGCGAATCTATAATATCAATATTATATGACTGGTAATGAGCATTTACCGTATAACTCTTTCCGCCTTCTTTACGGATCAGTTCTGCATTATACGATTTTCCTTCATGCAAAATAGAACAACTACCGTTTTCTGCCATTACAATATCAACATCGTAAGGAACACCGTCGATAGTCAACTGTACTTTATTGCCTTCCTTGCTAACCAACGTAACGTCAGCAACTCTATCACCTATATGTATTTCCATAAATATCTTCTTTAAATTCGCAATACACCTTTTTTCAATCCGAACTCACGCCAACGACTGATAGGACGATTGTCTGAAGAGCCAGAATTATTCTCTTCCAGATTCATCAGATAGTCGATGTATGCTGCAATCATAGCAATATTTTCAGTTTCTTCTTCCTTCTGACCAGCCCAATTCACGCAACATATCCTGATGCTTTGGTATAAACAAGGTATTATAATGACCTTCTACAAAATCAGGTACATTCATGATGTGACGCAAATAACCGATATTTGTTTTCAAGCCGGTAATCTTGTATTCGTAAAGCACACGGCGCATACGTTCGATAGCAAATTCACGAGTAGTAGCCCATACAATCAGCTTACCGATCATCGGGTCATAATAAATAGGAATTTCATAACTTTCGTATACATAGCTATCGATACGAACACCAATACCGTTGGGTTCCATCAACTGACGGATAACTCCCGGTGAAGGCATAAAGTTATTTTCAGAGTCCTCTGCGCAAATACGACATTCGATAGCATGACCACGCTGCTTCAGATCTTCCTGTTTGAAATGAAGAGGCTCATTGTTTGCAATACGGAGCTGTTCCTTTACCAAGTCAACACCTACAACTTCTTCTGTAATAGGATGTTCTACCTGAAGACGAGTATTCATTTCAAGGAAATAGAAATTGCGGTGCTTGTCAACAAGGAATTCAATTGTTCCTGCTCCCTTATAATTTACAGCCTTGGCAGCCGCTACAGCAGCCTCACCCATTTTCTGGCGCAATTCAGGAGTAACAAACGGAGATGGAGTTTCTTCTACAATCTTCTGGTTACGACGCTGAATAGAACATTCGCGTTCGAACAGATGTACCGCATTACCATAATTATCTCCTAAAATCTGGAATTCAATATGATGCGGTTCCTCTACAAATTTCTCCAGATAAACTGTATCATCACCAAATGATGACATTGATTCCGAACGAGCTGTATTATAAGCTTCTTCCACTTCAGACTCACTATGAATAAGGCGCATACCTTTACCACCGCCTCCCATAGAAGCCTTCAGCATAACCGGATAACCGATACGATTACAGATTTCTTTTGCTTCCTCTACACTCTGCAAAGGCTGTTCCGTACCAGGAACCACCGGCACTCCCGCAGCAATCATGTGTTTACGCGCAGAAATCTTATCGCCCATCGCATCCATTGTTTCAGGATCAGGACCGATAAAAATGATTCCTTCTTCACGACAACGACGTGCAAACTCGGAGTTTTCCGATAAGAAACCATATCCCGGATGAATTGCATCCACTCCATGGCGCTTAGCCGCCATGATAATTTTATCAATATTCAGATAGCTTTCACGAGATGCTGCCGGACCAATCAGGCAAGCCTCATCTGCATAAAGTACGTGGCGTGCCGTTCTATCAGCTTCCGAAAAGACTGCCACGGTACGAATGCCCATTTCACGGCAAGAACGCATCACGCGCACAGCAATTTCGCCACGGTTAGCGATTAATACTTTGTGTATCATGCTTTATGTTTTAGTTATTATCTTCGTTTAAGCCGCCGCCGCGTCATTCGGCACATGCAGCCAAAATCTGTGCAAAAGTAGCAAAAAAAGAGACACTGTTCTAAATATCCTCTCTTTTTTTACCCAGAGAAAGGCTTTTAGCACAAAATACCTAGCTTTAGGTATACATTCCACTCCAATATAAACCAAAACGCAATGTCGAGGTAGCAAAAAGCAAAAGTCCGAAGAGTAAACCCTTCGGACTTTTCAAACATATCTTTTTACTTCAAAAACAATACCTGTTTATTATACTTAATTCTGTGATAAATCTACTGCATAGTTGGCACGTTTTCCTGATGGATATATACCTACCATAAACAATACCTGATCAGGAGATTGAGAAGCCGCTTTCATAACTTCTTCCAGATCCTGCACTGTTTTCAGTTGTTTTCCGTTAGCTTTCAGTATGATAAATCCTTTACGGATACCAGAATCTGCCATTCTGCCTTCACTTACTCCTGTTACCTGAACACCATAACCTAAATTCAGTTGTTTCTTCAATTCGGCAGGTACTTCACGGAATGCAGCTCCCAGTAATTCCATATCAGCATTCTTTACAATCTTAGTATTACCTTGGGCATTTTTCAGTGTTACAGTGAAAGTCTTTTCTTTCTTATCGCGCCATACTTTCAATTTAATCTTATCACCCGGACGATATTTAGCCAGTGATCCTTGTAATTCGGCCATGGTCTTCACTTTCTTTCCGTTCAATTCCATTATAACGTCGTTCTTTTCCAAAACGCCATCTACCGAACCACCTTCTGTCACTTCAACAACCTGTACACCATCGTTGATGCCCAGCTCTTTCTGTTCCTTACGGATTTCATCCGGATAAGTTTCATCACCCATGTTTCGTCCTGCAATACCCAACAGAGCACGTTGTACAGTACCGTATTGCTTCAGGTCTGTAACAACCTTTGTCATAATGCTTGTAGGAATAGCAAATCCGTAACCCGAATAAGCTCCTGTAGGAGATACCAACATAGCATTAATACCTACCAATTCTCCATTAGCATTAACTAATGCACCACCACTGTTTCCCTGATTAATGGCAGCATCAGTCTGGATAAACGACTCTACACCATTAGCACCAAGTCCACGAGCCTTAGCACTGACAATACCAGCAGTTACTGTAGAACCCAAATTAAACGGATTACCTACAGCCAGTACCCATTCTCCAACTTTCAAGCGTTCAGAATCACCAACCGGTATGGCAGGAAAATCATCACCTTCTATTTTAACCAATGCTAAATCGGTAGTCGGGTCTGTACCAATTACACGTCCTTTCATTTCACGACCGTCGTGCAACTTGACAGAAATTTCATCAGCTCCATCAATTACGTGATTATTGGTTACAATATAACCATCCTTCGAAATAATTACACCCGAACCAAATCCACGCTGTTCAGGAGTTTGCACCTGCTGCTGACGTCCGCGCCCATCACCGAAGAAGAAATCAAATATATCAGGCTGACTCTGTATTGTTTTCACTTTACTTCTCTGTACAGACATAATATGTACAACAGAGTTCAAAGAACTTTCTGCCGCTTTAGTCAAATCAATCGGCTGCATGCTAGTTGCATCCAAAGCTGCATAGCGCACATTAGACGCTGTCTGGAATTCATCATAAAAAGACAAATTTTTGTCTTGTCTAGACTGCATAAGAGTATAAGTAGTAACCCCTGCCACCCCTGCACTGACAGCCAATACTGCGACTGCTCCAAATGCGATTTTAGTTACCTTTTTCATATGTTTATATCATTTAAATTGTTAATTTCAACTCTTGTTTAACATTTCATTTGCTAAAGTAGAACAAAATCCATACGATTGTACTCTACACAACATCTTTTTTCCCTCTTTTAACAAAGCAAACTTTCCTATTAACCGCAGTTAACGACTACTGCCTGACAAATTTACATTCATTATCAGACTGTTCGGTAGAATTGCAGATATTTCTGACAAAAATGACACAAATTCGTTTTATTTGCGTACCTTTGCAAACAGAAAGCAGTTGGTCGGTTTGTCGCTGGTACTTATATGTACAAGAGGAAAGTCCGGGCAACACAGAGCATCCTACTTCCTAACAGAAAGCTGCCTGCAAAGGTAGAGTAATGCAGAAGAAAATAACCGCCAGTCCACACCGGAAAGGCAAGGGTGAGAAGGTAGGGTAAGAGCCTACCAGACGTATAGCGATATGCGTGCTGTGCATCTTAGGAGTTGTAAGGTCATGTAAACCGGCATTAACGAGGGTTGCTCGCCCCACGTCGGAGGGTAGACCGCTAGAACTTACTGGTGACAGTGAGTGTAGATAAATGACAGACACTTTGCATTTCGATGCAGAGAACGGAACCCGGCTTATAGACCGACTGCTTTTTTTCATTGAAAAACCTTATCGCCATGAGTTATACGAGAATAAAAAACTGGCTACAATTTCTCACCGACGGCATATGGAGAATTACCGAAGATGAGATATCTCCCGTACGGCGACAAATATATTCGTGCATCAAAATCGTTTATCTTTCTGTAAACCAGTTTCTAAACGACCGTATCCAGATACGTACCTCCGCACTGACCTACAGCACGCTACTGTCGATTATTCCCATTCTTGCCATCCTGTTCGCCATCGCACGAGGATTCGGCTTCGACGCATTAATGGAAATACAGCTCCGCAAAGGTGTTGCAAGCCAGCAGAGTGAACTTATTATTTCGTGGATAAACTCCTATCTGGAGCATGCCCAAAGTGGAATATTTATCGGAATCGGTTTAATCATGTTATTATGGACGGTTCTTATACTGACAGATAACATCGAACGAAGCTTCAATGCAATCTGGCAGGTAAAACACCCTCGTTCAGTCTTCCGCAAAATAACCGATTATTTTTCCATGATTCTGCTTTTACCACTGCTGATAGTCATCTCAAGTGGTCTTACCATTTTTATGACTACATACATAAAGAACATGGACAACTTCCTGGTACTTGCGCCTATCCTGAAATTCCTGGTAAGACTTACCCCATATGCACTGACCTGGGGAATGTTTATCGGACTCTACATATTTATCCCAAACACCAAAGTCAAATTAAAGCACGCCTGGTTTCCGGGAATACTGGCAGGAACCGCCTTTCAGGCATTTCAGTTCTTTTATGTAAACAGCCAGATATGGGTTTCAAATTACAACGCTATCTACGGAAGCTTTGCTGCCATTCCCATGTTTTTGTTATGGACACAGATTTCCTGGACAATCTGCCTCTTCGGAGCTGAAATGAGCTACGTAAGCCAAAATCTGGGTTCGTTCGACTTCGGAAAAGAAAGTGCAAATATCAGCCGCAGATATCATGATTTCTTTGCACCATTATACTTTCAGCCATCTGCAAGAGTTTTGCAGAAGAAAGACACCTTACTCTGCAGAAGAAATAAGCAAACAATACAAGATTCCTATCCGACTTACCAAACGGATCTTATATGAACTGCAAGACATACATCTGATTTTCGAAACAATAGAAGAGAAAAAAGGCGATGTACGCTATCTTCCGGGCATAGACATCAATAAACTTACAGTAGGTACACTGCTGGAGAAGCTAGATTCTGCCGGTTCCGAAGATTTCAAGGTAGATCGCCAGCAATATTCTGACTCATGGAAAATTCTGGAGCATGCACGCAAGGAATATATGTACAACAACAGTCAGATTTTACTGAAAGATTTATAGGCAGTCACCAGACATATCAGAACAACAGATACGAAAAGAGCAGAAAATACAATAATTCTTCTTCTGCATAAAAAAATTATCCCCGTCATAAAATATGGCGGGGATAAGTCTTATAAATACAGCAACCTTATTTTGTCAACTGCATCATGCGGCTCAAATACTTGCCGATAATATCAAACTCCAAGTTCACTACGCTACCAACCTGAAACGTATGGAAGTTGGTATGTTCATAGGTATATGGGATAATGGCAACCTGGAAAGTATCTTCAGTCGGATTGCAGACCGTCAGACTTACTCCATTCACTGTAACCGAACCTTTGTCAACAGTAAAATATCCTCGTTTTGCCATTTCCGGATCGAATGCATACTTGAATGTAAAATACCAGCTGCCCTCCGCGTCATCTATAGCTACACAAGTAGCAGTCTGATCTACATGTCCCTGAACGATATGCCCGTCCAGACGTCCATTCATCATCATACTGCGTTCTACATTGACCTTATCTCCCACTTTCAGCAAACCAATATTAGAGCGTTCGATAGTTTCCTTCATGGCCGTAACCGTATAAGTTCCATCCTGAATACTCACTACAGTCAGACAAACTCCATTATGAGAAACACTCTGGTCTATTTTTAACTCATCAACAAACGAACATTTCAACGTGAGGTGCAGATTTTCCTGATCCTTTACCACCTTTACCACTTCTGCATATTCTTCAACTATCCCTGAGAACATAAATTCATTATTTTATATTAATACTTCTACTTTTTACAATCACTGCACCGGAATAGGCTTACTCCAGACCGTATTGCCTTCTGAGTCAACTACCGAAATAGTTCCCCCGGCATAATCCTCTATGTAACTATTCCCTTTTACCAGCATATCTTCCGCCATACGTATGGCTTTTTCCTCTATTTTTATAAAGAAGCCTTTATTATCGCTTGAGCTTCCATCCGAAAAATAAATATCATAAGTTTTCATGGTTATATCATTTAAATATTGCGGGCACAAATATATATATTATCAGCTAGAGAAGCAAACTTATGACATAAAAAAAAGAAGAAACCAAACAATTTGTCGATTTCTCTGAAAGAGCGGAAAAACGAGACTCGAACTCGCGA
>ENA-OQHF01001221-OQHF01001221.1-human-gut-metagenome-genome-assembly--contig:-NODE-1221-length-14484-cov-2.881661_pt1 | contig 14484 bp, 6 predicted proteins | sample MGYA00242559_ERZ504709 | MGnify/ENA primary metagenome ERZ504709 (study PRJEB26092, sample SAMD00036203) | human gut metagenome | host: Homo sapiens | study: EMG produced TPA metagenomics assembly of... | reverse complement strand
CTACCGTTGCCCTCACCGGAAGCGCTTCCCGGTTATCCGGATGCCGCCAAAATATACGCATCGAACCTCCGTCTGGACAGTGTGCCGGCTTTGAGGCAGTGGGACAGGCTGCCGTCGGTAAAGAAAGTGACACCTGCCGGAGGGCATGTCGTGCTGGATGCTAAGGTGGCTTTGACCTATCCGGACGAATATGCCGGTGAAGCAAAGCTGCTGAAAGAGAAGCTGGCCGCTTTGTACGGTTTGGAAGTGGCAGATGAGGCTCCCGTAACGATTGTTTTGGAAGAACTGTCCGACAAGGCGAGGGCAGTGAACGCTGAATATTATAATTTGGTTATAGGAGATTCCCTGATAAAGATTGCCGCCGCTACTCCGCATGGCATTTTCAACGGTACACAGACTTTGCTGTCAATACTGAAAGGCAAGGCGGTGCCTTACCGGCTGGAAGCTATGTCTGTGGAAGATTACCCCGACCTCTTGTATCGCGGACAGATGATAGACATTGCCCGTAATTTCACCACCGTAGACAACCTTAAAAAACTGATAGACATTTTCGCTTCCTACAAAATGAACGTGCTGCACTTCCATTTTGCCGATGACGAAGCGTGGCGTCTGGACATTCCCGGTTTTGGAGGAGCTGACCGCGGTGGGAAGCCGTCGCGGACATACCGTTGACGAAAGCCGGTGCCTCTATCCATGCTACGACGGCGGATGCGATCCTGATGCTGCCACCGTTGGAAACGGGCATTATTCCCGCGAGGACTTCATCGGCCTGTTGCGCTATGCCGCCGAAAGGCATATTCGTGTCATACCGGAGATAGAATCGCCCGGACATGCGCGTGCGGCTATCGTCTCCATGAAGGCGCGTTATAATAAATACAAGGAGACGGACATGGCAAAGGCCACCGAATATCTGCTGAGCGAGCCGGAAGACACCTCCCGCTATGAGTCCGTCCAGTACTACACAGACAATGTGATAAACGTCGCTCTGCCTTCGTCCTACCGCTTTATGGAGAAAGTGATTCGGGAACTCGCAGCCATGTATAAGGAAGCGGGCGTACCGCTGTCTACGGTGCATCTTGGCGGTGATGAAGTGGCGCATGGGGTATGGCTGGGATCACCCAAGTGCATGGCGCTGATGAAAGAGAAGGGGATGACGAAGCCGCATGATTTGGCCGAGTATTTCATTACACAAATGGCGGACATCATGCAAAAGAACGGTTTGAAGTTCAGCGGTTGGCAGGAAGTGGCTTTGGGACATACCGAAGAGGCGCACCGGCAGTTGAAGAGTCAGGCGGCAGGTGTGTATTGCTGGAACACAGTTCCGGGGTATGAGGAGGTGGTCTACCGGATTGCCAACGACGGTTATCCGGTGATTCTCTGCAATGTAGGCAATTTCTATATGGATATGGCCTACAACGGTCATCCTGACGAGCGCGGGCTCGACTGGGGAGGTTATGTGGATGAGGCTGTCTCCTTCTCCATGCTTCCTTTCAGCATCTACCGGTCATTGCGTACCGACAGGGCGGGAAATCCAGTCGAAAATCAGCGCACCGGCCGCATATTCCTTGGCGAGCGAGGCCGGATCAGACGGCTTCTCCTCCCCCTTGCGGCCACCAGGAAAGCTGGCCACGGCACACTTCCGGACGGTTCTCCTTATACCAGTTGACGGCTGCCGGATTGAACGATTCGATCACATACGCGCCGGAATAGGCCTGCAGCAGCGCGTCGCCCTTTTCCATGAGCTCGACATCGCGCGAACCCCACTTGGAATTGTCGTCGAACTTGTATTCGACGATCAGCGGCACACGACCGGCCACCACTTTGAGCACGTCGGCGAACAGTGGCACATGCTGGAAATACCCTTCCGGAGCGCTGTCAGGTGTGGTGACCAGCGGCGGATTTTCAAGCGAACCCGGCAACGGCGCTGCCACGGCGGCACCGGGGGCGTCGGTCGGGAACAGCGGGATGCGGGTCAGCTCATCGTACGTGAGATCGGCGATACGGCGTGGATCTCCGGCGACGCGCATCAGATCGCCGTCATGCACCACCACGATTTCGCCGTCGGCGGTCATCTGCAGGTCAAGCTCGATGCCATAGCCGGCTTCGCAAGCCGCTGCGAATGCCGCAAGCGAGTTCTCCGGAGCGATCGCACCAGTCACGCTGGGGCTGCCATAGCCGGCCTTCATGGCCATGCGACGTGCCAGCGCCACATACTCGCCGCTCTCGTTGGCATACTGCGCGGTCAGACCGGAACCCGCGTCATGCAGGCCACGATGCGCGTACCACACGTCGGGAATGGACGGCACATAATTGCGGCGCTTATCGGAGAAGGTACGCGGCGCGATCGCCCACACTGCGGCGCCTGCAGCGACTGCGCCGCCGAGCAGCGCCTTGTTGACGAATGATTTGGACATGGGCTTTCCTCCCTTACGCGGCCGCTCGCGCATTCTCTCGCGTTGGTTCTCACCGTTCGCGGCCATCGAATCTGTCTCTTCTGAGATTAGCCCATAAATCACAAAAACGGCGACCACCTACGCGATCCGCGATCGTATGTCGCCGTCTCAAGCCACCAACAGCCGAGCCATATCTCGACTATATATGGCAGATTTTGAGTCTCGTCACGAGGCATCTCACTTATATATGGCAGACTGGAGTCAGAAACATGCGTTTTCATACCCCCCTATATGGCTTTTTAGCGAAGTCTTCTGCCATATATAGGCGAGATGCTTCCTGACAGACCCGCAATCTGCCATACATAGGCGAGTTATGAGCAAAATGGGGTCCGATGACGTCCGAGTTCACACAAACGTAGGGGGTCGGACTCCAAAGGTCGGCGGCTGAATACGTGTGCTTGATCGTAGGCTTGGCCACTGAGCCGTGAAGAGGAAAGCCCAGTGGGTTTTCCTCAGGCGAAGTGAGCGGCTTGCCGCGAAGACCGCGTAACGGTACCTTGAGTGCGTCAAGCACACATATTCAGTCCAGAGGCCGAGGCTGAGAACTTACCACTTTTATGTTGGATTCAGTTACGCAGCTTGCCCCGCTTGGCTACGAAGATGCAGCACCCCGCCGTGGCCAGCACCGTCATGGCAATGACGATTGCCGTAGTAGCGACGCCTGTAGAGCTTAGCTTCTTCTTACGTTGAGGCTGAGATTGCTGCGATGATTGCGGTTTCGCGGAAGGCTTGGCATTATTACCGTCCTGCTTGCTGTTGTTATCGATATCCGGAGTCGGCTTTGGAGTTGGCGTTGGTTCCGGCTCGGGCTCAGGCGTCGGATCGGGGGTCGGGTCCGGAGTCGGTTCAGGTGCATGAACCTGCCATTCGGCGGCAGCCGGCGATGCACTGCCGGATTGAATCACCATGCGCAGCTTAGTGGTCTTCACCGCGTCAGTCCAGGTTGCCTCGCTCCATCCGCCGTTATCGGTACCGTAAGCGCCGGGAGCATTGGTGACCAATGTATATGTGGCATCGGGAATATCCACAAACGCATTCGTTCCAGCATCCCAATACTGTAGTTTCCACGACGCCGGCATTCCCAAGCCCCCTCCATCGGAGGTGAATTGCACACGGCTGGAATCGATGGTGACTTCGCGATCCCATTCGTAGTCGAGCTTCATTTCACCGGTATTCGGCCACGTACCCCAAATGCAGGCGTTATCAACCGTGCAATCGCCCGGAATGGTTTTGCCGTCGTTAAGCGCGGCAACACCAGCTGTCCAAGAAGACGCTTTTTTTGTCCACGTCAGTAGCAACGGCATCTTGCTCGATATAGCCGGCCAACGGCACCGACGTATCGGATGGAATATCTTTGACGCCCGCAGCCGACATATTGCCAGCAATGTCCGAAGCCCGATAGCTCACCGTTTCGCGCTTCGACGAAGAAGCAGTAATCGCCGCGCCTTCTTCATATTGCTGCCATTCGCCGTTTCCAACCCGGTATTCCACCGTTTTCACACCGGATCCAGCACCATCTGAGGCGGTCAATGTCATAGTGCGGGAAGCCGTATCTACCGAGGCGGTTACCGTAGGAGCCGTAGCATCCACACGCGCTTCCGCAGCAGCGATTTCGCTCACATTGCCGGCCGCATCAGTGGCACGCGCACGCACACTCACTATACCCTCGCCAGTCACAGCCTGTACCGCAGTGTTCACATTCGTTCCGACGGTCACCCATGCGCCATCCCCGACCGCAAGTTCGAGTTTTGCGATCGGCGCAGCCGCATTGTCGGAAGCCGTAATAAGAGCGATCGGTGAAGTGACCAGCCAACCATCATTGCCAGCCGTGCCAGCCAATGCCACACGCACGGCAGGAGCAATGGTATCAGCCGGTTTTACGTAATCGTCGGAAACATGTACGGTCACGGCTACGTTGCCGGCTGTCAGATCATCAGCCTGCTGCTTGGTTTCAATGCCAGCAACCACACCTTGCACGGTGAACTCACCCGCCTGTGCATACGAAGAAGCAGACACCGTGCGCCACAAAACCGGAGTTTCCACTGTTTCCGAGCCGTACGCGACTTTCACCGTGTTCGACAATTCCGGCGCGTCTCCGGTCTTGGCGTAGACGTCGGCTGGCTGTTCAGCCACAACTGCTCCCTGTTGCGCGTATACTTCCCATTCAGGAACGCCGACGGAAGCATAGCCCCCGTCAACGGCTTGCGCGGTCATGTCAAGTTTGAGCGCAGTGGTGGTCACTGCGTCGAATGTCACTTCATTAGGCGCGTTCTTGCCTGTATCCACGCCGTATTCGCTGGAATTGGGCACGTCCTTCCAGGAACCGTCTGCGTCAAGATATTGCAGTTTCCATGAGGCAGGGGCACGCAATGCGTTCGCATCGGTGTCAAACCAGACTTTCGATCCATTCACACGTACAGCGCCATTCCACTGGTAGATCAGTGAATCGGAGGATTGTGTTTGTGGCATCTTTCGATAGTTCGTCCAATGGTTCGGCGGTACTACAGCAGTTTCCAGCACTCGCCCGTCGTTCACGGAACCCTTGTAGGCGGGTGTTTCGGTGTAGGTCGCGTCCACTGACGCATAGGGGGCCACGTTGCGTGAGGGTTGCAACCGTTCGGCTTTGGTCGGATGTGAAACGGCGTTCATGCGCCCGCCATTCCACGTCACTTCATCGATGCAGACTGCACGGCGGAAGTCAGTACCACCAGTCTTGTCTCCAGTGTGGTAGGTGACCCACCATTTGCCGCCGAATCGTTGAATCGACGGATGCATGGTGGTGGACGATCCCGATTCGACGATTACGCCTTGGTACGTCCACGGCCCAAGAGGGCTTGCCGACGTGGAGTATTGCACGCACGCCTGATAGTTGGATTCCACGCAGGTCGCCACTCCCGACCCGGGTTTGCCACCGTCGTACACGTTGTAGTAGGTGTCTCCTTCACGGAACACCCATGCCGCCTCAAAGAAGCCTTTGGGCCCGTTGGCATAAGCGCCGCCGCTGTTGCCCAAGGTCAGCGACGCGTTCACTTGGTTCGCATAGTCGCTGCCAAGCACGTCTTTGCTGGCATCGTAGTCGGGTATGTTGGCGAGCGCGTCGGCGTCACGCATATTGTAGATTTTCGGCGCTCCGTCCGCCGTTCCGTCCATGGTTTCCACGGCAACATATGAGGTGCGGCCAGTGTTGGCGTCCCGCTGCATTTTTACGGCGAGTTCGCTGTTGAAGGTGCCGAAGTGCAGATATCCGGTACCGTCATTGTCCACGAAGAATGCGGGATCGATGGTTTCGATTTGCGTCTGCGTGGTAGTCAGCAACGGCGCTCCGATGGCGTCGACCCATGGTCCGAGGGGGCTTTTTGATTTGGCCACGCCGATGGAGAACGGGTCGGCTCCCGCGGCTGCGTTCCTGTCTTTGACTGGAACGTAGTAGTAAAACCAGTCGTCGGCCGTGTCTGCGGTGCCAGCATCGTCGACTACTACTTGTCCTGCGTAGGCTCCGTCGCCGGTTGCCCAGTCGAACAGGTCGGCTTTGGCGATGGTCTTGTAGTGCGTCCATTTGCCGGATTCCGGATTGTCGGTTACGTAGACGCCCCAGTCTTTCATATTGAAGGACCCGTAGGTTGGTTCGGCCTCGTCGTGTCCGGTGAATACGAAGAGTTTGCCATCGTATTCAAGGGTGGATGCGTCTGCGGAATAGTAGTTTTGCGACAGGTCGTTGGGGGTATTGGTTCCTTCGTTCTGCCCGATGGGGTTGCGAAGGGTTGCCGGCAACGCACTGTTGTCGATTTGTGTGACGGTGACGTCGGGATTGCCGACCGGCAGATCGTTGTAGGCGTGTCCGGCGACGCTGGGCGCGGTACTTGCGTCGGCCGCGTTGGCTGTCTGCATGGTTGCGATTGCTCCCGTGCATAAGGTGGCTGCGGCTGCGATGCCTGCCACCAGCGTCTTCATCGACGCATGTGAGATGTGCGAAAAGCTCATGAATATTCCTGTTTTCACGATTGGATATTGAAAAGTCCTCTTACGGATTGCTTAGGCTACGTTGGTATTCCTCGTGCGATCCGTAAGAGGACTTGAGCAATTGCTAGCGCTAGTCGCGGTTGCGGCGCGTCAGCATGATGGCGGCTCCCGTCAGCAGGACGATCATTCCTACGACGGCGATGCCGATGACATTGCTGCCGGTGCTGCTGATTGCGGCACTGACTTCAGACTTGGAAACCGGCTTGTTTCCAGGCTTGGCATTCGGCTTGGGGTCGGTCTTGTCGTCGTCCGGCTTCGGTGCTGGCTTGAGTTCAAGTCCGGCGATGGCCTCGGTCAGCTGCTTGACTGCGGCATCCGCATCAGCTTGGGTGGCGTTCTCATCGTTCAGCACCTTGGAGGCGGCATCCACTGCTTCAGCCAACTTCTTGGCGCTGGCTTCGGTGTAGAGGTCACCGCTGACGCCCTGTGCCTGGTCAAGAACCGTCTTCAACTCAGTGGTGTCGGCTTTCTTCACCAGTGTCTGCTGGGCTTCTTCAAGCTGCTTGATGGCCGCATCCACCTGATCCTGGGTGGCGCTCTCGTCCGCATACACCTTTTGAGCGTTACCCATGGCTTCGGAGAATGCCTTCCAGCTGTTCGGCGTGAAATTAGCTTGTTGCACGGAACCGGCTGCGTTGATGGCGGATTCGAGCCTGCTCTTGTCCACGCTTGGTTCCGGATCAGGGGTTGGATCCGGGTCAGGAGTCGGTTCCGGATCAGGAGTGCTTTCCGCAGCATGCACGCCCCACTCGGCAACCGCCAGACCGAAGGTGACGCCCTCGGCGGTCGGCGGATCAAGCACCAAGCGCAACGACGTGGTCTTCACCGGAGTGAACGTGGCCACGCTCCAGCCTTGAGCATCGTCAGAGGCACGTGAGGCCGGGGAATTACGCACGGTGGAGTATTGCGCATTCTCCACATCCTTCCATATACCATCAGAAGCCAAGTACTGAATCTTCCAGCTGTCCGGAACATCCAAACCGCCCTTGGCATCATTACGCTCCGCGAAGTTGGCCCAGAACTGCACACGGCTGGAATCGACGGTGGCTTCCTTGCTCCAGGTGTACTGCGCGTACATGCCAGCGGAAGCTTGGCCCCAGCTGCCCCACACGCGGCCATTCACATCGGCGTCATCATCAGACGGCCACGTATCGTCAACCAGCACACCATCGTTGAGCTTGCCGGAAGCCGGAGACCAGCTCGCCTCGGCACTCACCGTGGTGTCAATGGCCCTGCCTTCAATCCAACCAGTCAACGGAGTATCGGGCTCCGGCTTGGGATCCGGCGTCGGCTCAGGATCAGGATCGGCACCACCATTCGGATCGGCGACCACATGCACTGTAATCTTGGCCTGCGAGCTTGAACCCTCAGCCGTGCCGGACACCTCATAATCGCCGATGGTGTCCAACTTGACGCCGGCAACACTTGCCTCATCCCACATAACCGTGCGATCGTCAAGCATGCCGTTGGGGAATCGCACCGGAACCACAGACGGCAAAGCCACCGACTTGGAATTCTGGTACACCGTCTGTTCGATCGGCTGAGCCGCACCAGCAGTCTGAGACTGCGCGTCGGAACGCACGCCAATAGTGGCCTTGGTTCCAGCGAGCGCGCCAATAACCGTTCCGGAAACCGCAAACTCGCTATCGGAAGCAAGCTGATCGTCAGTGATGGCATCCCACGCAACACTCAAGTCACGACGGGAACCGTCCGTATAGCTGGCACTCACCGTCTTCGGCAGATTCACATCGGCAGCCTTGCTGCCAGTCTGCACCATACGATTCACGCCATCCACGCTCACCGGATCAAGCGCATACGCCTCAAATTCGGTAGCACCAACAATGGCACCCTTCGGGAACAGCACACGCAACTTGTTCGTCTCCACCGTTTCGGCAAAACGAACCTCATTGCCTTCACCCTGCATCGTGGTATAAGACTGGCCGGCGGCAAGCTTCACATCCTGCCAATCGCCATTCTCATCCGCATACTGCAACTTCCACGACTTGACCATCGGCACACCGCCACCGTCAGTCCAGAAGAACAGCTTCGCCTTCTTCAACGGAACAGTGCCATCCCAGGCAAGCTGCAGCCACGGCTCGGTACCGGTATTGTCACCCCAATTATTCCAGGTCTCATTCGGAGTATTGGTATACAACACCTGACCGTCGATAACCTTCTTGGCATTGTCCTTCGCCTGATATGGATTGGTGAAGCTGGCGCTCGCAGTGGACTGTGAAGCCACATTCACCGTGCCGTCGGAAGGAATGCCGTGAACGGTGACTTCCTTGAAACCGGTCTTCTCACCGTCGAATGCGGTGAGTTTGAGCACATAGTCACCCTCACGGTTGAACGTGACCGTAGTGTTGGCAGCGGTTGCGTCGACGAACTTCGCTTCGCCGTTTTCAGGGCCAGACACCTGCTCCCATGTGGTGGTGAGCGTGTCAGACGGCAGGCCGTCGTCCTTCACCGTGCCCACCAGCTGCGCACCGGACGAGGTGCTGCTGGCAATGTAGGCGTCAACGCTTGGCGCCTGGTTCGTAGGTTCGCCTTCCGGCACAATGTCGGTTTCGTAGGCCTGAATCTCCTTCAAGCCAATGGCCTGACCTGCTTGCGGAGTGAAAGTGGCACGAATGGCTTTGGCCACGACCTTGGAGAACTGCACGCGGTTGTAGTTGGCTCCCGCGTAAGTAGGCGTACGCACCTGGTTCGGCAGGACATGCCATGCGCCGGCCTCATCCTGATATTCAAGCGTGTACACCGACGGCTCACTGTAGCCGGCAATCGTCTGGCTGGACGAGGTCTGGTAGAAGTACAAACGCACGTCGTCGATGTTCTGCACGCCGTTCTTGAACGTTACGGTCAGCGAATCCTTGGCGTTCTTGGATCCCTTGGTGCCCCAGAAGGATTCCATCACGTTCTTGCCGTCCACTGCATTGGTTGCCGGGTAGCCCTTGGTTTCGTAAGTGGCTTCCACATCGGCGCCCTTGGCCACGTTGGCCTGGCTCTTGGACGCTTCGTCCACGTTCTGTCCGGACTGCGCGAAGATCTGCGTAACCCTGCTGTTCGATGCGTAGGTCACTTCGTTGGCGTTCGGCATGGTGGCGGTGGTCGCGCCGGTGATCACCGCTCCGGAATCATCGGCAACCTCAACGGTTCCACTGGCCGGATCGTAGATGAGGTGGGCGAGCTTATCGGAGGTGAACACGGCGTTGCCGTCCACATACAGGGTGTATCCCTTCGGAGCGTTGTAGGTGCCGTCGTTGTTCCATACGATCGACAGATCCTGCCCGTGGTAGCTCAGGTTGTTGACGGTGAAGTGGTTCCAACCGGGAATCTCGATCGGATTGAGTTCAATCTTGTTGTCTTCACGCGGAACCATACCTGCCACGTCTTCCACAATCGTCCAGTTGGTGGTGCCAAGCTGGGTGTGGTGAATCCAGGAACGGTAGGTGATCTTTCCACCGTTCTTGCTGGCGTCGGCGTTCTTCTCCGGAATCGTGCTTCCTGCGGAATTATTATCCATATTCCAGAATTCGTTCTGGTCCGGATACTGGTTGTCGCCTCCCTGATAATGCGAGAACGCCACCCAATACAGCAGTTTCTTGAACGATTCGTTCGTGATATATCCGTTGTCTGCAGCATTATAATCACGGATTCCCGCAGAATAGATTTGCAGCAGCGGAGTTGCATTGATAATGGAGAAATTGTTTGATCCTGGGAAATTCAGCGCCTTCTTGTCTGCCTGATTCGCGGTGAAGAACGGGAAAATCGGGAATTCGTCGGCATCTTCGAACAAGCGCAACGCACTATCGTAATCATCATTGCCGATCGGCATCAGACCTTCGGAATACGGATAGTAGTTGTTGAGTTCCTTGTATTTCGCGAATTGACCGTCGTTCAGCCACTTGTGCAGCAGCAGTTTGCTGTCGGAATCCCACAGGTTGTCGAGCACATCCTGCTTGATGGCGTCGGAGATCTGCTGCATTTCAGCGGCTTTTTCGGTGTCTCCGGCAGCCTTGTATGCTTGCGCGGCGGCATTGGCGTTGGCCCACATGTTGGCGGAACCGTCGGCACGGTCCATACGCTGGCCGGAACGACCGGGTTCGGAGAACGACACCGCGTCGGCATCGTTGCCGGTCATGGACCACCACGACCAGTCGATCAGCTTGTTGCCGTTGCTATTCTGGTTGTCGTTGCTGTCTGGCTCGCTTTGCGAATTGAGCAGACCTTTGACATCTTCGGAACCGTAATCACCCAACGCTTCAGCCAATGATGACGGGCCGCCGTGCACCTTGTAGGAGTCCCAACCGGCCTTGGTGATGTACTGCGTGTAGCTGTGGTTCCAATTGGCCGGATCGCCCGGATTGTCGTGGTAGTAGTAATACCCGGACTGGCCTTTCTTGGCTGTCTGCCCGGCCGACACCCAAGTGCCGTACGAATATTCGGCGTTGCGGAACCACTTGGTGTCGTTGATGAACATGCCGGATGTCAGCACGATCTGGTTGTTGTATCCGAGCACGCCTTCGATGGAGGTCGGATACTGGAACGTATTGCCCGGCATATTGGCGTCCAACATGTTGAAACGGCTCAGCCACCAGCGGTAGAACACGGTTTTGTCGATATTGTGTTCCGGGGTTTCCACGTAAGGAATGTTATCGACCCACCACTGGTTGTAGGTGGTTACGGAATCCTTGTAGGAAGCGGCCGGATCGGTGAGATCGCCGTTGAATCGGGCTTCGTATTCCGCGGTGGAGTCCGGCAACTCGTTGGCGATCAGGCCAAGCTGCAGCTTGGTGGTTTGTGGCACGTTCGCTTCCAAGGTGAGGGTGGAAGCGAGTTTGCCGTTCTTTACGGTGAAACCGTTGCCGGAGAACCGTGGATAGATGGTGGTCAGATCATTCTTCACATTGAAGCGACCGGTCAGTTCAGCGTCGCCGTCATTGCCGTCTTGTGCGAATGGCGAGGCTGCCGTCAGCGTTACGTCGCCGCCGGTGGTGCTGGTGATGGTGAAATTCGCGACCATCACATTGGTGCGGGTGATGTACTTAACTTCGGTGACGGTAATGGTCTTGTCGCCGTTGGTGAATTCCGTGGTGAAGTAGCTTGGCGTCTGCTTGCGCTTGGCGGTGTTCTCGCGCAGGGTCTGCTTGGAGCCGCCAATGCTTACCTCAACGGTAAAGCCGTCGTTGCCGGTCTGATCCCTAGTATGCCGACGAATCCATCCCACGAAACCAATGCGGCTTCCGGCGATGCGTGTACATGATGCGGCACGGCCACGTGAGAACAGGTATTCGTTCTTGTCTGCGCCCGCATAGTTGTAGTCGCCAGCATCGTTGGTGCCGGTACCGTTTGGTGCGGTGCCTGTGCGCGTCAGCATCTTGTCGATCCAGAAGTCGTGTGCGGTGTCGGTTCCGGCACCGTTGGCAACATCCGCATCGAACACCTGCTTGAGGTAGCTTGTCGAGGGATCGAAAGCGACGCCGGTGCCCGGAATCGGGTCGGCGGCCCCCTTGAAACTCGGATACCCCATGGCAGAGTTCGGATTGGTCAGCGCGTCATTGGCGTATGCGGTCGTCACACCGCCAGACAACAGTGTGGCCACTGCCGTCAGCACGCCCAATGACGTGACAATCCCTTTCTTCCTTGTTGATGGTGTCATCAATTCCTCCTACATGGACCATCGTTGGCCCTTGGTTGCCAAGGCTCGTTCCCTGGCATCCAACTTTCTTTCTGTAGGAATGAGAGTCGTGCGATGGACATGAGATTGGAGCGTCCACCGACATTTCAAGAATACATGACGCGAATACGGTTTCGCAAATTTTCTTTCAGTTTTCTCCAATGCTTTTCTAAGTGAACTGCCATACGATGGCTTTTATGCGAAAAGGAAAGTTTTCGCATTTTCCCGTCTATACTAGGGGCTATGACAAAACCGGCACCCCATAAGGGGCAGCCGGTCTCTCATTCCAGTCAGCGCGGCGCATTCGGCTCCAATCGATCACGCCGCGCTCACCCGCTTCCCGGCACCATGGCACTCATAGCGCCGGGTAGCAAGTCTTTCTTTTGTTTAGCTGCGCAACCACACGTTCATTTGGCCGAGTTCGCGGTTGGCCCATGCGTAGTAGGGCACCAGCTTGAGCGACGTCCGCTCATCTGAGGCGTCACGCTGAGCGGACATGTACAACGGGGCGTCCACGGCATCCGCAGCCTCACGAACGGCAGGCAACGTCACCGCGTCAACACCTCCAAGCAAATCACTCTCGAAAGTAACCGTGGCATCCGCGGCATCCACGCCATCAGCAAGACGGTACGTCCACAGATCGCCGGCATTATCGGCTTGCTCCGCGCAATAGACGAGCGGACCGCGCATCACCGCAACACGACCTGCATCGCAACGCACATGAGAGTTGGCACGCACCAATCGCACTGCCATATCAAGATCCAGCACCACATGCAATGCAGTTCCCGGAGCAACTGCGAAATATACGAAACCGTTTTCCGGAGCCGTCTTCACAGCAACACCATCGCATGTCAGCGCATAGGAATCAGCCGACCATGTGGGAATACGCACGCCGAAACGTACCGAATCAGCCGCCTCAGCGGGCAATTCCAGCATGTACTCAATATGACCGTTCCACGGCAAAATCGGAACGCTGCTCCACATGCAACCCGGAATCAAAACTTGCCTGATTCGCAATGAACTGGTGAGCGAGCACCGTGCGACCGCCGTCACGTTCGGTATACACATAACGGTCCACCGACGCGATCAATCGCGCGACATTAGCTGGGCAGCATGCGCAGCCAAACCAATCGACACGATGCGAAAGCACATGATGCCGATCCGGATTGTCCAAACCGTCCGGCGAAGTCTCCAACGCATTCACATAGTAATACTGCTTGCCATCAAGGCTAATGCCCGCGATGGCACCATTGAACAGCTCACGCTCAAGCACGTCGGCATATTCACCATTCGGTTCCAACAGAAGCATTTGGCGGGCAAACATGCTCATCGCCACAGAAGCGCACGTTTCGCCATACATGGTGTCGTTCGGCAGATCGTAATCGTACGTGAACGACTCCCCCACATGTGTGGAACCGATCGCACCCGTTACATACATGCGTTTCGACACGATGTTGTTCCAAAAACGATGCGCCGCATCCAGCAAGCCCTGATCGCCGGTAATACGCGCCACATGTGCGATTCCAGTGCATAAATAGGCCACGCGCACAGCATGGCCGTCAGCGGTCTGCTGCTCGCGCACCGGCTGCGCGGCTTGGAAGTACGTGGGCTTGTAGAATCCCAGATCCCGGAAAATGTAGTCGTTGTCGACAGCGGCGATCTGCTTGGCGTAGAACTGCGGATCCTGACCACGCACGTCGATGAGATACCGCGCCAGATTCAGATAGCGCTCCTCACCGGTCGCATCATACAGCTTCGCCAACGCCAATTCGATTTCCGGATGCCCATCAGCACCGTGGATCTTGCCGTCCTCCGGGCCGAAATTGGCATCGATGCAATCCGCCATACGGCACGCCACGTCAAGCGCCTGCTGGTTACCGGTCACCTCATGATAGGCGACAGCAGCCTCAATGTAGTGGCCCATGACATACATTTCATGGCTTTGCTGAATCAGTGTGAAACGCTCACGATGCGCCCATTCACCGGTTTGATTTGGTACGGAGTGTCCAAATATCCGTCCGATTGTTGCGCACGTGCGATGAGGTCGACGGTTTCATCGCACAGTTCCCGCAATTGCGGATCAGGATGATACGACAGTGCGTAAGCCGCTTCCTCCAACCACTTATATATGTCGGAATCCTGGAAGACCATGCCATGAAATTCACCGGCCTCATCACCGGCTGCGATACGCAGATTCTCCACGGCATGACTTTTATTATCGGCAAGCTGATTGCCAGCCGGATCATCCGGAACTTCAGTGGCAATCTCATCATTCATCACACCCCACTGATAGGGAATGACGGATTCAACGATCTGGTCGCGACGCTGCTTCCA
>ENA-OQHF01001219-OQHF01001219.1-human-gut-metagenome-genome-assembly--contig:-NODE-1219-length-14500-cov-3.361720_pt1 | contig 14500 bp, 17 predicted proteins | sample MGYA00242559_ERZ504709 | MGnify/ENA primary metagenome ERZ504709 (study PRJEB26092, sample SAMD00036203) | human gut metagenome | host: Homo sapiens | study: EMG produced TPA metagenomics assembly of... | reverse complement strand
CATCAGCATTATTATCATCAACAGCAAAAATGCCACGATGACGCCTTACTAAGCTTACACCCTTTTTATTGTTTACGCATCTTTGACTTAGTCGTTTATACTTAGTCTGCCTTCTGCCTGTCATTTTTTTAATCATATCCCGCATCACCTACCTTCGCTCTGAGCGGATCCAATAAAGAGTATCCTGCACATCCTCATTTTGATTCTCATCATCCGCTGCATAAGCAGTATAAGCATTATAGATTGTAGTAACAGAAAATGGCATGTTATGATATATGCAGTGCACCGTTATATAAAGTGATGCATCCGTATAGCCATTTTCTCCCTCCTCCCAGCTAAGCGTTGCCTGCGCTGACAGCTCATTTGTCTGATTCAGTGCACTGCTGTCCAATGAAAATGTCTGTTCTTCACCAGATGGCCAGCTTCCTGAAGTGATCTTGCTGTTGACAAATTCTAAGATAGTTCCACTAGCCTGTGTTTTTTCCTGCTGTGATGGTGTCACCGTTAACTCTTTTTCCAACTCATCTGCAAGCGATACAGCAAGTATTCTTGACTGCTCCTGATCCTTTACTCGTCCTGCATTTTGTGTCATAACTGAGGAGGCCAGAAGAAGTGCAAGCGACATCATAACAAGAACTGCCATGATACACACCACAATAATCATCGCTATTCCCTCTTGTCCATTTCTTTGTCTGTGCTGTTTCATGGCAGTCTCCTTCCTCAAGCTTGTATATCGGTATCTTACCACTATGAAGCATCTGCTGTCAATCAATCTACATAAACGCAAATAAAAACCAGTGGGGACAAACAAAATATTACTGTTCTTTGTGTTACACCCACTGGTTTTTCATGCTATTTAGTTTTCTTCTACGTTTTTCGCGGCAATATACACACTTGCTGTCTGCGGTCCTACAGTCACATGAAGAATACCATCCTCGGCACGCTCCATAACTTCACCGATATTGTAGGTTGACTGTGTTGTCTGGATCACACGCTTTAAACATGCATTTTCCAAAATACCAATCTGCCATATTGGAAGATCTACTGTAAGCATCTCTCTTCTATTATTGATAAGAATAACTGCCTGCAGCTTTTTATTAAATCTGCCATAGCAAATCCAGTGAGAACCGCTTGCAATCGACTTATAGGAACCACTTCTAAAGCACTCATATTTTTTGTGGATACGAATCATATCCTTATGAAACTCTATAAGTTCCCAGTCTTGTTTTCCCCACGGATAAGATCTTCTGTTGTCTGGGTCAGTCCAACCAACCATACCAGCCTCATCTCCATAATAAACAGTTGGTGCGCCTGGCCAAGTCATCTGCATGACAACTGCCTCTCGAAGAATGCACTTTTCCACATTTTCATTTGCGGCTTTAGCGCCCTTTGTCGCAATACGTCCGACAGTGCTGTTTGTTCTTGTAAGGAAACGAGAATGATCATGATTTGACAGCTCATTCATAGCAACGTCTAGTGACTGGCGTTGGAACTTGCTCATATTGTGTTCCATTGTACGGAAAAACTTGTCTCCATTTCCATACCATTCAGCCTGAAACTCATCACTGTGCTTTTCCATACCTGTCAAAAACCATGTGATTGGCTCCATAAACGCATCATAGTTCATGACTGTATCCCACTGATCACCGCGCATCCAGCTGCTTGGATCACCATAGTGCTCAGCCAAAATAATTGCCTCTGGATTTGCTTTCTTGACAGACTTTCTAAAATCCTTCCAGAACTGGTGATTAACACCAATACTATGACCAAGATCTGCTGCCACGTCAAGACGCCAGCCATCTACATTATAAGGTGCACTGACCCATTTTTTTTCCTATACGAAGAATATAGTCATATAACTCCTTTGAACCCTCATAGTTAAGCTTTGGCAGTGTATCATGTCCCCACCAGCCCTCATAATTCTTATTATACGGCCACACGCCTCCAGTAAAACCAAAAAAGTCGTGATATGGGCTTGACTCAGATACATATGCACCTGGCTCATATCCTTTTTGTCCTTCATAAATACACTCTCTGTCAAGCCATTTATTGAAGGAACCACAGTGATTGAATACACCGTCAAGAATAACCTTCATGCCTCTTGCATGAATTTCTTTTACAAGCTCTGCAAAATATTCATTTGATGCCTCTAAATTTTCTTTAGAGGTCACACGGCAGATATAACGACTTGCCTTTTTGTTTTCCTTCTCATCCTCTTTAAGAAGCTCGCCCTCATCCTTTTTGATAACTGCAAAATGCGGATCAATATAATCATAATCCTGAATATCATATTTGTGATTAGACGGAGAGACAAACAGCGGATTAAAGTAGATAACCTCAACGCCAAGCTCCTGTAAATAGTCAAGCTTTGCGCGCACACCCTGAAGATCACCTCCATAGAAACGTCCAATATCAAGATTTGCCGGAAGACTATCCCAATCAGTTACGCGCTCACTCTGTGATCCTACATAGTAATACTCACCTGAGAGAACATCATTGGAAGGATCTGCGTTATAGAAACGATCCACATAAATCTGATAAAATACTGCACCCTTTGCCCACTCTGGCGTATGAAAGCCCGGTGTGATTCTAAATGCATACTTCTGGCGCAAATTCGTTGTACATCCTAATTTATTATAATAACAGATATCTCTACCTTTTTCGATCTCGAAGTAATATAGATAAGACGTACTTCCAACGCTTATCTGTGTCTCATAAAAGTCAAACAAACCTTCTGTTCTGACCTTTTCCATTTTGATTTCACTTTTTCTTGAAATCAAATAGACATTGTCCACGTTATTGGCCAATGTCCGAAAGCGGATGACAACAGAGTCGCCCGCCTCCGGCTCTGCCGGAGTACGGTAATCTTCTGTTTCATCACAAAATAATGCATTTTTTACTAATATATCACTGAACTGCATTTTTTCGTGGCTCCTTTAACCGTGCGTTATTATCTGCCTTCTGACGGCATACCTGACATGAGAGATGTCTGCTCTGCACCCGGCTCTGGAAGCTCCCTTCCATCAAAGATTGCCTCAAACTCCGCGCTTCCAATTTTTTCACGCTCGATTAATACCTGTGCACAGCGGTGAAGCACATCCATATGCTCAGTAATAATCGTCTTTGCCTGTGCATATGCCTCATCAATAATACGCTTCACTTCTATATCAATTTCTCTGGCAACATCTTCGCTGTAGCTTCTTGCATGTCCCAGATCTCTGCCGAGAAATACTTCTTCCTCACCGCTGTCCTCATAGTTGATGGTTCCAAGACGTTCTGACATACCATATTTTACAACCATTGCACGGGCTGTCGCTGTCGCCTGCTTGATATCCTGTGATGCTCCTGTTGTGACATCGCCAAATATCAATTCCTCGGCAACACGACCACCAAATGCTACGATAATATCTTCTTCCATGCGCTTCTTTGTCATAAACATCTCATCCGCCTCTGGAAGCGGCATTGTGTAGCCTGCCGCACCCATTCCAGTTGGAATAATTGAAATGGTGTGTACCTGACTTTCATGCGGCAATACATGGAACAAAATTGCATGGCCTGACTCATGATATGCTGTGATGCGCTTTTCCTTGTCGCTGATGACCTTAGAGTGCTTCTCTGCACCAATTCCCACCTTAACAAAGGACTGCTCTATATCGCGCTGGCTGATGTAGCCCTGTTTGCTCTTTGCCGCATTGATCGCAGCCTCATTCATCAGATTTTCCAGATCTGCTCCGGTAAATCCTGCTGTTGTCTGCGCAACACGTCTTAAGTTTACATCTGAGCCAAGCGGCTTATTCTTTGTGTGTACCTTTAAAATTTCTTCTCGTCCCTTTACATCTGGACGTCCTACTGCCACCTTACGGTCAAAACGTCCCGGACGAAGGATAGCAGGATCAAGAATATCGACACGGTTTGTTGCTGCCATAACGATGATTCCCTCATTGACACCAAAACCATCCATCTCTACGAGCATCTGGTTTAATGTCTGCTCTCTCTCATCATGACCGCCGCCAAGACCTGTTCCTCTTCTTCTGGCTACGGCATCGATCTCGTCAATAAAAATGATGCAAGGTGCATTTCTCTTTGCCTGTTCAAACAAATCTCGTACACGTGATGCACCGACACCGACAAACATCTCTACAAAGTTTGAACCAGAGATTGAGAAAAATGGCACGCCTGCTTCACCGGCAACTGCCTTTGCAAGCAATGTTTTTCCTGTTCCCGGAGGGCCTACTAAAAGGATACCCTTTGGGATTCTGGCGCCAAGGCTTGTGTACATATTTGGATTTTTAAGAAAATCCACCACTTCCTCAAGTTCTTCCTTCTCCTCTTGAAGACCGGCAACATCCTTAAATAAAACTTTCTTGGAGCCGCCTGTTTCCATAACAGCTCTGCTTCTTCCGAAGTTTGCCATGCTCTGACCGCCTCCGCTGCCACCTCCCGGTGCTGCCATACGGCCTGTCATTGCTACGAACACAAAGCTTATTCCTATGACTAAAATAAGTACAGGAAGAAGTGTATTTAGAAAATAATTTTCTTTAACTGCTGTCAGGGTAACTTTTATACCGTTATCCTGCAGACGGTCTAACTCAGCATTTACATCTGATACGAATACACGATATTCTGTCGATGAACCACTGACAAAAAACAACACACTGCCCGTCGGCACCTTCGCATTTTGTTCAATCTGTGCCTGAGCGATTTTTTCTTCTTCCACAAATGAACGATACTGCGAGTATGTTACATTAGTCTGCGTATAAAGAGAACGCTGAAAGAAGAAAATTAATGCAATTACAATTGCAATAATAATTGTATATGCGATTATTCCATTTGACTTTTTCAATTTACTCCTCGTTTCTGCAAATATTTACTCAGTCTCAACCACACCTACATACGGCAAATTACGGTACATCTGATCATAGTCTAATCCGTAGCCAACTACAAACTCATCCGGTACCTGAAAACCTGTATAGTCGACATTTACATCATCAACCTCGCGGCGCTCTGGCTTGTCAAGAAGAGTACACAGACAAATGCTGGATGGCTTTCTCTCGTTTAAGATCTTCATCAGATGGCTGAGTGTTCTTCCAGAATCAATAATATCCTCAACTACCAATACATCTCTTCCCTCAATAGACTGATCCAGATCCTTGACAATCTTTACGATACCGCTTGACTTTGTACCAGCACCATAGCTTGATACGGACATAAAATCCATAGTTACTGGAACGGTAATTCTCTTTGCAAGTTCACACATAAAAAATACACCGCCCTTTAATACACAAATCATGTGAACCGTCTTTCCCTCATAGCGTTTGCTGATCTGCTCTCCCAGCTCGCGGATTCTCTTGTCGACTTCTTCTTCAGAATACATTACACGAATCTTATCTCCCATTTTTGCACTCCTCTGCTTTTTTATTTTTATAGTTTTGAGTCAATTTTCTGACTATCGTATGCGATGATCACTGCACTGTTCTAACTTCAAGCACCAGCCTTGTATGTTTGGTGATTTTACAATCTTCGGCCATGCGAACTCCTGCAATCCACAAAACACGGCTTCCAGATGCCAGAATAGGAATCTGATCCCGCTTTGCAGCAGGAATTTTAGCATTAATCATGCAGTCGGAAAGCTTTTGCGTATTACCCTTTGCATCAATGCAAATACGATCTTTAGGCCTTCTTTTACGCATAAGCAACCCTTCTTTTATTGTATCATAATCGAACCAGTTTACACAACAAGTTTGTGGAATTTTTTTCTCACAAACGGGGAAAATTGAGTAAACAGCCTTACCAATTTTGCTGTTTGGTGATTGTAAATCCTGATTTTCTTCTTTATGCTCTGAAAAGCTCTCTTTTTCTATGATTAAAAACTCATATTGAATACGTGCCTTACGTCTTTGCGGCAGATTTACCATGCTTCCTGTGCGCTTTGACAAAAGCCCTATAACAGATTCAATATGTGTCCTAGTTATATCTTTTACGCCTCCTGTATGTGAAATTGCCTCCTGAATCAGATATCGCTGTAAAATTGGTTTTTGTAATTTAAGCTCTTTGACAGGAAGCATCATTTGCTTATGCAAGACACAATTCCATGACGAAATAAGTGCCTGTGCCTGATCTCTAAGATATTCCTCTGCCTCAGAAAAATCACCCGCTGCACATGCTATGTGCTCAGCAGCCTGCGCATTATATTCACTTGAAAGAAGCGGCAGAAGCCTGTTTCTGATACGGCTTCTGAGATAGTCATCTGTCAGGTTTGTCTCATCAATGCACCATCCCTGCCCATTTTCTATAAGCCATGCTTCAATCGCCGCTCTTCTCATACCTAAAAGCGGACGCACGACAACGATATCTCCCTTGTCTGACAAGCTGCGCTTACAAGGTATTCCGCTACATCCACGAATCCCGCTTCCTCGCAGCAGATTCATTAGCACTGTCTCAGCCTGATCATCCATATGATGTGCCACTGCAATTACAGATGCACCGCGTTTTTTTGCTTCACACTCAAACGTTTCATAACGGACACGACGGCCGGCCTCCTCCTCAGTCAGATGATGCTTCGCTGCAAGAGCCGGCACATCACATTTTTTTTCAACAAACTCAATTTCTTCTTTTTCGCAAAGCTGTCTTGAAAACTTAAGATCATGCTCTGCTGACTCACCACGTATGCCGTGATGAACATGAATTGCTGTTATTGAAAGATTATATATTTGCTTCAATCGTTTTAGTACCAATAAAAGACAGACAGAATCTGCGCCTCCTGACAAGCCTATGATGACATGATCACCGAAGGAAAACAGCTTTTTTTCATCAATGTATTGCTTGATTTTATCTATAAATTTATCGTGTGAAATCATTTTTATCTCCTTTATTTTTCCAGAAACCAGCTACAAGCACTGTTCTGTCGTCTCTGGCATTTTTTGTATTTCCTGCAAATGCCAAGATTTTTTTCGCAATCTCCTTTGGATTGTTTTCGTCTAGCTTTTCACAAAAGCGACACATCGTCTCCTCCTTATCGTAGCCAGGTATTTCTTCTAGCACACCATCGCTAACCATAATAATAATATCTCCATCCTTTAGACGAAGTATTTTTTCCATCGGTGCGTGCTCCTGCAATATTCCTGCTGGCATACTGTCTGCACCAACCTGCATCGTCTGTGTGCCGCGCTTTAAAAAAAGTGACGGCTGCACCCGATTTTGTAAGCTCACATATACCGTTTGCACAGTCAATAACTGTTAAATCAATTGTGACAGGATGTTCCTTTGCCTGAATCATCAGTGCACTGTTAATCACACGAATGAGAAGTGACGGCGAATAGCCTGCCTCGCAAAGTGATTCTGCAAGCTCTGTGACTCCCGCACTTTCCTTTCCTGCAACACTTCCGCTTCCCATTCCATCGCATAAAAGAAGAACCTTTTTTGCATTTGACAGCTCCATGCATGAAAAGCTGTCTCCTGAAATATCATTTCCACTTTTACAGCTAGATGCAGTGCCAAAAAGCACAAAGTATGGACACTCCTCTTCAAAACGAACCCAACGCGTCACTGATGATACAAGAAGCGGCTGATTTGCACACAGCACCATGCGTTTGCCAAGAACCTCTTCAATGCGCTCGCAGACAAGCTTCATTGAAATACAGCGTGCACTTTTGGCACTGAGCGCCATAATTAGCTGTCTGGCTCCATTTTTATTTTCAGTCATGTAGATTCGCTTTGCCTCTACACCTGCCCATAGCAGCTTCTTTTCCAGATTCTCACGCACAGCTCCGGACAACTCTTCTTTTTCCTGCATCTGCCCGACTGTTTCCAAAAGCATCTGCGCACACTCAAAAAATTGTTCTGACAAAAGCTGACGCAGTTCCAGATAACGCATGCGCCAGTCAGTTTCAAATGGATCCTTTGCTACGTCTTCTTCACGATACATAGAAGAAAGCTGCGAAAAGGTCTGCGCCAATGCCGGCAATCCTTCTCCTGCCATATCTTCTACCGCAGCCTGCCACACTGGTATGCTTTCTTGTTCATTAAATCCACAATCTTCCTTAAGCAAATTTTGTTTTTGCGGACAGGTAAGTTTTTCAGGAAGCAATAAAAATACAACACCAACTGCCAAAACAGACTCCATCGTCTGAAATAAAATAGCCGGAGAATATACAATTCCAACGCCAAAAGCTGCCGCTGCACATGCTGTCACGCTGGCCATCCTGCCTAAACTGCGAAATGCACCGGAGAAAATTCCAAGAAGACACAATATTCCAATCTGTGCTGCCTCACCGCTCACAAGAGAAAGCATAATTCCACTTATGCTTCCAGCAATTGCACCTGCTCCTGGTCCAAACCTATATCCGAAAAAAAGTGCACTAAAAAGCAGCACTACCTGTATAACCAAATATGTTGTCTGCCCACTTCTTAAAACAACAAAAAGCATTCCGCCAATCATAAAAAAAATTCAGGCCAAGCCGCCCTATTCCCATTTTTTTTACCTGATTATTTTGCCATCTTTCCAGACCTTCCACTTGCTTTCGACCTCCATTTCTGAAAACACAATTGTTTATCAGCTGCTCTTTTTATCATAGCTTAGTTTTTTTGAAATGTCTGTCGAAAAGACAGTGCGATAAAAAAAAGTGCCGCTTCGCGTTTCCACGATACGGCACATCATTCACCCTTAAATATGATCTCGTTTTTATGGATCAAGCCTAACTTTTCCTTTGCATACCATTCAGCAAATTCATCGGTTTTCATGTACTCGCTGTACTCATCGAGTTCTTTGCTTCGCGCCTTTTCCTCGGCAATCTTTTCCTCGAGGAGCTGCTGCTGTGCCAGATTCTGGGCGTTTTGCTCTGCCAAACTGTTTCCACCAATCCAGGTCATCACGCTTAGCAGTACTACTGTCACAAGTGCCAGTGCGATCCATTTGCGATTGGCTCTCCTTCGGGCTGCCATCTTTCCTGTCAATATTCTCACCTCTCTTATTGCGGCTATGTTTATCCTCTCTTTTTATCATACTTTCTTTTTGTGTCTTTTTCAACCTCTTTTTTTCCATTTTTCGCCTCTCCAGACGTTTTTTTCGCCATGCGTGGCATCTTCTTTGCATTTTAAGTCGTTTTTTTCTAATCTTACAAAACAAACTGCCTGTCAGCTTTGCCGGACCAAGCTGATACAATGCCATCCCAGCTGCAATTCCAATCAGAGAAAAGAGTCTCGGTGTTCCATTATTCTCCCGAAATAAAAGACCAAACATCAAAAAACTGCCAAACGTCCAAAACAATACATCCTGCACGTCTAAAAGAAGCTTTGGCTGACGAAATACACGGCGAAAAAAATAATCGGCTCGTAGCCAAGCCGCATCAAAAATCCCAGCATAAATGACCGCATAAAAAACACAAGCTCGCCTGCAACACCTCCGATTACCTTAGCAGCCTCTTCCAAAATGATTCCCCCTGACTCTGGCCTTTTTGCTCCTGATATTCCAGACTGTTCACACAGCCATCCACCTCAATGATCCCCTTGTCTAATGCCAGCTGCTTCATATGAAGACCATCACCACGTATCTCTAATGCCTTGTCTGTCGTATTGATTTGTATGATATGTTCGTCATACGCAATCACATCAGTTACACCGGTGATTTTTAGGCTCCTTCTGTGCTCTAAAATCAGACAGTGTTCGCGCTCAATATATTCCTGATCTTGATTTTGTTCCAAAAAAAGACCCCCTAACAATCGGATTTCCGGTATACCGGTCTATTCCAATATATTAGGGAGCCGCTGATATTATGCTATTGCTCTTAAAGATATTCAAACATTTCCTTTGCATCTTCTTTACGGATTGTCTCCTGCACACTCGTGATACGCACCTTAACTGTTTTATTACCAAAGGCAATCTCTATAACATCTCCAACCTTCACGTCTGCGCTCGCTCTTGCCACTTTATCGTTAAGCATAACGCGTCCGCTGTCACAAGCTTCATTAGCTACCGTTCTGCGCTTAATGATGCGAGATACTTTCAGATACTTATCCAAACGCATATTAATCTCCTTCTAGTTAAAATTCCCCCTACAACGCAAATGCATTTTAGGGGGAATTTTTGCACTTTTTTCGCTCAGATTTTAAAAATCATTACGCGTTAATTGCATCCTTTAATGCCTTTCCAGCCTTAAACTTCGGATTCTTAGATGCTGCGATAGTCATGGTCTCACCACTTCTCGGGTTTCTTCCCTCTCTCTCTGGACGCTCTGCTACCTCAAAAGTTCCAAAGCCAACCAACTGCACCTTATCTCCAGCCTTTAATGCACCTTCTACTACTGCTGTGAAAGCCTCAATTGCCTTCTCTGCGTCAACCTTCTTTAATCCAGCCTGCTCTGCAACTGCTGCTACTAACTCCTTCTTGTTCATTTGAAACTCCTCCTTACATCTCATACGGTAAGACCAGCAAAATATCCTTTAGCTAAAACTGACTTTTGCTTTCTCTTACACGCTTTTTTCCTCATTTTGCATATCTTTTTTAATGCTTTTTTTACTGTAACACACGTTATAAGGTTTTTCAAGTCCTAAAAGAAAAAAGTTATGCAGCGGTTCACCTTAATCACGGTGCTATGTCACGAAAGCCCTACGGTGCCTCACCCCTCCATTTGCTTTCCCAAGAAGGAAGCTGCGCAGGCAGCTGCTTTATATTCTGTCTCGCTAAAACGAGTCTGATTTTCGCGGCTATATAAAATGACAGCACCTATACAGTCTCCCTCACAGCAAATCGGATAGATGGCCTGTGCACTGTAGCTGTCTTCGTCTCCGCTTATCAGCGGGATTGTCTTTTTATCTAATCCGGCCTGGATGCTGTTTTCGCGATTGATGATCATTTCTTCGAGCTGCCTACTTATTGTTTTTCCAGAAGTTCTCTTTTTCCGCCGCCTGCCACCGCAATGATCTGGTCGCGGTCAGACACTGCTACCTTTTGATTCATGGTCTGCGCAACAGACTCCGCATTATTGTTTTGCAAAGCTGCCTAACTCCATCATTGGAGAATACTTTTTTTAGAATAATCTGCCCTTCCCTGTCTGTAAAAATTTCAAGCGGTGTGCCTTCTGCAAGACGCATAGTTCTTCTTATTTCCTTTGGGATCACTAGTCGTCCAAGTTCATCCACACGGCGCACAATTCCTGTTGCTTTCATATTTTCCAATTCCTCCTGATTTGTATTTCTAATCATTTTAACTATTCCATATTTTGCGTTGTATGGGTAGTATATGGAAAACAGGAAATTTTATACGCAGCAAAAAATTACATTGGGTGACCATGGGGACAGGTACGGTGGTTTGATTATTGTCCCTGGTGGCTCAAGTTTGCAAACCTTTGTTCTTTCCCCGACTCGACTGCATTCTAGTAAACACAAAAAAGCCTGAAAGCTCTTTTCTTGAACTTTCAGACTTTTTAATATCATGATGTTTTTATGGACACATATCGAGCCAGTAGGGACACATTTTTAGCCACCGTCCCTGTCACCATGGTCACCGTGCGTACACAACAGCCTCATATGGTCTGAGTGTGGACTCGTCTGTATCCTTGTAATTCTGGATAAGGATGTTCTTTGCTGCATGAATCCTTTCCTGAAGCTCTGCCGGGATGGCAACATTTTGTGTCGGAATCGTTGCAAAGTACAAGCAGCTGTTTATCACCGAGTGTTCTGGTATATGCGTAAATCTGCGGATGATCTGGAATCAATACGTCATACACACCGTTCACCATAACTTCGTTTGTATGGCGAAGTGCAATCAGCTTTTTATAATAAGCAAAAACAGAATCTGGATCGTTTACCTGTGCGGCTGCGTTGATTGTTTTGTAGTTTTTATTTACCTGCAGCCATGGTGTGCCTGATGTAAAGCCGCCATTGTCAGATGCGTCCCACTGCATTGGTGTACGTGCATTGTCACGTCCAACTGCCTTGATATAGCCCATAACTGTTTTGGCCGGGATATTTTCTTTTGTTGTCAGCTCTTTGTAAGCATTGAGACTTTCAATATCACGATAATCTGCGATATTTTCCATGTAGGCATTTGTCATGCCAAGCTCCTCACCCTGATATACATATGGCGTACCCTTCTGGAAATGAGTCATAGTTGCAAGCATCTTGGCTGACAGCTCACGATACTGCTCACTATCATTTCCAAAGCGTGAAACACATCTTGGCTGATCGTGATTAGATAAAAACAAGCTGTTCCATGCACATCCCTCTAAGTCCTTCTGCCACTTTGTAAAGTTTGCACGCAGCTCTGGCATAGTCATTGCCTCACCGTCCCACTTTCCATGATGGCACGGTTTCAGCGCACTTCCTGAAACATGCTCAAACTGGAAAATCATATCAAGCTCGCTGCCATCAATGTTTGCATATTTCTTTGCCTGCTCAGCATTTACGCCAGGACACTCACCTACAGTAATCAGACGATACTTAGACAGCACCTTTTCGTTCATCTCACGCAGATATTTGTGGATGTTTGGACCGTCACAGCTTGTGTTTCCAGTGTAGCCATTTCCATTCTCTGGTCCATCCGGCAGACCAGGATACTTAGAAATCATACTGATTACATCCATACGGAAGCCATCGATTCCCTTGTCGCACCACCAGGTCATCATCTTAAAGACTTCCTCGCGAACCTTCGGATTATCCCAGTTTAAATCTGGCTGCTTACGGGAGAAGGAGTGAAGATAAAACTGGCCTACACTCTCTACATACTCCCATGCTGAACCGCTAAAGCATGACTCCCAGCGGTTAGGCGGATTGCCGTTCTTGTCAGGATCTGCCCACATATAATAATCATGGTACGGGTTATCCTTACTCTTCTTGCTCTCTATAAACCACTTATGCTCATCGGAGGTGTGATTAACAACAAGATCCATCATAATTTTTATATTAAGACTATGTGCCTTCTTTAGCACGCGATCAAAATCGTCCATGGTTCCAAAGTCGTCCATGATATCCTGATAATCACTGATGTCATATCCATTATCATCATTAGGAGATTTATAAACCGGAGACATCCAGATCACGTCAATGCCAAGCTCTGCCAGATAGTCAAGCTTCTCATAGATACCCTCTAAATCACCGATTCCATCTCCATTTGAATCCTTAAAGCTTCTCGGATAAATCTGATAAACTACCGCATTTTTCCACCATTTTTCGTTCATATGCTCCATAACCTCTTTCTACTAAATACTGTCTTTTATTTTAACATGATACTTATTCTTAATCTAATGCTGTCAAAATCTCCTTCACTGCTCCAAATACATCCTCTGGTGCATTAAGAAGTGTGAGCTGATCAAGCAAATATGCATCATTTCTTGATCCCTTCTTCTGGGCGATTGCATAGATCTGATCCTTTAAGCTAAACTCGATCTCTGCGCGATTTAACAGTTCAAAGATACGCTCAACCTGATGATTATCAGCAAGTGCAGTATTGTATGTAACGACTGTAATCTCACTTTCAATATCCTGCATAGGAAGAATTACTGTTGTGCACTGCTTGTCACTGTCATAAGAAGTCTCAAGCGTCTCATATGTGCCGTCTGCTTTCTTTTTCTGTGCCGTCATGCCTTGTGCTGTACCTGCAAATACAAGTTCATAAGCACGTTCTGCCGGCATTCCTTCCTTCTTTGTCTTTTCTGGTGTGATCGTAAGAACAGCCTCATCGCCCCACTTATATGTAAATGTGGTTGAGCACCAAACATTATCGGTTGCTTCTTCGTCAAGTCTAAAGCTTCCGTTTGCACCTGCTGCCACGATAACCTTAAGAATCTCTGGATTATCAATCGCATTGCCCGTTGTGCGCGCATCAAGTGTGACAATGGCACCTGCCTTTGCCAGTACCGGAATGCTGTCAAGGCTGCGGTACAGCTCGATCTTGCGATCTCCATTGTAAACTGTTCCTGTAAACAAATCAATCCAGGTTCCCTCTGGAAGAAGTGCCATAACCTTACCCATTCTGGTAGCTGTGCTTATTGGCTGTGTGATTGGATTTACAAGAATATCTGAACCAAAATAGTATTCGTTCTTCATTCTAAATGCATCCCACTTGCCAGGATTCTGATAGTAAAGTGGCTGAATAAGCGGAATACCTTCCTCGCTTGCTCTGCGGTTCATCGTATGAAGATATGGGATCATCTGATGGCGCAGACGAAGGAACTTGTCCATGATCAATTCCACTTCCTTGCGATAGCGCCATGGCTCTTTTCCGTTAAACTCGCAGCAGGTGCTGTGAAGACGCATAATCGGAGAGAATACACCAAGCTGCAGCCAGCGAAGTGCAGCTCATCATTCTTGTAGCCCATCATGTGACCACCAATGTCGTGGCTCCACCAGCCATAGCCGATATTGGAGGCTGTTGCGGTGAAGTACGGCTGGAAATCTAATGATTCCCATGTAATCACGGTGTCACCTGAAAATCCGACTGGATAACGATGGCTTCCCGGACCGGCATAGCGGGAGAAGATAAGTCCTTTGCCGTCCTTTTTTCTGGC
>ENA-OQHF01001217-OQHF01001217.1-human-gut-metagenome-genome-assembly--contig:-NODE-1217-length-14511-cov-6.335859_pt1 | contig 14511 bp, 10 predicted proteins | sample MGYA00242559_ERZ504709 | MGnify/ENA primary metagenome ERZ504709 (study PRJEB26092, sample SAMD00036203) | human gut metagenome | host: Homo sapiens | study: EMG produced TPA metagenomics assembly of... | reverse complement strand
TCCTGTTACAAGTTGTCAACGGGCTGAGGTAAAGCGGGTCCTGCACTGCGATGCAACAACAAGTGTGGATATGGACGCTCTTCTGTCAGAAACACTTCCTGCTGTCGCGATATTTTCACCCCAACAACTACAAATTTCACTCCATAAATTTCATCGGATCTACCGGCTCTCCATCTTTCATTACCTTAAAATAGAGATTCGGTCCTTCCACGCTATAGTATTTTGTAGGTTCATTCAACAGACCGATCGGCTCACCTGTTGCAACAGTATCTCCTTCTGATACGGACAGGTCTTTTAACTGGCCGTAAACAGCCGCATATCCATTTCCCATATCCAATGTAACGGTTGTTCCCGTCTGTGCTGTCTCTTCAATACTGCTCACTGTTCCTGTCGCTGATGCCTTGATGCTTTCCCCGACTTCACCACCGATGATCATTGCCGGATTGTACTTATACTCTTCTAAAGTAGGAAAATAAACGGTCTGATCCATACTGTACCCGATCAGCGTTGCCCCGCTTGCCGGCCACTCCAGTATGCTTGCTTCCGTAAACCATGCACCGGAACTTCCCTGTGCCGCAGTCTCATCCGTCTCCTGACCCTGCTGCTGTCCATTTTCTGCCTCTGTTCCGTCTGTGGAGGATGCTCCTTCTTGTTCCTGACGATCCGCATGATCTGTCTGTGACGGTGTTGCATCTTCCTCTCCCTCCATTGGAAGTACATCTTTTGAATTTGCCGCTGCATCATTTTCTTTTGTCAGTTTTTCTGTCTCCTGCTGAACCTTTGCAATCTGCTCATTCATATTCTTTTTGTAATTTCTGAATGTAACTGTCCCCACCATTGCAATGACTGCCACGAAGCAAAGTACGATTCCAACAGAAGCTCCTTTTCCCTTTAAAAAGGAAAACTTCTCTTTCTTATTCATTCATCATCACCTCTGACTATAGCATTGCCAGAATATGTGACTTCTATTCGGAAAGAATTCTATTTTAATTCCCTGTCGCTTCTTTTTCGTCAAATTCTTTATTTAATGTTGTTCCTTCAAAAAAGAACTGCAGGATTTCTTCATAATTTTTCTTTTCCTTTGCCATTTCATTTGCTGTCCACTGACTCATTCCCAGTCCATGTCCTTTTCCGATGGTCGTGATCTTCAAACCTTTTATACTCTCGTAAAATGAAAATGCACTGGAAGACAGGGACAATGCATCCCGAAACTGATCCCCGGTACAGACTGTATCTCCCATCCTCATCTGTCGCACATAACCGGAAGAATCCATTTCCAGTATTTCAAAGTCAGCAAAGTTATAGCCTTTTTCTGCACTCTCCGAATTTTCTTCTGCCACCAGAAAATCTCTGCATAACTGTTGTATTTCCTGATAGTCAAAAACTGTTACCTGAATTTCATCCTCAGCCGCTTTGTCCAACGGGCATTCTCTCTTACAGATATAAGGATAATCTTCTGTTCCAAGAACTTCTGATGCGTTCCGTGTCTCACCGTTACTGGATTGATGATATGGTGTCCATGCACAAGCCTCATTATACCAGACCACTGTTCCTTCTGTATCTTCCACTGCTTTGGTATATTTTTTCAAATATGTATCAAAATTGGCCGCTCCCCATTTCCGTTTCATTTCTGCATGAGTCAGATATTTCTCTGTTGCCGTCTTCTCCTCGTTTTCTGCCAGTTCTCTGCACAGGCTTGTACGCAGCACCACGGCCTGTGCTTTCAACGCTTCCAATTCGTAAGACTCCGGCATTTCATATGCAAGAACCCCGATCAGATACTCTTCCCAGTCCAGATCAAGATCCAGTTCCGTTCCATCTGGGTCTGTTCTTGCAACTTTTATTGTAAAATGACCGCTCCCATTTTGTAGATTCACATCTTTTCCATTTACAAAAATAGAGACAACATATGGAAGAAATATGAGGATGATCAGAAATGCAGCTATATTTTTTATTTTCTTTTTTGCTGAATAAAAGCTCATAAAGACAGCCCTCCATACTTTATTATATGAAGGGCTGTCTTATTTTAGAACCTGTATGAAATTTTACCTTTACGCTTTATTTTTCTGCACTATTTTCTGTCGGTTCTGCTTCTGTACTCTGTGCATCTTTTGCCAGGTTTTCTGTTCCCTGAACCTGCATCGGATTCACATACGGATTCTGTGCCGATGACTCTGTCGGAGTTACCGGGACCTGCTGTACCGGTGCTTCTGCTGGCATCGGAGATACAGATTCTGCCGGAGTTTCTGATGCTGCCGGTGATACAGGCATCGTCGGAGGAATCGGATTACCACCGAAATTTGGTGCCTGCGGTGGAAGATTTGGCTCCATTCCCGGGTTATACGGCTTCTTGCTCATAATAAATAAGCAGATTGCTTCGTACATTGGAATAAATATACCAAGAACACTATGGATAATCGCCATATTATGGGATGTCAGTCTATGGTAAATATGAAAGTTCACCAGTACATCCAGCACCGCTTCAATCGCCTGAAGTGCTACTACTGCAATAATCAGCAGGAAAACTATCACCCAGATCAGTGTCAGACTTCCTGCACCCATTCCGGTGGAATAGCTCAATGCAGTTCCAATTCCTGCCACAACAATGAAAAGGAAATAAAGTCCTGCGATTACAGCCGTTCCGATCAACGGAATAAGGACTTTCCAGAGTCCCGGACTCTGAAGTCTTCTTTTCTTTAAAGGCATACTGCCTGCAAGATCTCCCTGAAGATAAGATCTCGCAAACGGTACCCATGCCATCCACGGATTTGCATTTCCTGTTCTCTGTGCCAGACGGTAAAGTGCAATGGATTTAAATACATATTTCACAATACCAATCATCACGGCTGCCACGATCACCAACAGATAAACGGTCATGATCACTGAAAATATATCTGATCCACTGCTGCTCATTGTCGGACCATCCGGAACTCCGTATGAAAAATCAAAATCATTTCCATATTCCATCTGTCATTCCTCCTGTCTTAATCAAAAAGATCCTGTCCTGAAGGTACTTCTACTTTTTCAAGATGCCAAATATCCCGTACATACTCTTCAATCGTTCTGTCTGATGTAAATTTACCACTGCATGCAGTGTTGAGCATTGCCATCTTCGACCATTTCTGCTGATCTCTGTAAGCTTCCTCAACTCTCTTCTGTGCATCTGCATAAGAACGGAAATCTTTCAGAATGAAGTAAGTGTCTGCTCTGTCTGTACACTGTGTATTTAACAGTGAGCTGTACAGATTGATATACATATTGTGGTCACCATTGGAGTAAGTTCCATCCATAAGCTGGTCTACTACACGCTTGATCTCCCAGTCATTAAAGTAAATGTCAACCGGATTGTATCCACCATTGTTCTCATAGTTGATAACTTCCTGTGAGCTTAATCCGAAGATAAATGCATTCTCCTCGCCAACTTCCTGAACGATCTCTACATTCGCTCCATCCATTGTTCCAAGTGTCGGTGCACCATTAAGCATAAATTTCATATTACCTGTTCCTGAAGCTTCTTTAGAAGCTGTAGAAATCTGCTCGCTGACATCTGCTGCCGCAAAAAGAATTTCTGCATTAGATACTCTGTAATCTTCAATAAATACCACTTTCAGCTTACCATTGATACTTCTGTCGTTATTTACAACATCTGCTACGGAGTTAATCAATTTGATCGTCTCTTTTGCACGAAGATAACCTGCTGCTGCCTTAGCTCCGAAAATAAATGTTCTCGGATAGAAGGACATCTCAGGATGCTCTTTGATCTGATTATACAGATACATGATGTGCAGTATATTCAGAAGCTGACGCTTGTACTCATGCAGACGTTTTACCTGAATATCAAAGATAGAACGCGGATCTACATCAATTCCATTATGCTCCTTGATATACTTTGCAAGGCGAACTTTATTTTGGTATTTGATCTCCATGAACTCGCGTCTTGCCTCTCCATCCTCAACCAGTGGTTTCAGCTTGGAGATCTGAGCGAGATCTGTAATCCAGCCATCACCGATCTTACTGGTGATCCAGTCTGCAAGCAGCGGATTTCCATGAGCCAGGAAACGTCTCTGCGTGATACCATTCGTCTTATTGTTGAACTTCTCCGGCATCATCTGATAGAAATCTTTCAGTTCCTGCTTCTCAAGGATCTCCGTATGAAGCCTTGCAACACCATTAACAGAGAATCCTGCAATGATCGCCATATTTGCCATACGAACCTGTCCGTCCATAAGGATTGCCATTTTCTGTACTTTTTCTTCATTTCCCGGATACATCTCACGAACCTGAATCACGAAGCGGCGGTCGATCTCCTGTACAATCTGATAAATACGTGGGAGCAGTTTTGAAAACAGGTCAATCGGCCATTTCTCAAGTGCTTCTGCCATGATCGTATGGTTTGTATAAGCACAGGTCTTGCTTGTTACTTCCCATGCCTCATCCCAGCTAAGTCCTTCCACATCAATCAGAAGACGCATCAGCTCCGGCACAGCAACTGTCGGGTGCGTATCGTTCATCTGAATGACAACTTTCTCATACAGCTTTCTGATGTCTCCATGCTTCTTTTTATATTTTGCGATCAGTGCCTGAAGACTTGCAGAAATGAAGAAGTACTGCTGCTTCAGACGAAGCTCTTTTCCTGAATAATGATTATCATTCGGATAAAGAACATCTACGATCAGTTTCGCAAGATTTTCCTGCTCTACTGCCTTATGATAATTTCCTCTGTCGAACTCATCCAGTTTGAAATCCGTGATCGGCTTTGCATCCCATACACGCAGTGTATTTACTACGTGGTTGCCATATCCAACAATCGGCATATCATACGGAACTGCCATGACAGACTCATAGTTCTCCTGAATAAATTTATCTTTTCCTGTAACAGGATCTTTCTCGAAACGGATATTTCCTCCGAAACGTACTTCCTTTGCATACTCTTCACGACGGATCTCGAACGGATTTCCTTCTTTCAGCCAGTTATCCGGTACTTCTACCTGATACCCATTTTTAATTTTCTGCTTGAACATACCGTAACGGTAACGGATTCCACAGCCATATGCCGGATAATTCAATGTTGCAAGAGAATCCATGAAACATGCTGCAAGACGACCGAGTCCTCCATTTCCGAGAGCCGCATCCGGCTCTTCATCTTCGATCACGTTGAGATCAATATTCATCTCTTCCAATGCTTCTTTTACATCTTTATATGCTGTCATATTGATGAGGTTGTTACCTAATGCACGTCCCATCAGGAACTCCATGGACATATAATAAACTGTCTTTGCATCTGTCTCATCGTAACGCTTCTGTGTCTCGATCCAGTCATCAATAATAACATCCTTAACTGCATAGGAAACCGCCTGAAATAACTGCTGAGGTGTAGCCTCATCAATCGTCTTTCTATAAAGTGTCTTTACATTTTCCTTCACCGCTGTCTTAAATGCAGTCTTCTCAAATCTTTTACTGAACATCCTTTTATTCTCCTTTTTTCTCGACACCCATCGTAACTGCTTCGCCGTTGATCTTCCACTCTTTTACATAGCCTGCAGGCTCTGCCTTTACAACTTCTGTGGCAAGTACTTCTCCACCGATCAGGGTGCTGTTCTTTTCAAAAACAGCTTCTGCTTTTCCGCTGCCTTCATACGTAACACGGATCTTATCCATCACCTCGAAATCAGCTTCTTTTCTCATCGTCTGGATCTTGCTGATAATCTCTCTTACAAATCCTTCTTCCAGAAGTTCCGGTGTAAGATTCGTATCCAGTACAACTGTGATTCCATTATCATTGACAGATTCATATCCTTCAATCTGAGCTGTATCAATCAGAAGGTCTTCTTTGAAAAGTTCGATCTCCTGTCCATTTACATCCAGTTTGAGTACACCGGTAGCATTCAGCTCGTCCATTGCTGCATTTCCATCGATGTCATTGAGTGCTGTTTTGATGCCACCTAACATTTTACCATATTTTGGTCCGACTGTCTTCAACTGTGGTTTAAAACTATAAGAAGTAAAGTCTCTTACATCATCTGTAAATTTAATATTCTTAACATTCAGCTCGTCTGCTACGATTTCCTGATAAAATTCAGACAGCCCAAAGTCTGCTTTTACAAACATCTGACCGATTGGCTGACGGTTCTTGATATTGGATGCGTTACGGCATGCACGCCCCATTACTACAAGGTCAAGTACATGTTCCATGTTATTCTCAAGTGCTTTGTCAATCTGCTCTTCATGAACTTCCGGAAAACTACACAGATGGATACTCTCCGGTGCATCCTTGTCAATGCTGCGAACCAGGTTCTGATAGATCTGCTCTGTCATGAACGGAATCATCGGAGCTGCTGCCTTTGATACCGTAACAAGGGCTGTATACAGAGTCATGTAAGCATTGATCTTATCCTGCTCCATTCCCTTTGCCCAGAAACGCTCGCGGCTTCTTCTTACATACCAGTTACTTAAATCATCTACGAAATCCTGAAGCACACGTGCTGCCTCCGGGATTCTGTAATTACCAAGGTTGTTGTCCACATCTTTTACCATGGTATTCATCTTGGAAAGAATCCATTTATCCATAACCGGAAGTTTATCATATTCCAATGTATACTTTGTAGCATCAAAGTTGTCGATATTTGCGTACAATACAAAGAATGCATAAGTATTCCACAGAGTTCCCATGAACTTACGCTGTCCTTCCTGCACTGCTTTTCCGTGGAAACGGTTCGGCAGCCACGGTGCACTGTTGATGTAGAAGTACCAGCGGATCGCATCTGCTCCATATTTCTCCAGTGCATCAAACGGATCAACTGCATTTCCTTTAGACTTACTCATCTTCTGTCCATTCTCATCCTGTACGTGTCCAAGCACGATGACGTTCTTATACGGTGCTTTATTGAACAGCAGCGTTGAGATTGCAAGCAGGGAGTAGAACCATCCTCTTGTCTGGTCAACAGCCTCGGAAATGAAATCTGCCGGGAACTGCTTCTCGAACAGCTCCTTATTTTCAAACGGATAATGATGCTGTGCAAACGGCATAGAACCACTGTCGAACCAGCAGTCGATAACTTCCGGTACTCTGTGCATTTCTTTACCACAATCCGGACATTTGATCGTTACTGCATCAATGTATGGACGGTGAAGTTCAATATCATCCGGACAGTTATCGGACATAGATTTCAGTTCTTCAATACTTCCGACAGAATGCATACATCCGCACTCACACTGCCAGATATTCAGCGGAGTTCCCCAGTAACGGTTACGGCTGATCCCCCAGTCCTGAACGTTCTCAATCCAGTCACCGAAACGTCCCTTACCGATACTCTCCGGGATCCAGTTAATCGTATTATTATTTGCGATCAGATCATCACGAACTGCTGTCATCTTGATGAACCAGGACTCACGTGCATAATAGATCAGCGGAGTATCACATCTCCAGCAGTGAGGATAGCTATGTTCAAACTTCGGTGCATCGTAGAGGAGTCCCCTTGCATCCAGATCTTTTAATACTTCCGGATCTGCTTTCTTTACGAACAGTCCTGCAAACGGTGTAGACTCTGCCATGTTACCCTTTTCATCTACAAGCTGTACAAATGGAAGCTCATACTTTCTTCCTACGTTGGCATCGTCTTCACCAAATGCCGGTGCGATATGAACAACTCCTGTACCATCTGTCAGAGTTACATACTCATCACATACAACGTAAAATGCTTTCTTACGCTGCTTTGCAGCCTCATCTGCTGCACACTGGTACAGTGGCTCGTATTCTTTGCCCTCCAGTTCTGTTCCCTTATACGTTGCAAGTACTTCGTAAGCATCTTTTCCTTCTTCTGCAAGTCTTCCAAGAACAGTGTCAAGCAATGCACATGCCATATAATAAACTCTTCCGTCGGCTGCTTTTACCTTTGCATAATCCTCTTCCGGATTTACGCAGAGTGCAAGGTTGGATGGAAGTGTCCATGGTGTTGTTGTCCATGCAAGAATATACGCATCCTCATCTTTTACTTTAAAGCGAACGATTGCAGAACGCTCCTTGACATCCTTATATCCCTGTGCAACTTCCTGTGCAGAAAGAGGTGTTCCACAACGAGGGCAGTAAGGAACAATTTTAAATCCTTTGTAAAGGAGCCCCTTATCCCAGATCTTCTTTAAAGCCCACCACTCAGACTCGATGAAATTGTTGTCATACGTTACATATGGATGCTCCATATCAGCCCAGAATCCAACTGTGCCGGAGAAGTCTTCCCACATTCCTTTGTATTTCCATACACTTTCTTTACATTTCTTGATGAATGGTTCAAGACCGTATTTCTCGATCTGATCCTTTCCGTCCAGTCCGAGCATCTTCTCAACTTCCAGCTCTACCGGAAGACCATGCGTATCCCATCCTGCCTTTCTCGGAACCATATAACCTTTCATTGTGCGGTATCTCGGAATCATATCCTTGATAACACGGGTCAGAACGTGTCCGATATGCGGCTTGCCATTGGCTGTCGGAGGTCCGTCATAGAAAATATAATCCGGGCATCCTTCTTTTTCATCCATACTCTTCTGGAAGATATTTTCGTCATCCCAGAATTTTTCAACTTCTTTTTCACGCTCAACAAAATTCATGTCTGTTGAAACTTTCTTATACATAGCTTTGATCCTTTCTTAAAATATATTTTGGAAAAGGAATCTTCTAAAATAAAGAAAGACCTCCGTCCGTAATAGGACGAAGGTCTGAAATTCCTTTCGTTGTACCACCTGTTACAGCATACTTGGATCTTCCCGATCCGCATATGGTATTCTTTAACGCAGAACTCACGTCAACCCTTACTCCTCGAAATCTGTCTCACCGGAATCACCGGTATGCCTGTTAAATGCTTCCGTTTCAGGGGTTGCTGCTCTGGAGTGATCTTCAGAAATCTCTTACTGATACCGGGCTTACACCTTCCCCGGCTCGCTGGGATGTTCAGATAAATCCTACTCTCTCCGTCATCGCTTTAACCTGTAGTCTTCCATACAGAATTATTATAAAGAGATTCTGCCTGCTAGTCAAGGTTTTTTCTTTTTCTGCGATGTCTTTCTGCGATGTCTTTTCCGCCTGTGCCGTCTGCCTTTTGCCTGCTTATATTTTATCCATGCAACCGCTCCCGTCACAAGTACCAAAACCACTGCGACCACAGCGATAAGCACCACCGGTCTGCTCTCTTTCTCCTTCCTGTCTGTCGTTGTGCCAGTCTTTTCTGTTCCTTTTGTTATTGTCGGTTTCTCTACCGACTTTTTATTATCCAGCGTTACATCTGCCTTCCCTACGATCTGTCCTTCATAGGTATATGTAACGGTTCCCTCATTGACGGAACCATCCTTTGCTTTAACTTCCGCTTTCAGATCTGAAAACTTCACGTTGGGGGGCAGTACTACATAAGCATTTTCCTCATCTTTATATGACCGTACTCCGTCTGCTTTTTCCAGATCTTTCAGCATCACTTTCGAGAAATTATTAAATCCATAATCAAAGATGGCTCTGGTATCCGTATACGCATCTGACCCGAAATCATATAGCACCACTGCAACCAACTGCAGCTCTCCGTTATCTGCCATCGTCACCAGGGTCGTTCTTGCCTGATCTGTATAACCGGTCTTTCCACCTTTGCAATACTCATAATAATTTGCATTCTGTGGCCAGAGCATCTTATGCTTCTGATTGACCGTTCTCACCTCATTTACCAGATTGGTCGGTGGAATCTGATGTGTCAGTGACTGTGCGATCGTCCGAAATGCTTCTTTCTGATATACTGCTGCCCCAATCAGAGCCATATCATGAGCTGTCGTATAATGTTGCTCATCATGAAGTCCATTTGCATTCGTCCAGTGTGAGCCGGTACATCCCAGTGCATCTGACTCTTCATTCATCGCCTCTATAAAGGTATTGTAGTCTCCGCCCATCTGCTTTCCAACGCTCTCTGCAACTGCATACGACACTTCATTGGCAGATGCAAGCAACACGGCATATAAAGAATCTTCCAGCGTCAATTCCTCTCCTGCACGCATCCCAATATGAGCATCTCCGTACTGCAGGAAAGAAATACTGTCCTGTGAAAATTCTACTTTATCTGTCAGTTTCGCATGATCCAGTGCAACAAGTGTAGTCAGAAGCTTTGTAATACTTGCCGGATAATGCTGCTTATCGATCTGCTTTCCATATAGGATCGCTCCACTGTTCATATCCATCACAATCGCTGAATCAGCATAAACTGCCGGTCCCTGCGGCCAGTTTGTCAGTCCATTTGAATCCGTCGGCTCTGCATAGCAAGTCTGCCGCTGGGTTTCCCGGTCTGCCGCTGTATCCCCTTCCTCAGCAAATGCCTTTACTGCCGGGGTCAGAATAAACGCCGCAGCCAGTATGGCTGAAAGACAGAGCGATCCATATCTTTTTATATTTATCATAAAAGAGTTCCTCCGATAATCTTCTTTATTATAAATCTCGGCTCTTACTTTTTCAACTCTTTCTGACTACGATGTTTTTATCATTCAGATAATTTCAGACACCTGGATCCGTGTCTGAAACAGATTCTTCCTCTGTCAGCGTCTATCGGCAAATCAATTGATATTCTCTATCTCCAATCCACTCTATTTCTCTTTTTTATGATGATTTTACGCAGTTCCAAAATAGTTTTAAGCTATATCAAACCAGTAGTTTTAAATATTATACAGAGATTTCTTTTTCTGTCATAATAAAGGCACAATATCAACCAACACAATTTTTTAAATGTAAATTCACAAAGTATAATTTCAGGAGGTACAAATGCATGATAAATTTAACATATGACATTGTAGGGTCTTTTCTCCGTCCGGAAGAAATCAAAGAGGCACGTAAAAATTTTAAAGAAGGACAAATTTCCCGTGAACAACTGACACAAATTGAAGATCACGCAATCGAACAACTGGTAGAAAAAGAAGTTGCTCACGGTCTGAAATATGTTACGGACGGTGAATTTCGTCGCAGATGGTGGCATCTTGACTGGCTGAAGGAATTTGATGGTTTTGATACCCTGCATTTTACAAAAGAAATTAACGGAACTCCCAACGAAATCGAGCTTGGAACTGTTACCGGAAAGATTTTCTATGACAAAGAAAAGGTTCACCCGGAGCTTCGTGCATGGGATTTTCTTCATTCTCTTGCACAAAAATATGACGGTGTCATTGCCAAAAAATGCATTTCCGGTCCAAATATGATCTTTATTGATCATTTTCTTCAGCTCGGAAATAAAGAAACTCCTTATTACGGAACTGATATTACAGCTCTGATCGATGATGTTGCCGAAGCTTATCAGGATGCCATCCGTGATTTTTATGACCATGGATGCCGCTATATCCAGATTGACGATACTTCATGGACTTACCTGATCGATGATAATTTCCTTGCAAAAGTAGCGTCTCTCGGCTATACAAAGGGACAGGTTCTTAACTGGTTCCAGACCGTCTCTACAAAAGCTCTGCAGAACAAACCGGAAGACTGCTTCATAGCAACACATTTCTGCAAAGGAAATTTCAAAGGAAATCCTCTGTTCCATGGTTTCTATGACTCGGTTGCACCGGTCATTGCAGAAATCCCTTATGATGCATTTTTCGTAGAATATGATGATGCCCGCTCCGGTTCTTTTGAGCCATGGAAAGTTCTTCGCAATAAAGATGCTGTTTTTGTTGCCGGACTTATTTCCACAAAGAACCCGGTTCTTGAAGATCATGATGAACTGAAAGCCCGTTACAATGAAGCCAAGAAAATCGTGGGGGATCAGATTGCCCTCTCCCCACAGTGTGGATTTGCTTCTGTCGAAGAAGGGAACTGCATTGATGATGAAACGCAGTGGAAAAAGATTGATCTGCTCGTTTCCTGTGCTGATTTTATTTAAAGGTCTGTAATGGTTCATGTGATTTAAATTGTTTATTTTATATGTATTTAATTTGCTTTATGCAAAAAGGTGACGGAAATCTCTGTTGATCTCCGTCACCTTTTTATCTTCATATTTTCTATTTTTTACTGATTGTTTTTTCAGATTTTCATTCATATTTCCATGTGATCTGATATTCTGTTCCTGTCGTTTCTCCGAGCTGCATGATATAATTCTCAATCATCTTTTTTGCCCGCTCCTGTGCATTTACAAGAAGTGCTGTATTCTTTTCTGCTGTTTTTATCATTTCATTTCTGGCATTTTCCACCGCACCGGTTGCATCTTCCGCAGTAATCTCATTTTTATTAATCCCATCTTCACTAAAAATATAAGAGTCAGAATTATATGAATCATCATCTACATCTACCTGTTGTACTTCAGCTTCAGGAATTGTAACCGTTACATTGGTTCTATCTACTTTCATCTGCACTTTCGACATATCAATACCAAGTTTGACCGTTCCGGTATATTCAATCCAGAATTGCCTGTCCTTTTCTCCCAAATGCCAGATTCCCGTACCTGCCGACTTTTCGGATTTTGCCACATTATGATAATAACATTCTACTGTTGCAAGTTTACAGATGGAACGGATCTGCATAATATCCGGCTCTGTACTTTTTGCTTCCTCTTTATCTTCTGACTTTCCGCATCCACTTAACAGACTGATCAGCAGAATCCCGATCAGGGAAAGATTTATGATCTTCTTTTTCATTTGTATCCACCTCACTTAATTATAACTGTATATTTATCATCCACCTGATTAACCCATGGTTCAATCAGACCGGAAATTGCAGAAATCGCATTTTCTTTTGCAAGCTCTGTAATCCTGGTTTCTTCATTTGCTTTCTTTTTCAGATCTTCTTTGCTGACTTTGTACGCATCAGCAGAAATTGTTGCAGTATTATATTTATCTTTCTCGAAAATATATTTCAATGATCCTTCATTTACGCTACAGCCCAGAATTCTTGCCTCTGGAACAGTAATCCTTATTTCCTTTTTGTCCGGATTCACTTTCACTTTCAGTTTATCAAAATCAATTCCCGCACTCACAGTTCCCTCATATGCCACATGATACAGAAGCGTCTTTCCGTCTTCATTATAACCGGCTGCTACCGCATTATATGTATACTCAAGTGTAGATAATTCACTGATATCTAAAATTTTTTCAATCGATGACTGACTGATCGTCGTCACCTCTCCCTCTTTTGAATCAAAAAATCCTTTTTTTATAACAAATACAATCAGCACGATCACTATAATTCCTATGACTCCTTTTATCAATCCTGGAATGGAAGTGAGTACTTTCAAAGGGCTGATCTTTGGAACAGCATCTTTCTTTTTTCTACTTTTATTGTTCATTCTTTTTTTCTCCCTCATAAGTTCTTTTTCAAATTTGCTTTTTGAATACTTACATTTTTCATATTACTTGCTGTTCCGGATTTATTCAAGTATAATCAATATCAAATTATAGATACACTTCTGGAAAGCAGAATTATTTCAATGTATTTTTCATATTTTGTGATAGAAAAGGGAGAGTTTATCATCTGAAGGCACATTGAAATGAATAACTTCTCCTAAAGCACCAATCTGCCAGCTTTTAATGAATCAAAAACGGCAGTATTCCGGATTAGAGGCACTTTTTCTTAAAGCTGTGATTTGAACTTTGACATGGGAAATGTAAGCCGCATGATCTTTTCCTTTGTAAAATACACTGGTTTTGATTTTTCCTTTACGGAGATTACGCAATTCTGTGGCAAAAGTCCATTTATTGTGATAAAGAAGTTTACGGTTTGATTTTAATCGAATTACCTAATCCTTTTCTGTTGAAGAGTGTATTTTTGAAAATATACTCACCGGATGATGATTGGTAGTAAGGACACAGGCTTCTGTTACGTGGTAGCCTTTTTTATAAACTTTTTTAGTAGATGTGCTTTCGGAGCCATCACGAACAATGCCAGGCGATTCAAATCTGTAACCATCTGGTTTTACAACATCGTTATCATCAATGTGGATGACAGGTTCTGCTGGAATCCATTTTTTAATCTGTCTAAGATAAGCAGATGTAGATTCCGGAATCAAGTATGTCATAAGTAATATCGGCAGTAAATTTACGTTCGGGTTTAGAAAGCCGTTTCGAAATTTTATTTGTAAAAGTCAAAATTTTTCGTTTCAATGTATAAGTATTTGATGTAAAATTAACCATAAGGAATCCCTTTTTTTGTTTAGTAAGATTTTGGCTTAATCACTTTAATTTTACATCAAAAAGGACTTGGATTCCTTATATTTTAAGCATTTCTTGAAAGTTGTTAATAACTATATATAAAAAAGAAAGCCATTGTGGATAAAACTGCGGAAACTCAAGGAATTTTGCTATTGAGAATCACTTGATTTTATGATAGAATAAGCGATAACGAGGCGTTCCCAAAATTGGGGAACGTTCTAATGTTACCAAATCAAAAAAATCTGTAGATTGACAACTCGAAAAAGAGTTGATAATCTTATATATGGCCGAAGGGAAAAATCCCAGAAACCCAGTAAAATCAAGGGTTTGCGGCATGTGTCGTCATAGCTCAGCTGGATAGAGCAC
>ENA-OQHF01001215-OQHF01001215.1-human-gut-metagenome-genome-assembly--contig:-NODE-1215-length-14531-cov-1.761108_pt1 | contig 14531 bp, 15 predicted proteins | sample MGYA00242559_ERZ504709 | MGnify/ENA primary metagenome ERZ504709 (study PRJEB26092, sample SAMD00036203) | human gut metagenome | host: Homo sapiens | study: EMG produced TPA metagenomics assembly of... | reverse complement strand
GTAATATTTCGTACGGGACGGCGCCCTCGACGTCCCTTTTCCTCCTCACACTCCACATTTAACAGCACACCGACTTTTCCCATTCACTTCGTAGGGGACTCCCTTTGCTCCAATCACTCCGTATGTGACAACGTCAGCGCGTCGTAGGGGCGACCATTGGTCGCCCTCCTTTTTTGTATAATCTCTCACTTTTCATACAGGACAATGCCCTCGACGACCCTTTACTCCTCACACTTTGACAACGACACCACTCCCCTTTCAGGCACCTCTCCTCAAGGGGAGGCTTTTTACAGCTCACCTTGATGGGAGCTGTCAGCGTAGCTGACTGAGGGGTGGCAATGCGTGATACACAAAGCGGGCGACCAATGGTCGCCCCTACGGAATATGAGTAAACATTATGGTTTTTAAGAAATCAAAGCAAAGCGGGACGTCGTGGGCGCAGTCCCCTACGAAAAAAGTACACCAATTATTGAATGTACCAAAAAGGGCGACCATTGGTCGCCCCTACGAAAACAAATCACATACCACAATGCAAAATTACCACACATAAAGACCGCTCTTTAATATGCACCGCGTTTAAAAATAACCGCAAAAATAGTTTTAACGATAAGTTTAATATCAAGGAAAATATTCCTACGTTTTATGTACTTCATATCCATATCCATCCAATCGTCAAAAGACAGATCACTGCGGCCGTACGCCTGCCAAAAGCACGTCAAACCGGGCGTAACAAGCAATCTTTGCATTTGATATGAATTATACTGTTCAACCTCCCTTACAAGCGGAGGACGCGGTCCTACTATGCTCATATCGCCTTTAACAATATTTAAAAGCTGTGGAAGTTCGTCTATACTGTATTTTCTGATAAATTTACCGACCTTTGTTATTCTCGGGTCGCCCTTAATCTTAAATACAGGACCGTCCATTTCATTATATTTCATCAAATCATCTTGCAGATTCTCTGCATTTTTACACATACTGCGGAATTTATACATCTCAAAATGAGTATTATTCTTCCCCACTCTTGTCTGTTTATAAAACGCAGGTCCGCCGTCACTTCTTACCGCCAATGCCGTTACCAGAAAAACAGGGGAAAGAACAATCAGAGCCACAACCGAACAAATTACATCAAGAATTCTTTTAAAAATTCATATATCGGTTTATGCAAATCTTGTGATGTTATAATGATTTCACCTTTATTAAGCTCTTTTGTTTTCATTCGCCCCACTTCTTTCATTAATACCAGCTTATATCTGCAATTACGATTTCAGGTTTATTATTAATTCTCGGAACAATTCCCGATTTACCCAAACCGCGTGAAACGATGAACTTACTGTTACCGTCTTCGTGGTATCCGTCACAAAGCTTAGGGAACAAGCCTTGATCCGCCGCGTAAAGTCCACCTATAAACGGAAGTCTGACTTGACCGCCGTGTGCGTGACCTGTAATTGCAAGGTCAATATCATAGTCATTTAATTTACCCAAGAAATATTCCGGATAATGCGTCAACAAAAGTTTGAAATTATCGTCCGCACTCATTGCTTTTTCAAAGAAATCTTTTCCGTATTCATCAAACTCCGTCGGATTTTGCGTCAAACCGATTATGTCAATAGCAGTTCCGCCGATATTGACAGTTTCGGTTTCATTATTGAATATCTTAATACCTTCCGCCTTAATATCCTTATATATATTGGAATTTTTGAAAAGCATTGCGTCAATTTCGTGATTACCAAGACAATAATACACTGGTGCAATTTCATTAAGCTGTTTACAAAGCGATATTACACTGCTGTAATTGTCCGGCTGACTTTCCAAATTCATATCACCGACTATTGCGACAATATCCGGACTGAGGTTTTTAACCTCAGCCACAAGTTTTTCGTTGTCCTTGCCAAATTCCTTTAAATGCAAATCGGCAAGTGCCACAATTCGGATATTATCTACAACTTTATTTGATTTTACCTGATAAAATTTCTTTTCAAGTTGATTATTCTGATGAACAATCATCAGCGAGCATACGCCCAAAAATGCAACTATAACAGCTAAAATTATAATCAGCTTTTTGCCGAATCCCATTTTCTTTTTCGGCTGAATTACTTGAGTTTGTTCACTCTCTGCCATTAACGTATCCTCCCCGATTATTTGTTATCTTTATTTTCTTCTTTTTTATCTTCCGACTTATTTTCAGCCTCACGTCTTGGCTGTTGAGCAGAAGCTTTACGGAATGTAGCACTCATAAGTTTTCTTATATCATAAATCTGCTCTGAATTTGTTTCCGAAACAGCTACGCTTACTTGCATTGTAACGTTAGGCGTCTGTACATTATGATAATGCACAAGTTCTTCAAGGTACTGCTTAAAGTCCTCTGCACGCTGAACGGTACACTCTTCAAACATACCGATAAACTGGTCACTTCCGTTATATCCGACAAATCCGTAACTTGACGCGGCTCTCTTTAGCACCTTACCGAATACTTTCAAAAGTGCATCGCCTGCCTCACGTCCTCCCTTGTCATTGACATACTTCAAGTTATCAAGCTTAATAAGCAAGAATACAAATGAGTCTTTAAGCTTATCAGCTGCATACTTTTCAATCTCAATATCACACATTGCTCTGTTCGGAAGTCCTGTCTTACGGTCAGTGTACATAATATAATCAAGGAAGTCTTTTGAACGGCCGAGTATAATAGCACCGATACAACCGCCAAAGAAGAATATGATAATCGCAAGAACGATATACATTCTTACATTAATCTTCTCACTTGTCGAAATACTTGAAAGTGTTGAAACGTTATACGCACCGATATATTGGTTGTATTCATCAACAGTTGTCGAAACACTTGAATACATATCACCAAGCTTTTGTGAAAGTTCTTCAAGGCTCTGTTCGATTTCGTCCTTATTGCTCATATCATCCGATTGAGCGCCGTCAGTAAATACGGCAAGCAGCTTTTTCTTATGCTCAAGGTCAACTTCAAGTTTTTCCTTTTCTGTTTCAATGTCCACGTACTCATTAATAAGAGTATCGTATGTTGTTTCACTCTGAACGTGACCGTCCTCTTGATTCCATTCATCATACACATTCTTCAAGATGTAGTCACTTGCGTCATTGCCCTCGTCACTTTGTGTACCGTAGTTGATAATTCAACGCCCTCTTTATTCTTATTCACTGTACTTTGTAATAAGGTCATTTAAGTCGTTGATTTTCTCCTCCATATTCTGCAAATCAAGTTCATATGTACTTATATCACTCTGATACTTTCTTAATAAGAGTTTCCTTATCACCTGTAACCTCTTGTTTCCAATATAAGCGAATAAATACTGCGGAATATCGTAATCTATATATGACTTATAAATTTCATACAAGTCACTGAATGAATATCCCGTTTCCGCACTTCTGTAATTCGGCTGAGTTTCCTTTTTAGCCGCAAGATAGTCGGAAATATTAAGTGCCCACGCGTCAAGGATTTCCACACGTTCAATATAATCATACTGACCGTCAGTTCCGCGCACGTTATTATTAGGCAATGTTTGTTGGTTGATATATTTTTCACCGTATGTTGCGAAGTAATTCTTGATTATCGAATCAAGCACGGTTCTTGCAAAATCTTGGCTGTACTCACTGCCGACAGAGAACGACACAACATAGTCTGTAGGGAAATAAGTATATTCTTCACCGGCTTCCAAAAGAGCCTGTTTTTTAACTTCTTCGTCCGGAGGGATAATTTCCGTAACCTTACATTTTGAACGGATTGCGTCCGCACCGATATTCAAGTTAAGGTCCTCTAAAACGTTGGTTATTACCGCCGCCGAATAAATTTCCGTAACATCTATATCGTCACCGCTCGGAGTTTTTCCGTTTGCGGCATTCTGTCCGGTATAACTGATAACCGTACTTGCTGTATATTCCTGATTATACATGGCATACTTGTAAACAATCAATGCACCGAGTACGCAGACAGCAAAAATAAGATATTTCCATTTACTAAGATATTTAAGCAAATTAAATTTATTCATATCTGCCGTCCTCCTTTCGTCTGATATATCCGTCTATAACGTAATATACAGCACAAAGTATAATAAAGAATACTACGGCAGTTCCGATAACCGTTTCAAGAATAAACATCTTGTTACCCGAGCCTGTATATTCGGTAAACGTCAAGTAATCCTTTGTTGTATGCTTGATATACTCCTTGTCGGTTGTGTCGGCAGTATTTGCTACTTGCTTTAATTCTTCATCAACTGTTTTGATAAGCTCATCGGCTTTTTTATAGCTTTCCTCATCAGCCGTTGACGCGTTTACTTTTGCAATTATATCGTTGTTGTCGATAATGTCACGGTCAACCGCATTACCTTGCGAAAGACTGTAATCAGCCTCTTTTGTAAGGTAGTCAGTACCCGTATTTGTTCTCGACATATAATATTCCTGTTTTTCGTTGATTGACGGCACCATAACCGTACCAATCATTGCCGAATCATAGTCCTGTACCTGTTGTTTTCTGCCATTGTAATCAATCATAAATTTCTGGTAGTTTATATTCAGCATATCGTTTTTATAATTCAATGTTCTTATGTAGTGGTCTTTGTTTCTTGAAAGTCCCGATTCAAGTACGAATGCACTGTATTTTTTAATACTGTAATTCTGAACATTTTGAATCATTTTCTTTATAGTCTGAAAGCTCTGACCGGTTATGTCTGAACGATATGTAGCATTTTCTTCAATTCTTTGCTGAATATATCTAAGCATTTGGTCCGATTTGTTTGTAAACAGCTTTGCGATTTCGATATATTCCTTGCCCTCAATATCGCCAAGGTCGTACTTTAGGACAGACTTTGTACCTACATATTCCTCATGGAACATATCGTTATACGATTTACAAATAAGCGTCATCATATCGTCAACAGAAATATTTTTAATCTCCCTGTTCATTCTGTACGAAACCGTATAGCTTGTTGAAATATAGTAAGTGCTTGAATCGTTCGGATCTATCGTCTTACCGCTGCTGTTTTCGGCAATATCAATATGTTTCGAAAGTTCAGTCGGTGTCAAAACGTCCTGAAGCCCGGCATTACCGATTACCCTTTCCATTACTCTGTCAGACTTTAATTCATAGACATTGTAACGTGTAAGGTTAGGGTTCTGCCCCTTTGACGCTTCCTCATAGTTAAGCGACAACACTACGCTTTTCTTGTTAAAACTGCCTGTATACGTCACGATAAGAGATATAAATACAAACACACACATAAGTACGACTATCGTTTTTATATTGCTGAGCACTATAAAAAGAATACGTTTGAATATGTTTGCGTCTTCCAAATTTACATTTGTAAATTTCTCATCACTTCTCTTAAAGAAACGACGCAGACCTTTCCACATTTTTTTCATCTCTCTCTCCCAATCTATAATTTATAATCTTAAAATATCATAACTACTTTATATTTTATCACATTCTTCCATTAATTTCAATCATAGCTTTCTGCATTTAACTATTTTTTCCTTTACCCATGGCCACAGCTTTATATCCTGTGTTGTCGGAATATGGAATGCATAAGCCAGCGGCATAAGTCTCAGTACAAGACTTGTAAAGAAATAGTATAATGTATTATCTGTTGTGTATGTTATAAAGATGTACATTTCACAGAGGAAGAACAGCATACCTGTTTTTTTCTCCCCAGTGATTTATCATCCAATTAACCTGAAATACCCAAGTATATATCATCCATGCCCAGAATCCCAAGAAACCGAGCTCTATGTAAATTGTAAGTATGTTATTGTGAAGTGCAACGACACCGATATGTGCGTTAGGATTGTCAACCATAATTTTCTGTAAAATTACTGTTGTGTACTCAAATCCGTACCCCATAAAACCTAAGCTTATCTGATAATATTTTTCAATGTACTTGTACACATCATTTCTACCCATTGTATCTATGCCGAAGTAATTCGTTATGTATTCAAATGCACCTGTTTTTGTTACAACCACATACCCAAACGAAATGATAACCGCACACCAACCGATGAATTTCATAAATCCGATACGTCTGTTAGGTTTCATTCGTCCCATAATCAATCCGAAAAACAACGCAACCGGCAAAGCCAAAAGTGCAATTCTTTTCCATCCGAGTATGAAGAAGAATATTGACACCAAAAGGCATAATATTCTCTCTTTCGTATGTTGTGCAAAAACAGTAAGTATATTATAAAAAGCCGTATGTAAACGTAATATCGTGTATTTCCATTGCCCTTGCAAAACCTTCTTGTGCATCACTGCCCATAAGCATTGCAATTACGGAATTTATACTGTCCGATATTCCGTACACGCCCAAGTTGTACACGACCATTAGCATATTTGCCGCCGCAAGTCCGTAAAATGTAGTAAATATCGCTCGTTCTCCGAACAAATATGCACCGGAGAAAATAATGAGCAGCACCAGAAACTGATACATAAATTTCGATGCGCCACGCAGAATGAAGTCGATAGATTCAATGTTGATTATCCACAAAAATATCGACCATACGATAATTCCGATAAGGACAAAGCCGTAAACACCGACAAAGCTTGCCGCCGTTTTAACTCTTTCCAACCGTCCTGATATAAACAGGTATGCCGCAGCCATAACAACAATGAAAAGACTTATAGCTTTCATCATACGGGTTTGGGAAACGGAAAACACTTTTAGATCACCCATAGCCGCAGACATAAGCATTAAAATATACGCAATTTCCATTGCTATCTTTCGTTTTTCACCGTTTATAATCAACCGCTTACACGCCCTTTCTCATAAATATTTTCAGTTCGTTTCTGCACTATCACACTGCCTGCGGGATATACGCCTTTCAGCACCGAACCCGCACCGACAACGCAGTCACGCCCTATTACCGTTCCGCGAAGTATAACAGTATTTGCACCGATCCACACATCATCACCTATAACGACAGGCGACGTTTTATAACCGCTGTCGTGTATGCTTTCAGCTGATGATATGTCATGGTCGTGGTCATATATAAGCACATTCGGGCCGAATGCCACTCGATTTCCTATGGTTATTCTTTCTTTTGCAACCGCCATACAGCCGTTGTTGAAAAAAACACCCTTCGCCGATTTCAAGCGTTCCGCCCTCTGCACATAAAATAACATTACGTTTAGTATGTATATGCTTTTTTAATAAAATCTTCCCTCTTTCATTTACAGATATTTTTGTTGTAATCGAAAAATCCTGTATAAATGCAGAGTGAAAACCTTTTATATTAAATATTTTTGTTATTACTATACGCAAAAATGTCAATACACTTCTGACGTACAGTGAAATTCTTTTTTTCATTCAATTCACCTTTTTGACAGAAAACAAATCTCCGTCATTTATCATTTTTTATATAATTCCAATGTTCTGTCCGTAATTTCGTCCCAACTGTAATTGTTTTTTACATATTCAATCTGCTCTGCCTTATCCGCTTTCGGTTTGCCCAACATTTCGCACAGCTTGCTTTTAAGGTCATTTACATCACTTTTCTTAAATGTATACCCATACTCACCTACTACGTTTTTTGTAGTATCTATATCACTTACAAGGCACTCACAACCGCAAGCCATTGCTTCAAGCAGGCTTATCGGCATACCCTCAATGTCACTCGGAAGTACATATATTCTGCAATTATAATAAAGCTCCCAAAGCTCGTCCCCCTCGACAAAGCCGGTAAATATTATTCTGTCGTCTTTTGCCATATCGTGAATTTGTTTTGCATATTCGCTTGAATGACTTATCTCCTCCGGCAATTACAAGTTTTTTATCAGTATCCGTCTGCATAAATGCGTCTATCAAATAATGCAATCCTTTTTCCGGAACAATTCTTGCAAGAAACAATATATATCCGTCTTTTTCAAGACCGTATTTTTTTGTGATTATATCGGCTTTCTTTTCATTTTGAACATCTATTCCGTTCGGTATGAAAACCGTTTCTCTGCCGTAAGCTTCTTTGAAATAGTCACGCGTTCCCTCAGACAGTACAATAAGTTCATCTGCATATTTCGCCGCCGTTTTTCGCCGAATTTGAGAAATTTCGTGGCAAATCCGCCCCATTTGGCTCTCTGCCAATCAAGTCCGTGTATTGTCGCAACGGTATGTATTCCGAATAAATGCGGCAGCCATATCATCGAACAAGGACCTTCGGCGTGAAAATGTATAACGTCATATCTGCCGAAAAGTGCCAGAAATGTTGCTATAACCGAATAAACTATTGCGTTGAGTTTACCGTTTTCAAACGTCGGTACACTCTTTATCTTAACGCCCTTATATTCTTTCAAATTAACGGTCTTACCGCCCGAAACGTGTTTTCCTTTGCGGTTATACACCGTCACGCTATGACCTTTTTCAACCATTCTTGTGGCAAGTTCTTCAACAACTATTTCAACACCGCCCTCGCGTGACGGTATTCTTTTATGTCCTATCATTGCGATTTTCATTTTATAACTTCCTTATACAGTTTTATCAGTTTTTCGGAATATTCTTTTATTGTGTCATATTTTATATCTCTGCAATTTTCACTCATTTGTCTGCAAAGTTCTTTGTTGTTATACAAATATTCTATCTTTTCAGTCAACTCTTTCAAGTTTCCGCTTTCAAAAAGTATGCCTGTTTTGCCGTCATTGATAAGTTCGGGAAATACCGCCGATTTTTGCACCGAGTACGGGAGTCATAAGACTCTGCGACTCCATAACAGAAAAAGGACAATTTTCCGACCATTCGGCAGGAAGTACGGTAAACAACGCTTTTTCTATAATATTCCTTAATTCATCGCCTGTCTTAAAACCTACATTTTTAATATTATCCGCACTGTTCACTTCATTTTCAAGTTCGCCCTTGCCTGCGAATACAAACGGTATATTACTAAGTTTCTTTGTCGCTTTGACAAGGTTGGATATTCCCTTTTCCTCTGAATATCTGCCGAAATACAAAAACATAATTTTCACATTCTGCTCCCAATGGTTTTATCTCGTCAATAAAATTGTACATCGTAACCGTTCTTCCGTTTATATCATCATTACGGCTGATTTCTTTTTCCATAAATTCAGACGGACAGACGGTTAAATCTATCATTTTGTATGTATGACGCAATTTATAGTACCAAGCCTCGACCGCACCAAGAATACTGCGTATTTTTGAAGAATGTACGCAATTATTTTTTACACACTCAAAATACTTACCGCCGTCACATTTTCTGCAAAGACCGTCCGTATAATCATTTTTTAATTTATGATTGGGACATACAAGCTGTACGTCATGTGCGGTGTAAACAATCGGTATATTATGTTTCTTTATTTCATATATTATTGACGGCGTAAGCTGATAATTAAAGTTATTCAGATGTACAACATCCGGTTTAAAATTGCTTAACACCTTGCGGATTTGTTTTCTTGCATTAACCGAATAAATAATTTTAAAAGGGTAAGTGATATGCTTTAACGATTTTTTGTGAAAATCAATGTTTTCCGTATACGCCTCTACCCTATTTCCTACACAGTTACGCTCATCTGCCATACCGAAATATTCAACCTCGTTGCCGAGTGATTTCAGATATTCGCCTAATTTTATAAAATAAGTTTCCGCACCGCCTTTTCGGTACAGATATTTATTTACCAACAATATCTTCAAGGCAGACTCCTCCCACTATAATATGTGTAACAATTATATCAAATTTAATATTTCAAATCAAATAACAATACTTGACACTATTGTTACAACTATTATATAATCATACATATAATTTATAATCAAGGAAGGTTAATCGCTATGAATACAAAAAGACTTGATTGGATAGACATTGCAAAGGTATCGGAATAATCCTCGTTGTACTCGGTCATACACTTGTTCCGCAAGTTCGCGAAACAGGTTTTGCAGGCTTTTTATGGATATTTATATATAATTTTCATATGCCGTTATTCTTCTTTTTATCGGGGTATTTGTTTGAAAAAGGACTTTTTCACTACACAAACAAAGGAAAATTCACACTCGGAAAATTACAATATCTGATGTTGCCGTATTTGATATTCTCAACATTTGCATATTTATTTATCGGTTTTTCGTTAAAAATTCCACTGCTTGCAAAAGTTCTTGAAAACGGCGGATATACGGCAGTAGATTTAAAAGACGCAATTCTGCAAATTGTTACATACAATAACCACATTGACAAGCATTTATGGTTTGTTTTTTCACTGTTTATTGTATTCCTTGTGAATATACTTATTCCGAAAATTATGAAATCAAAACCAATGCTTATTGTACTTCTCGGATTGTATATTTCAAAAGCATATGTGCATTATTACGGAATACTTGACTATGTAACAAGCGATTTACTGTTTTTCTCACTTGCAAGAATTGCGTTTAACACCGGCAACAAAAAATCAATTAACATTATTGTCACCGCAGTGATATTCGTTGTTACCAACTGTCTGTACAGTTATTTTTACGTTACACAAATGCCGTCGGGTGTTTTGAAAGGTGTACTGTATTTGATAAGAAGTATCTCGTCCGTAACGGGAATTATGACGGTATGCAATGTTTCAAAACATCTCCAAAACAAAGCACCACAAAGATTATTAAAAACACTCGGTATGTATTCGTATGACATTTATCTTATGCACGCACCGTTTCTTGTGTCGGGATTGATGGGAATACTGCTCGCATATTCACCGTTTCCGACTGTTATATGCTGTGTATCGGTACTTGTGTTGGGATTGTTTATTCCGATTGTCTTGTCAAAATTCATAATACGAAAAATACCGTTTCTGTCGGTTTTGATACTCGGCAAAAATTACAAAAACAGCACACCTATAAACGCAAGCAACAATTTATCGCATAATTTGTAATTACTCGCACATACTATTACAGGGTGATTTTTATGGATTGCGAAAAATATAAGTCAGCTTATTTCGTCGAATGTTGAGGCAACGCAATATTTCAACTCACTTTCCGCCGAAATGCAGCAAAAAAATTTCTTGACCGCGGAACAGGTGTAAATACACTTGATAAGCTGAAGGAATTTAAAAATCTCGTAGAAAACAACAGACTAAAATAGCCAAAACCTAAACGGTTTTGGCTACTTTATTTTTGTGTACTGATTTTATAATGATGTTTTATTTTTCTCGTTCGCTTATAATACCTTGTCTGTACGCCTCTATAAGCTCCTTTTAAATCGGCTATATTTTCTTTCAATTTCTTACCGTTGTCGGTATCGCCGACAAGTATTCTGTTAAATGCATGCTGCACAGCGACTTGATTGGACACAATATCTTTGCCGTTTTGAATAACCTGTTCCGCCGATTCAAACGGCTCGTGTGCCGTCAATGTCAGTCCGTATGAATTATATGTAAGAGTATATCCCGCAATTCCGGTAACTTTATGATACGGCTTTGAAAAACCGCCGTCAATCATTATAACCTTACCGTCACATTTAAGCGGATTTTCACCCTCGCTTTGATGTACGGGAACATGGCCGTTTATAATATGCCCTGTTCCGTCAAGACCAAACTCTTCAAAAATCCTGTTTGTCGCGTCCTCCGTTTCAATCAAATCATAATACGCATTTTTTTCTTCGTGATGTGAAGTTTTATCCTCAACAAAGTATCTTTCAAACGTTGTCATTCTGTCACGACCAAACAATGGTGAGCCCGAACCGCTCCAAAGATACCACAAAATATCACCGCCGACGCTTTTTTCTTTTTTATTGTTTGAAACAAGTACTTTTCTCACGCAAGCCTCATAGGCGTCATACAACTCTTTACTTCTATAATCCTTGCCGTTCACATTAACCGCCTTGAAACTGCCGTCACTGTTCATCGGCACACAACCGTGAAACAGCAAGTTACCGTTATAAACCTTATACATACCGCCTTTTTTCAGCATTAACTGCATATGTTTCTGCAATTTTTCACACTTCACAAAGGCGCTGTAAAGTTTATTCATCATATCTTCTTCACGTTCGGTGAGCTTATACGGATTTTCCTTGTCAATCGTAGGAAAATTGACATCTTTCATTTTATAAACATTTTCACCGATAGTTACCGTACCGTTTTCAAAGTCAATTTTATCAAGCAAGCACCTTTCGTTCATATCAAATTCAGGGTGATTTTGTATAAGCTGTCCCTCAAGTTTGAATTGAATAACGGTAATCGCCTTGTGCATTTTCATTTCAAGTTCGATTTCCGTTTCGTATGAGTGTTTTTTGTTTTTAATTTCAAAACAACTGCAGTCATCATCTGCATACTATCGCATCATAGCAAACGTTGCAAGCGGTATCATATTAATTCCGTAACGTCCTCGATAATCGTCAAGATTGCCGTATCTAGATACTGTTTCTGATAACGGTTGCAATGCAAGCGGGATTTCCGACAGCCGCACCCATCCAAAGAATATCGTGGTTGCCCCACTGAATATCAAGTGAATGATAAGAGCAAAGCTTATCCATTATCTTGTGCGCACCGCTGCCCCTGTCGTATATATCGCCTATTATGTGCAAATGGTCAACGACAAGTCGTTGTATAAGTTCCGCTATTGCGATAATAAACTTTTCCGCCGCACCGATTTCAAGAATTGTATTCACTATTCCGTCATAATACGCACCGCGATTTAAAACCTCAGGTTTTTCCGTTATAAGTTCTTCGATAACATACGCATATGCCGGCGGAAGTGCTTTTCTGACCTTTGAACGCGTGTATTTTGACGAAACGACCTTACATATTTCAATAAGCCTGTAAAGCGTTATTTTGTACCAATTTTCCGTATCTTTATCAAGGCTTTTTATGTAATCTATTTTTTCTTTTGGATAGTAAATAAGTGACGCAAGCTCACTCTTGTCATTTGTACCGAGTGTATGCCCGAATACATCATCAATCTTCTTTCTGACCGCACCGCTGCCGTTTCTCAAAACGTGCGAAAACGACTCATATTCACCGTGAATATCAGAAAGAAAATGTTCCGTTCCCTTTGGCAAATTCAGAATTGACTGCAAGTTGATAATCTCCGTAGACGCTTTGTCTATCGTCGGATAAAGTTCCGATAGTCTTTCGAGGTATCTCACAAATTCCGTTTTCATATCTCCGCTCCTTATATTTTGGTACTTTATTTTTATTATACTATGCTATATTTGTTTTGTCAATTTGATACATTTTTAACACTTTTCACACGTCGTTTTACTAAATCATTTATTAGGCTAATCTTTATCTATATCTCATCATCTTCCTCAAAATCTATGTCATCTATCTCATCTTCATCATCATTCAATCTTTCAGCAAAATCTTCTTTCAATCTTTCAGCAAATTCTACAATATCTCTTTCAGCATCTTCACCTTTTGAATCATTTATAAAATCCATAACTGTTGGAACCTCTGAATATTTCTCAATTTTATTTTTCACTGCGTCATTGATTCTATATACATGTACATTTGTATCTCCATAATAAGCAATGTCCCTACAAACATTTAGTTCGTACAAACACTCTTTTTCCTCAGCTAACGTAAACACCAATCTATTAAAATCGTCAAGTACATCTTCCACATATAAATATCCTTTTAGTAGCAAAAAATGACATAGTCTTGATGAAAACCAGTCAGATTTAATCAATACTTCCTTGTTATTGCAAATATTCATTATATTCCAAAATATTGATTTTATAATTTTTTCTTGAGTATATCCGAGATAATTATATACTGTTTTTTCTCCGTCACAAGAAAAAATTACAGAAATAAAATCTTCCTCCATCTCACTCTCAAATTCTTGCATTTTTCTATAACTTCTTCTGTGCCTTTTCTACCTAAATTTCTTACTCTCATAAGATCTTCTTCTGTCTTTCCTTTTAGTCAGAAATTTTATTAATTTCGGCTTGTTTTAAACAATTATATGCTCGTATTGATAAATCTAAATCTTCTATATCACAATCATCATTTGACTCATGTTTTTCAATTTCTATAGATAATTTATATCTATCCATGATTGTTTTTAAATATACGGTTTCACTACTAAGATACCCATATTCTAAAAGGTACTTTATTTCTCCACAAATTTCTTCATATACGAATTTTAACGAATTTGCATTGTTATAGTGCTCCCTAAATCCTTTTACAATTTTACTTCTGCGTGGATGTCTTAGCCCTCTAAATGTCTTTGCTACATCTTCATCAGAAAAATTCTAAATCTATAGGTAATTTATCATCAATATCTAAATCCGTTGATACTTTCTCTTTTGGTAAACCATACATAGCCTTAATTATATTTTTGTCTTTTTCCGTCAATGTATCTATCATTCTTTTGATTATGTAATCTATATGACCTAATATCCAATTTTTTTGGTTCTGAAGTCGTCTCCAAATATTTCAAATAAAAATCTCTATTTCAGGAGTCATTTCCTTTTAGGGTACATTTTTTCGTTCCCGTGACACTCTAAATATTTTTCCATTCGTATCCCCTCATTTTCACACTTAAATTTATGTATTCATTATTATATCTTTTTTTAACTTTTTTTGGTTCAACAAAAAATGC
>ENA-OQHF01001214-OQHF01001214.1-human-gut-metagenome-genome-assembly--contig:-NODE-1214-length-14538-cov-4.705156_pt1 | contig 14538 bp, 15 predicted proteins | sample MGYA00242559_ERZ504709 | MGnify/ENA primary metagenome ERZ504709 (study PRJEB26092, sample SAMD00036203) | human gut metagenome | host: Homo sapiens | study: EMG produced TPA metagenomics assembly of... | reverse complement strand
CGCCGTCGGAGCCGAACAGGTCCCCGCTCAGACCCCGGGGTTGGACCGTCTGCGTGGCGGAGGTCAGGCTGCCGCCCAGATCCACGCCGTCAAGGGTACCCTCCCAGCTTTTCTTGCCGCTCAACAGCTTTTGGACTGAAAACGTCAGCTTCTCGCCCTCGATGCTCTGCCGGTCCCACTGTTCAAGGGTCACAAGAAATGTGGCGGTGTGGGTGTCCGGGTCGTAGCTGGCCAACTGGCAGTGGCCCGTGCAGTCAAAGGGCGTGTGGAGCCGATAGCTGTCGAAAAGGTCCACCGTTTCATCGAAACGCTTTCCCGTGAGGTCCCGCATGGAGAGATAGATCTCGGCGGTATTCTCGTGGATGTAAGCCGCCGTCACCTCCATGCGGATGCCGTTGTCCTCGCAGGACCGCTGCACCGGCTTGAAGAACTGGGCCGTGGCGGGGGAGACGGCGTACAACAGCTCGTAAAACCGACGGGCTGAAAGCCGCTATGGTGGGAACCGCCAGTCCGAAAATTCAGGCAAAGGCAGGCCGCTGCCGCCCCCCCAACTTCGCCCAAACACTTTTCCCGCTTATTCGGCGCGGCGTCCGCCGCCTCGATATAAGCGGGGTCGATCAGTTCCATCTTATCTAACAGTTCATTTCCTCTCATACTGTGTAACCCTCCTTGTTCAGATGCTCCCGCAGCCGGTTTACGGCAGCGGAACAGCGTTGTTTTTCCACCTTGCTTTCGGATATGCCATAGCGTTTGGCAATGTCGGCCACGGAGTCCAGAAACCAGTAGCGGCGAACGAACATGTTCCGTTTTTTGCCTCATCCAGTTTGCCGAGGAAGTCATTGATGGCCGTCCGAAGTGCCAGATCATCCATGCGGCACGAGCTGTCATCAGGTGCCGGGATGCATTGCTCCATTTCCACACTGAGCTCACAGATAAAAGCGCTGCGCTTCAGGCGGCTGCGGTCACGGCAGCAGTTCAGGGAAATGTGCCGGGTGATCCGGGCGAGGAAGGCGTGGAAGTGATCGCTTGGCTCATGGGGCGGGATCGTGTGCCACGCCTCCATATAGGTGTCGTTTTCACATTCCTCGGCCGTCTGCAAGTCATTGACAATCCCGTAGGCCAGCGCGCGCAGACGGCTGCCGTATTTCTCGGCGGTCTGCCGGATGGCTGTCTCGTCACGCCGCAGGTACAGCGCGACGATGCTGCGGTCATCCATGACATTCATCTCCTTCCGGTTTCGATTGAAGGGCCTTCACCCATATAAGCACCCTTTGGGGCAGTCAGGTTACACGTTTTCCAAAATTATAGCAAAAAATCCTGCCTGTTTCGACCGAAAACCATTGAACTCCGAGCCGAAAAGGAACGAGCTGAGACGCAGCTTGCACAGGAACAGCACAAGCTGGAGCGTCTGGAGAACCGAAAGAAGTATCTGGAACAGGGCATACAAGCCGCAATTTCGACAGAAACGAAAACAGATCACGCAGCCCAGCGGGGCCGCGACGCCTCGGGACAGCGACGCGCATAAGCGCATCGCTGTCCCGAAGGCTTTCTGCGTTCTTCGGGAGCACACCCGGCCAAGACCCAAAAGCGGCAAAGTTTGCCGTTCTGACATCTGGCCACGCAGGGTTTCCGAAACGTGTGGAACGCTCCGAGGGTAGTAATAGCGCCCCCATCCGAAACAGCCCCTGTTTCGCCGTGTGTGCCGTTGTGTGCGATCCTTTGAGCAGGGCCGAGTGTGTACCCACTTTCGCCCGTGAAAGCGAACGTGGGCCGTTTGTACGAGAAGTTGAAAATCGGAATAAGAAGCGGTTTGAAACAGCGTTGTGGCGGTAACTTTTTGGCGATATTTGCGGGAACGATTTTGAGCGAAAAGCTGAACTTTACAGGAGGGTTTTTCGAGTGGCGAAGGCCGTTCGATTTTAGTACAGACCGGCTATAATTTGTCAAGCTGAAATCTCATTTGGGATGTGAGGCGTATAGGCCTTGTTGTCTCTCATAACGGCGTAAATGATGGAGACCATCTTCCTGCAAGCGTGGCCCACGGACGCCATGTAGGGCTTCCCTTCATCCCGTTTTTTCTGAAAATAAAACTTCAGCGCCGGATCGTGAAGCACCGCCGATGAAGCCGCCAGCCAAATGGCGTGCCGCAAATAAGGCGAGCCTCGTTTGGACATACGGTTTCTGACGCCGTTGTATTCGCCGGACTGCCGCATGGTTGGATCGATCCCAGCGTAGGCGGCAAGCTTTGCCGCGGAGGAAAAACGGCTGATGTCTCCGATTTCGCTGAGGATGTACGCGCCAAGGGTCGGGCCGATGCCGGTGATGGTGGTGATCGGTGTGTCCAGGGTATCCATGATCTCGGCGATCTTGCGATCCATTTCCCTGACCTGTTGTTTTAAGAAATCGAGGTGCTTTGCGTAAAGTCGGATCATCGTGCTGAAAACATCACCGGCCATGGCGAAGCCGAAGGAACCGCGCGCGAGCGCCTGAAGCTCCTGCGCTTTCGCCATGCGGAAACGCTTGCGGCTGGAGACTTCGATGAGATGACAAAGCTCCTCAAGAGGCATCTCGGATAATTCCTTTGGCGTAGGACAGGTTTGCAAAATCGCCATGGAGGTATCGCTAAACATATTGGTAAAAGCTGTTTCGTATTCAGGAAAGACTTGATCCAGCAGGGCAACGACCTTTCGCTTAACATCTGCCTGCATGGAAACGATGGCGTGCCGTCCACGGCACAGCTCTCTCAGTTCATAAATATTTTCGGGATGCAGGGTAGACTCGGAGAAGTGTCCAAAACGGATCACCTCCGCGATCAGCAGGGCGTCCCTCGGATCTGTTTTGGCCTGACGGATGTAGAAGCTGCGGATGGAGTTGGTCTGCACCGGGTTGATGACCTGAACGCGGAAGCCCTCCTTCTGAAGTCTGGTAAAAAGAGCGAGCCAGTAGTGTCCGGTGGCCTCCATTGCAAAGGAAACCTCGTCAAGCGGCAGCTTGGCCTTGGTGAGCATGGCCAGCAGCCGATTGTACCCGGAGCAGTTGTTGGTGAAGGAAAACGGCTTGATGATGACGGCACCCTCGCCGTCGATCACCGCTGCCTCGTGCTTCCTCTTGGCAATGTCGATGCCAACGATGTACATAGTATAGGCTCCTCTCGTGTTCAAATTACGGACATTCCTCGTGCTGCTGAAGGTCACAACCTGTTGCGAGATTAGAAGAAAGCGAGCCATCGCTTCGACATCCGGCTCATAAGTGACATCCCACAGGGCAGAGGTTCCAGTCTGTGCGCAGTAGACGTGGCTACAAAGATAGAAGCAGGAAATTCTTTGCCCGCATGAGGATATTATATCATCGCTCTTGAGAGCGTTGATATCGGTTTTGAAGGTGTTTTGTGGGGAGATATCCCCGTTCGAAAATATAACAAGATAAAGGGCCGCAGTCGCAAGCGCCCGCAGCCCGCCCACAAAGCCCCGCAGTGCGGGGCTTTCCGAGGTTTTGAAACCGCAGTCTAAGGTGCACCCTGGCGGGCATTTTCGCAGTCGTGGGTGAACGTCAGACACGGAAAATGCCTGTGGCGGCGGACTTTTTAAGGTGACCCTTCCGCAGGCGGTTGAGAAATTCGCCGTTTTCAACTACCCGAAAAAGTGATTTTTTGCAGCGGCGATTTTCGGAGTAAAACACGCATATTTTGCGCCGCTGTAGTCAATAAAAAGGACTTCTCAGCCGTTCGAAAATCGCACCGCTGTAACTAAAGAGAACGTCCCCGGCAACGCAAAAATTGCGTCGCCATAGACAAAGATAGGGCATCCAGCGCAAATGATAACTTTTTGATAACGATTCCGCTTTTCGGTAGCTTTGTTCCCTTGGTTACGGTATTGTTCGTTGTCGAAAGGGGCTGATACCATGCCGAAAAGACGAGCGAACGGGGAAGGGAACATCCGCAAACGAAAGGACGGTCGATGGGAGGGGCGGTACACAGTCGGTCACGATCCGGAAACTGGCAAGGCCATCATCAAGAATGTCCTTGGTAAGACGCAGGCCGAGGTCAAGGAAAAGCTGAAGAAAGCCATCGAGGAAAACGTCGGCATCGACTACGGGCGGGCCAAGAGCTACACGGTGGGTAGCTGGCTGGAAGTCTGGATGGAGAACTACGCAAAAGTAAAACTCAGACCGTCCACATTCAAAACCTCACAAGGCTTTCTGAAAAACCACATCAAGCCGCAGATCGGCGGCATCCCGCTGGCAGAGCTGACTTCTCTGGACTTGCAGCGGTTCTACAAGCACCTGCTGGACGGCGGGCGAGTAGACCGCATCGAGGCCAAGAAAAAGCCGAAAGGTTTGGCACCGAAAACCGTGCGAAACATCCATCAGATGATCGGCTCGGCGTACAACCTCGCTATCGAGCAACACCTCGTCACGAAAAATCCAACGCAGGGCTGCGCCTTGCCAAAAGTCGAACACAAAGAGATGAAAACCCTGACCGCCGACCAACTCAGCGCCTTCTTCCGCGAGGCCAGGGATAGCGGCGTGTTCGCCCTGTACTACATCGACCTGACCACCGGCCTGCGCCGTGGGGAAACTGCTGGGGCTGAAGTGGACGGACGTTGACCTCGACCGTGGTGTGCTGAAAATTCAGCGGGCCATTTCCCGGCAAAACGGAAAAGTGGTCGAGGCCCCGCTGAAAACAAAAACGCCTATCGCACCTTGCCACTGTCGGCAGATGCGATAAACGTTCTGATGCAACAAAGAAGAAAAACGGGTAACAGCGAATGGGTATTCCCATCGCCCACCGGAGGCCCCATGTCCCCGGACAGCGTCCTGCATATGCTGCAAAGAGTACTGAAACGGGCCGGACTGCCCCGCATACGCTTTCATGATCTCCGCCACACCTTCGCGACGATGGCCCTGCAAAACGGCGTGGACGTCAAGACCGTGTCCTCGATGCTGGGCCACTACTCGGCTGGGTTCACGCTGGATACCTACGCCCACGTCACCACGGACGCCCAGCTCAAAGCTGCCCAAACGATGGGGAACATCCTATCTCGTGCCGTCTGATGCTTTCCGCTACCCGCTCCCGTTGGGGTCAGCGTTTGGGTCAGAAAAAAGCAGCACCAAAAAACGGAACTTATGAAAAGCAAAAGTCCTCGAAATCAGACGATTTCGAGGACTTTTGGTACGCCGTGAGGGATTCGAACCCCCGGCCTTCTGGTCCGTAGCCAGACGCTCTATCCAGCTGAGCTAACGGCGCGTGTCTCATATCGGACAACGGTGTTATACTACCACAGCTTTCAGGGAAATGCAAGAGGAAATTTCAAATTTTTAGAAAAAATTTGGGGACAGGTCAAAACAATGAATTTGACAAGGGGCGTGTGGCAAGGGTAAAATATCATTGATTTTGATTTTTTGTAAGGAGCACACTATGGAAAATACTTTCAAAGGCAGCAAAAACTACGTTGCGAGCCCGGAGCTGATGAATGCGGTGAACATCGCGATGGCGCTCAAAAAACCGCTTCTCATCAAGGGCGAGCCGGGCACGGGAAAGACAATGCTCGCCGAGGCTGTGGCCGAGGCGCTGGGCAAAAAGCTCATCATCTGGAGCGTCAAGTCCACGACAAAGGCACAGGACGGCCTGTACGTCTACGATGTGGTGCAGCGTTTATACGACAGCCAGTTCGGCACATCCGGCGTGGACGATATCGCAAAGTATATCAAGCTCGGCAAGCTCGGCGAGGCGTTTTCCGCCGACGAGCAGGTCGTGCTGCTGATCGACGAGGTCGACAAAGCAGACCTCGAGTTCCCGAACGACCTTCTTTGGGAGCTCGACAAGATGGAATTCTACATTCCCGAGACGAAGGAGACCATCAAGGCCAAGCACCGTCCCATCGTCATCATCACCTCGAACGCGGAAAAGGAGCTGCCGGACGCGTTCCTGCGCCGCTGCATCTTCCACTATATTGAATTCCCCGACCAGCAGCAGATGGAAAAGATCATCCGTGTCCACTTCGATCATGTCGACGAGACGCTTTTGATGCAGGCGATGCAGGCGTTCTACTATATCCGCTCGATCGACTCGGTGGAGAAAAAACCCTCGACATCCGAGCTTGTCGACTGGATCCGCGCGCTCGAGCTTACCGGCGTGGACACGTCCCGCATCACGAAGGAGATCCCGTTCATCGGGGTGCTCCTCAAAAAGGACAAGGATATCTCCACCGTGCAGCGCCGACTGAGAAGATAAGAACGCCATGTTTACTGGATTTTTCTACCTTCTGCGCGCGCACGGCTTTCGCGTCAGCCTGAATGAGTGGATGACGCTCATCGAGGGGCTGATGCTGGACCTGCAGCACGATTCGCTCACGGGCTTTTACGAGCTCTGTCGCGCGGTGCTCGTCAAGTCCGAGGCGGATTACGACAAGTTCGACCAGATCTTCCTTGAATACTTCGACGGCGTGCCATATCAGGACGAGCTTCCCAAGGAGCTGATGGACTGGCTCAACAACCCTGCCGCCGCAATGGAGGAGTTCCGCAAGTTCCTGCGCACGCAGGGCTATGAGGAAAAGAGCATTGAGGAAATTCTCAAAATGTTCGAAGAGCGCCTCAAGGAGCAGACCGAGGAGCACAACGGCGGCTCGTACTGGATCGGTACGAACGGCTACTCAAACTTCGGCAATAGCGGCCACAGCCCGCAGGGCATCCGTGTGGGCGGGAAGAGCATGTACCGCCGCGCGTTTCAGGTGGCGGGGGAGCGCAGGTTCCGCGACTTCCGCAAGGACAATGTGCTCGATATCCGACAGTTTCAGATGGCGTTCCGCCTGCTGCGCCAGTATTCCGAGCAGACGCAGGAGGCCAAAACGGAGTTCGACGTGGATGGGACCGTGCGCGAGACCTGCGACAACGCGGGAACGCTGTCGGTCTGCTACAAGCGTCCGCGCAAAAATACCGTCAAGGTGCTGATGCTGATGGACTCCGGCGGCTCGATGGAGTATTATTCCAACCTCTGCTCCATGCTCTTCCAGGCGGCGCGGCAGTCGAACCATTTTAAAGAGCTGCACGTCTACTACTTCCACAACTGCATTTATTCAAGCGTCTATACCGACCCGCGGATGTACCGCGAGCACGCGGTGCCGACGGACTGGATCCTGCAGAATTTCGGCAGCGAGTACAAGGTCATTTTAGTCGGCGATGCGCTGATGGACATGTACGAGCTGATGGAAAAGCGCTACGACTACCGCACCGGCGAGGCGAAATGGTCGGGCCTCGATCAGATCAAGCGCTTCTGCGAGCACTACGACCACCTGATCTGGCTCAATCCCGAGGAGCCCCCGCGCTGGGGCGGCTACTGGGGCGAGAGCTACGGCTATATCGCAAGGGCGGTGGACATGTACCCGCTGACCGTCGATGGTCTCGAGCGCGGCATGAAAAAGCTGCTCGTGAACCGGTAAAGGAATAAAAAAGAGGACGGGAGTTACCCGCCCTCTTTTTTGAGCCACGGCGGCAAAATTGGTGTCCAAACGGAACAATTTCGCCCGATGGGGAAAGACAAGCGGCGAAAGCAGTGGTATACCGCCAATGATTAGAGATGACTAACTCCAAAGGACAGGAGCGAAAGAGATGACCGCAGAGAAACTATTTGAACATCAGGGCGCTATTTTGCTGGCGCAGAGCGACGGCTGCGCGGTCTGGCAGTTTCGAAACGAGACCAGCGACGGCACGATGACCACCTATGAGATCTTTTCGGGCGTGATGCTCGCGTTCAACGACTTTCACATGGAGCGCTACGAGTGCGATTTTGTGGCCGACCGGCGGATGCTCGCCATCGACCACTGCCGCGAGGGGCGCATGGATTACGCCGCGAGCGACAACTTGGTCGCCTACACGGCGGCGGGGGATATGCAAAAGCTCCGCAACTTCTGTTGCGGAGCTTTTGCTGTTCGCCACCGGTGGACGATTTGACTAAAAATGTGCAATGGCTTTCGCCCTTTTGATGGTAGCGGAATAACAGATGCTAAGCTATATTATAATAAATCGCGTCGAATAATATGCCTTGCTTTGTGCAAGTGTGACGAAATGAGAGACTGAAGCGGTGTTTTTGCAGATCTGCCTCTTGCGGAACGCAAAATAAAGTGCTATATTACGGTAGCGCGATAAAGTGAACGGGGGAATACATCGATTTTGCAGACAAAGCGGCATTCGTTCGAACACTGAAAATTTTAGGAGGAAACAACACATGAAAGGAAACGTACTCAAAAAGTTTCTCTGCACCTGTCTGGTGACGGCCGCGGCTTTCGCCGCGACGACCATCAGCGCCTCCGCCTGCACGACGATCTACGTCGGCGGCGACCTCGTCGAAGAAGGCACGCCCTTCGTCGCCCGCACGGAGGACTACGGCTCTGACTACAACAAGCTCTGGTTCATCAGCGAGAGCGGCAAGTGGAAGCAGGGCGACCACTACGTCGGCTGCCCGGAATACGGATCGTTCGAGTGGGATTTCACCCACGACAGCTACCGTTTCACCTATTTTACGAACGATATCTACTATGACGGCATCTGCCCCGAGTGCGGCGAAAAGGCCGACCACTACTCCTACACCGAGTTCGGCACGAACGAAAAGGGCGTGTCCGTCTCCGCGACCGAAACGCTCTACGGCAACGAAAAGGTGACGGAAGCCGACCCGTACCGCGACGCCGAATGGGCGGAAGCGAACAAGAGCGAGCGCATCGGCATTGAAGAGACCGATATCCCGACCATCATCCTGGCCGAGGCATCCTCCGCGCGCGAGGGCGTGAAGCTGCTGCTCGACATCTACGAGAATTACGGCTGCGTGGCCGCCTCCGGCGTGTTCGTCTGCGACAAGGACGAGGTCTGGTACGTTGAAAATTGCAGCGGCACGCAGTATGTCGCCATCAAGCTCAACGACAACATGATCTTCCTTGAACCCAACATGGCCGTCATCGGCCGCGTCGATCTGGACGATGAGAACGTCATCGCCTCCAAGGACCTGATCGCGGTGGCGAAGAAGGCCGGCACGTTCGTCGGCGACGAGGCAAAGAACATCATCGACTTCCGTGCGTCTTACGCCCGCATCAGCGAGAAGATGGACCAGCGCATGATCGACGGCCTGAACTACCTGAACGCGGCTTACAAATATGACAGCGACGCGCTCGTGGCCGACAACACGAAGTTCACCATCTCCGACCTTGACGCAAGCGACAAGCTCGTCGCGCTCTACACCAACATCAAGGCCGACCGCAAGCTCGACAAGGACGATGTGTTCGGCTACTACAAGCTCTCCTCCATCGGCAAGGCCAGCAACCAGGAGATCGAGATCTTCCAGCTCTTCAAGGATCGTCCGGTCGAGACCGCGACCGTGGGCTGGGTCGGCGTCGGCAACATGTCCTACAACGTGTTTGTCCCGTACTATCCCATGCTGATTGACAGCATGTACTCCGGTTATCAGGTCAGCACCGCGTCCGCGGCGTTCACAACCGAGAAGCCCGACACCTTCTGCACCTACGGCACGAGCTGGGCGCAGGATGCCGAGGGCAACTGGCAGCGCGTTTCCGGCTTCAAGGCGTATCCGAGCAACTGGAAGGATTCCTATTACTTCACGTTTGAGGGTCTCGGCGGTTACATCGCCAACGCCGACAAGATCACCGGTAAGCCCCTGAAGGCCGAGGCCAAGGCCTACGTCGCCGATCAACTCGCCGCCCTCCAGCAGGAGCTCTACAAGGACTTCGTCACGACCGACCAGCTCGCCAAGGCGGATGATGCCCGCGCCCTTGCCACCGAGAACGGCAAGACCATGGCTGAAAAGGCCCACAAGCTGGGCGTTGAGCTCGTCGAGTACATCACGAAGGATGAAGCGCTCCAGCCGAGCGTGTTCACCGATGTCAAGGAAGGCGCCTACTATGTGGACGCTGTGAACTGGGCCGTGAATAAGAAGGTCACCTCCGGTAAGACCGAGACGACCTTCGCCCCCAACGACTCCTGCACCCGCGCGCAGGCCGTCACGTTCCTGTGGCGCGCCGCCGGCAGCCCCGAGCCGACCGCAAGCGAGATGCACCTTCACCGACGTGAAGGCGGATGCCTACTACTATAAGGCCGTTTGTGGGCCGTCGAGAACAAGATCACCTCCGGCATGAGCGACACGCTGTTCGCGCCCGACGCGACCTGCTCGCGCAGCCAGATCGTGACGTTCCTGTACCGCATGCAGAACAGCCCTGAGAGCAAGGCAGAGAATCCGTTCACCGATGTCAAGGCGGACGCCTACTACGCAAACGCCGTCCTGTGGGCCGTGGAAAACGGCGTGACCACCGGTGCGAGCGCGACGACTTTCGACCCCGCGGGCGACTGCACGCGCGGTCAGATCGTCACTTTCCTCTATCGCTGCCTGAGCAAGTAAGCGATAAAAGCAAACAGGAGAGCCCCCGAAGAAAACCTTCGGGGGCCCTTTTTTTGCGGAACGGGTGGGAGAAATATCAACAGAAGTTGATGTTGCGTTGAGAAAGAGTTCATCTGCTTGCGGTAAAAATATAAAATCTGTGATTGTAAGTTCCGGCGGGGATGCCCGCAGATGAGGTTTTTATCTTTCAGGAAGGAAGAAACGAACGATGCGAGTGAAGATTATTTCCGACAGCACGTGCGACCTGTCGCCCGCGCTGCTCGAGCGCTATGATATTGCCGTCACGCCGCTGTGCGTCATCAAGGACGGCAAGGACTTCCACGATGGTGTGGACATCACGCCCGCCGACATTTTTGCCCACGTGGACGGCGGCGGAGACCTTTGCAGCACGTCGGCGGTCAGCCAGTACGAGTACGGCGAGATGTTCGCGCGCTACGCGAACGAGTATGACGCGGTGGTGCAGATCACCATCGGCGCGAATTTCTCCTGCTGCTATCAGAATGCCTGCGCCGCGGCGCAGGAGTACGAGAACGTCTTCGTGGTCGATTCGGAGAATCTGAGCACCGGCCAGGGCCTTCTGGTCGTCGCGGCGGCGAAGCTCGCCGAGCAGGGCCTTTCCGGCGCGGAGATCGCCGAGCGCGTGCGCGCGCTCGCGCCGAAGGTCGAGGCGAGCTTTTTGATCGAGTGCCTCGACTACATGCGAAAGGGGCGGCCGCTGCTCGGCTGTGGCCGCGCTGGGCGCGAATCTTCTGCACCTGAAGCCCTGCATCGAGGTGCGAAACGGCAAGATGGCCGTGTGCAAGAAGTACCGCGGCTCGTTTGAAAAGTGCATCCGCCAGTATGTAAAAGAGCGCCTTGACGGGCGCGAGGACATCGCGCCGGAGCTCGCGTTCATCACCCACGCGGCGGCGGACGCGAGCGTCGTGGCCGCGGCGAAGGAGGAAGCGGCACAGTACGGATCGTTTGAGACCGTCGAAGAGACGCAGGCGGGCTGCACCGTCTCGTGCCACTGCGGCCCGAACACGCTCGGCATCCTGTTTGTGAGAAAGTAAAGGAGGAACCACCGTATGGCTCGCCATACGGTGGTTCTTTTTCAGCATTTTGCGCTTTTTCGCCAAAAGATGACCGCGAGCGCGGTGCAGACCGCAATGGCGGCGGCGTAGGGGATGATGAGCAGAAACGCGGTGCTCGCCGGTGCGCTGTAAGAAGCATAGCGGATGCCCCAGAGCATATCGCAGTAGTTGAACGCGACAACGGCGCACATCACGTCGGAGAGCAGGATCGCCAGCGCGGCGAAGGTACAGGACAGAGCTTTCATGGAGAGACCTCCTTATTTGTGTTTGGTGCTTTTGAGCAGCAGCGCCGCGCCCGCGGCGATGGCCGCGACGCAGAGCAGCAGAAAAATGCCACTGCCGTCGATGCGGATCATCGACGATCCGCTGATCTGCGCGGGAACGGACGGGACAAGGATCGACAAAACGCCATAGACGATCAGCGCGGCATCCGGCGCACCGTCTTTTAGAAGGTAGTCGAGCGAGACGCCGAAGTAATTGCTCAGCGCGAGGAGCTTGTCGCTCTCAGGCATCGCGCTGCCGCCCTCCCATTTGGAGATGGCCTGACGCGAGACGTTCAGCGCCTCCGCAAGCTGTTCCTGCGAAAGACCGCTCTTTTTGCGCAGTGTGTAGAGTTTTTCAGGTAGTGCCATGGTTCCTCCTTTCGCAAAAAGCATAGCGTTAGTGTGCGCAAAATGCCATGTATTGCAGTAGACAATCGCGCAACCGTGGGTAGCAATGAAGACTTTTTGCGGAAAACAGTCCTGTTTTCACCCATTTTACCATGCGGAGGGGGAAAGCGCCAGCGGAGAGCAAAAAATCGCCCGAACAGGAATTTGTTCGGGCAATTTTGGTTCAGTTCTGTTCCTCGGAGGGGGCGTTCTTCTTTTCAAGCTCCGCGCGCAGCATGCGGTTTTCAGCCTGCAGGGCGTCAAGCTTGTCGTTCAGCGGGGCGAGCTGCTTTTTGAGCTCGCGCGCGACGATGCCCTGATAGAATTTGTACCGGCTCGCTGTGCCGGCTGCGGCGCACACGACAGTCACGCCGCCGGCGATGAGGCCGGCCTTTTTCCAGTCGACCTTGCGGACGACTTGCAGCACGGCGCGCTGGTCGAGCTTTTTGCCGCGCAGCGGCGCGGGCGCAGCGCTCTCCGCGCGCACGGGGAGAATGTGGATGGTTTCGAGCATTTTCATCGGATCGTCCTCCTTGATCCATGTTATTTTTCGACTCTAAAGGTACCATGCCGCATGCGGAATGTCAACTGCGGGGATGCGTTGCAATGGATAGAAAAACGTGCTATGATGACCGAAGATTTTTGATTCGAAAGGAAGCGAGGGGAGCGATGCTCCCGCGTTGACATGATCGCGATTCTGCTTGCGCCGGTGTACCTGCTGGCGAATTACTATTTACTGCGCCGCGTGATGGGCTGGGTGAAAGCCTGGTTCCCGTTTTTCCGCACAGCGCGCCACTGGGCGCTGCCCGTGGCTGTGCAGGCGTTTCTGGCCTGCTCCATCGTCATCGCGTTTTTCCTGCCGGAGGGGCGGGCGCGGCGCGTGATGAAGCTCATCGGCAACTACTGGCTCGGCGTACTGCTGTATGTGCTGCTCGCGGTCATCGCGGCGGACCTGCTGCGGCTGCTGCTGGGGTACGTGCTGCCGTTCAAGCACATTTTCGTCACGACACAGATGCACCGCATCGCGGGCTGTGTGTGCGCGCTGGTCATTTTGATCGCATCCATCTGGGGCGTCGTCAACGCGCGCATCATCCACGTGACGCCGTATGACGTGACGGTCGATAAGACTGTTGAGGGCATGGACGAGATGAAGGTTGTGCTCGTGGCCGACCTGCACCTTGGCTACAACATCGGCGAAAAGCAGATGCAGCAGATGGTAGACAGGATCAACGAACAGGACGCCGACCTCGTCGTCATCGCGGGAGACATCTTCGATAACGAGTGGGAGGCGGTGGAAGCCCCTGAGACCATCGCCGCCACGCTGCGCAGCATCCGGTCGAAATACGGCGTTTACGCCTGCTACGGCAACCACGACATCGAAGAGCCGGTGCTCGCAGGCTTCACCTTCCGCCAGAGCGAGAAGAAGGAGAGCGACCCGCGCATGGACGAATTCTTGAAGGACGCGAACATCACGCTCCTGCGTGACGAGGGCATGCTCATCGACGGAAAGTTCTACCTTTATGGCCGCCCCGACGCGCACCGCCCGGGCCGCGGCATCGAGACGCGCAAGACGCCCGATGAGATCACGGCAGGTCTGGAGAAGGATAAGCCCATCATCGTCCTCGACCACCAGCCCAAGGAGCTACAGGAGCTCGCGGACGCGGGCGTCGACATAGACCTCTGCGGCCACACGCACGATGGACAGATGTTCCCGGGAAATCTCACCATCAAGCTGATGTGGGAAAATGCCTGCGGGTATCTTCAAAAGGGAAAGATGCACAACATCGTCACCTCCGGCGTCGGCCTGTTCGGACCCAACATGCGCGTGGGGACAAAAGCAGAGATTTGTCCGATTACCATCTATTTTGCATAAATGCAAAGCACTTTGCGGCACTTGTGCCGCGGGGATCGCAGCGCCGAAGGCGCTGCACGAGTCAAAGGGGCCATTCTCGTTCGCGAAAGAGAATGGCCCCTTTGGAACCCCAAGAGAAAGGCTTAGATTGGCAGTCTTGGGCTCGAAGGGGCTTTTTGCCTCCGGAATGCAACTGCCTGCGTGGCGGTATTGCTGACGCTCACCGCCATTGGTTCTGCTATACGACTTGCCTCTGCTTCTATTATCCACTGCCGCTCTGCCAGTCTCGTGGCAGTGCAGCCTAATTTCCGTCTACCGAGGCACTCATCAATGCGGCGAGTGCAATAATGCCGCATTCGGCACGCAGTCTGCCGCCGTGCTGTCGTCACACGCGCCTCACGATAGTAAGGCGCGGTTGCAAACGAAAACAAATCGTAGGGGCTCATGGCGAAGCCATGTACACCGCACTTACATTGCGCAGCGCGTGCAGCTCTTCAAGCCCAGCGCCGACAATGGCGGGGTCAAGGGGCAAGGCCCCTTGCGTTCTCTTGGGGGATCTAAAGGGGG
>ENA-OQHF01001210-OQHF01001210.1-human-gut-metagenome-genome-assembly--contig:-NODE-1210-length-14546-cov-3.652819_pt1 | contig 14546 bp, 17 predicted proteins | sample MGYA00242559_ERZ504709 | MGnify/ENA primary metagenome ERZ504709 (study PRJEB26092, sample SAMD00036203) | human gut metagenome | host: Homo sapiens | study: EMG produced TPA metagenomics assembly of... | reverse complement strand
ACTCCGTTTTTATTTTTAGAACTTTTTCTAATAGGGCATCGGAAAATATTTTTTTCGATGTCATTTCATCTATTTTTTTCCGGGCTCCGGATGTTTTCGGGATTTCATATTTTTGTGTGAATCCAGATGGGACAAGTCCGCGGTCGGCGGTTCAATAGCATGGGGATATCAAAGGTGCTGTCTCCGGCGGCAATTACGTAACTCTGGTTTTAGTTTTTCTCTGAGTCGGTTCTACTGCCGTTCCTTTATTCAGAGTTTGCGGTACTACATATACTTTTTCACCGTTGGAAAATGACATCTACATATTTTGTATCGAGAGATGTTTTTAAATCATTTACAACTGTTTCGGGATCATTGCATTTTGTAAAGATAAACAGCTTTTCAATGTATCGGAGTTCAAATTTTCTGCGTGGTTCCCGCTCTAACAGTTCCATGGCAAGGTTCATTTCTTCCCTGCTATCCGACACCAGATGCAGGGAGTCCTGATACCATGCTTCATCCGGCACACCATTTACCAGAAGGACACCACCGTTGCAGACCAATGCATATGGAAATGGTCCGATTCCCAGATCAATGCGCTGATATTGTTCCAACGTCCTAGTGGTCGTTGGAACAATGAGCATTTCATTTTTTACGAGCTGCAGGAGATGATATGTTTCCTCTGTGATGTAGGATATTTCTCTTCCCTGATAGAGTTCCACATTTCGCTTCTGCGGCCCGATGTCATGTTTATAGGAATAGATGAGTGTATTATCCAAATCGGTATGAAAGGCGATCATTTTTTCGAAACAATGGCTTTTCTTACCATATCAACCGGGATAATGAGCACTGCTAACAGCATGGAAACAAATAATGCTTTTGCATTCAATGTCGTTGTGCTGAATACCTGACCACCAATCTCAATGATGATGGTCTGAAGTATAAAGATCACACCCATAACAATGATAAAATTCTTGTTCTCTTCAATGTGTTCAAATACATTAAATCTCTCAGATCTGGTATTTAAGCTGTTAAAAATGATTGAATAAATGAAAAAAGCAAACATAAATGTTTTTTCATATAATTCCGGATCCGCGCAGCCTGCCGGTGTTACAAAATCTGTAATCCCACCAATGTTTTCCAGGATCAGGATGGAGCCAAGTGTGATAAATACAGAGCTTGTTCCGATTGCAGATTTAATATAAGTTGTTAAAATGTTATCTTTTCTGAGTGCCGGTTTTTCATTCATGTATCGGTTGAGAATCGGCTCTCCGCCAAATGCCATGGCTGCCAAAGTATCCATGATCAGATTGATCCATAAAATCTGGACAATGGAGAATGGCTCGGTCCATCCCAGGATCGGCGCAATAATGTTCATCAACAGGGTACTGATATTGACGGTCAGCTGGAAGATTAAGAATTTACCAACTGATTTTGACATTGTTCTACTGTTCAATACGCAGTCCTTAATGGAAGTCAAACTGTTATTTAAGATGACAACGTCACCTGCCTCCTGTGCAACTGCTGTACCGTCTCCCATGGCAAATCCGATATCTGCCTGTTTTAATGCCGGTGCATCATTAACACCGTCTCCGGTCATACCGCAGACATTATCAAGCTGCTGTGAAATAGAAACAAGTCTCTTTTTATCAAGCGGTTTTGCCCTGCTCACCACGCGGAGATTCGGAAGTTTTTTCTTTAACTCTTCATCTGACATCTGCTCTAACTCTTCATGTGTGAGAACAACATCGTTCTGCTCGTCTTTTAAGATACCAGCTTCCTTTGCGATGGCAACTGCTGTTTCCTCCGCATCACCGGTTACCATGACAACCTGGATACCGGCATTGTTTAAAATCTCAACTGTCTCAACCGCATCGGTTCTTACGTTATCTCTTAAGCAGAGCACTGCCATCAGAACTGTTTTTCCATCTGCGATTTTGGCAACAGAAAGCAATTTCATCGTTCTCTTTGCCTGAGCGAGCATCTGATCTTCCACAGCTTTTTTATCTGCTGCAGTAAATTCTTTTTCTTCACCGGATGGAAGCATATAATGTGTTACTTTATCAATGATGTTTTCGGTTGCACCTTTCCAGTAAACCAGTCCGTTTTTCAATGTAACGGTAGCGCATTTCTTTTCCGAATCAAATCCGCTGATGTCAGCGACTTTATCCGGATCGTTTTTAGAATCATCATAGCCATGCTCTAGGGCATATCCCAAAAGAGCCCTGTCCATGTTATTACTTCCGATTGGCTTTCCTTCGGATACTTTTGCAAGGTTGTTTAATGTAATTGCCTCAATAAATTCCTGACTCGGAATATGTTCTGCGATTTTACCGTCACCGGTGATAAATTCTACTAAAGATAAATTACCCTGTGTAATCGTTCCTGTTTTATCACTAAATAAAACATTCATATATGCAGAATCGGAAAATGCTGCCTTGTGGCTGACAAGAATATTTTTCTTGTACATGGACTCTGTGTTCATGGACTGCACCAGACTGTTCATCATCGGAAGACCTTCCGGCACTGCCATGATAACGATAGATGCCATCAACATAACTGCCTCTGCAACCAAAAGCAGAACATAAACAACTGTGATTGGTTCATCCGTACGGATCAGGTTCAGTACAACATCTAATACGCCTGCAATGGCAGCCGCGGACACACCAAGTTTACCGATACCGGCAGCTACCACTTCCAGTTTCAGGCTTGAAGTATCTTTTCTCTCGTCCTCTTCATTATCATCCGTCAGAGCCTTGTTGATCTTTCCAAGCTCGGATGCATCACCGATGACGGTTGCAACCATATACCCTTCACCGGAGGTCACTACTGATCCCATAAATACTTTATTTGCAGATGCATAATCTGTAGATTCCGCTTCATCAAGATTATCAGCAGCCGTTTTATTCTCATCTCTTGACTCACCGTTTAATGCAGCCTGTGAAACTTTGATGTGTCCTTCAAATAACACACCGTCGGTCGGTACCTTATCACCAGCCTGAACGAGGATCGTATCACCTTTTACAATCTCACTGGTAAGGATATTGACCAGTTTTCCATTTCTCATGACTTTTGCATAAGTCTTGTTGTATTCTTCCTGTAATGCCTCACTTCTGGAACTGTTGCGGTACTCGGATAATGTACTGAATCCGGTTGCCAGTGCGATTGCTAAAACAATACTTATAATCTCAACAACATCGTTTTCTCCTGCTAATGCCGGTACAAACACACCGATAACAGAAATGACGATTTTCATGACCAGTGCTGCACATAATACTTTGATCCAAATGTCATCAAATGCTCCGATGAACATCGACCACAGTGATTCTGTCTCTTTTTTGCAAGAGCGTTTGTTCCAAAATCCTGTTTGCTCTTGTTTACTTGTGAGTCTGACAGACCTCTCATAAGCTCTTCTTTATTTATGTTACTCATTTTGGGTAGTTAACCTCCTCTAATGTATCAATTTTTTTATACAAATCTTCTGCTCAGTTCTCCCAGTCCCGGGTCATTTGTACCCTGGCCAACAGCGCTGAACTTCCATTCTCCGTTATGTCTGTACACTTCTCCAAATATCATTGCCGTCATACCGGAATAATTTTCAGTCAGGTTGTACTTGCACATTTCATTATTGTTTCTTGCATCAACTAAACGGATGAATGCATTCTCAATCATGCCAAAATGCTGATGTCTCTGAACCGCCTGATAAATATTTACAACGATTACGATTTTGTCGTACTCCTGTGGTACTTTTGCAAGGTCGATCACGATCTGCTCGTCATCTCCATCACCGGCTCCTGTCAGGTTGTCTCCCTGATGATTTACGGTACCTGATTTATGGTGCAAATTACCAAAATAAACGATGTCTGATTTATCCACCAGTTTTCCATTCTTTAACATCAGTGCGGATGCATCACAGTCGATCGGCTGCTGCTTTGATCCGCCCCCGAATAAAGCACTTAAGAATCCACCTCCGGATGAAGACTGCTGCACTTCATCCCATCCAAGACCGACAATAATCTTTGACAATCCTGCGTTATCTTTTGACAGACTGACCTTCTGTCCTTTCTGTAAACTAATTGACATTATAATCCTCCTTGTTTTGCGGAGCAAAATGCGAACCCTCTGGTGAGCAGAGGATTTGGTCTCCTTGTTTTGCGGAGCAAAATGCGACCCCCTGGTGAGCAGAGGATTTTACTCCTTGTTTTGCGGAGCAAAATGCGAACCCTCTGGTGAGCAGAGGATTTTACTCCTCTTATGCCACTTCAATTCCATAGTGTCCGCAAAGTGCTGCGAGTCCGCCCTGGAAGCCGCTTCCGATCGCATTAAATTTCCATTCGCCGTTATGTCTGTATAATTCACCGACAACGACTGCTGTCTCAATGGAGAAATCCTCTCCTAAGTCATAGCGGATCATTTCTTTTCCGGTTGTCTCATCTACCAGACGAATGAAAGAATTAGATACCTGTCCAAAATTCTGGCGTCTTGCCTCCGCCTCATAGATCGTTACGGTAAATGCGATTCTCTCAATGTTTGCCGGTACTTTGGAAAGATCGATCTGGATCTGCTCGTCATCGCCTTCTCCCTCTCCGGTTAAGTTATCGCCCATATGTTTTACAGACTCGCTCGGATGAGCCAGATTTCCATAAAATACAAATTCTTTGTCTGTCGGGCACTTTCCATCTGCGCCTAACATAAATGCTGCTGCATCCAGGTCAAAATCTACACCGGAATCAAATGCATTGACATCCCAGCCAAGACCAACCATGATATTTTTCAGTCCCGGATTTCCTTTTGTTAAATCTACTTTCTGTCCTTTTGATAAATTAATTGGCATAGTATTACCCTCCTTAGAATAAATGAATCTATAGTTATTAGAAATAACTTACTTGTTTGCCGGCGGCATATGATACTGTCTGTTGAAATCCGCCTTGATCGCCTCAAGTCTTGCCTGATCTTCCACACGTTTCTTTCTGCAGTCTTCCTGAATTCTTTTCGTTTCTTCAATACCACTGGTAATCGTTCTCCAGGTCGTCTCAAGTGTTTCAATCTGGATTGAGCTTCCGGATGCCATCTTAGCGGTAGCCTTGGAAACTTCCACAGTATTCTGCGCATTTTTGATCAGCATCTCGTTGGTCTTCTTATCCAGAGCAGACATTGCTTCTGCCTGAATGCGCTGGCGTTTCAGCAGAATTGCCTGTGCAAGTGCCTGTTTGAATACCGGAAGTGTTACAATAAATGCGGAGTTAATTTTTCTGACCAGATTATAGTTGCTGAACTCCATCGTTTTGATCATCGGAATGGACTGCATTGCAACGTTTTCTGCTGTCCGAAGATCCTGTGTACGCTGTTCCATCATCATCAGTGCCTGATTTAAGCTGGTAAGCTCAAACTGGATCGACTCGTCTCCGGTAGCCGCCATATCCTGCTGTCTCTTTGCAATGTAATCTTCAATCTCTTTACATGCCTGCTCTCCGGCAAGAATGTATTTCACAAGTTCATGATAATAATTTACATTTGCCTCAAACATCGTATTTAATTTACGGTTTGACTGTTTGATCTCTGATTCATAGCCTTTGAGCTGAACATAGATCTTGTCGACTTCCTCGCCCATCGTGTGATATTTTGCAAGGATCTTGTCGAGCTGTTTTTTCATATTTCCAAATAATTTTCCAAACAGTCCCGGATTTTCCCTGATCTCGTCAATATCAAACTGATCCATGATCTTTGCCAATGTTTTTAACATTTCGCTGGTATCATCAAGCTGTGACATATTCATGCTGTTTAACACGACATCCGATGCTTTCGAAATTTCTTCTGCAACCTCCGCTCCAAATGTGACGATTGTCTCAAGATTGTTGACCTCAATCGTACTGACGATCCGGTCAACCTCATCCGAATTGACCAGTTCTGAATTCATTTTTTCCCTGTCGGCAACAATGTCATACTGTTCCACAACAGCGATCTCATCTTTTGTGTCCGGTACCACTGTGGCTGCCGGCGCTGCCGCAGTCGTTGTTTTGCTAAAATCAAGTCCCATACGATTCCTCCATTTCTAATTACCTCTCTTAAAAAATTTATCCCGCCAGGTGTGGCGTGTATTATTAAATGAAATACTATTCAGGTCAGGGACTTGCAGATCATATTTATATTCCCCTATCTGGTGTTCTTCCATTAGCTGCCCGTTAAAATATTTTTCAATACTCTGATATCCCGTCGGCACAAAAAATACAATATCAAATCCCATCAGATGCAAAAATACTGTCAGGATCGAGTCTTCCAGTGAAATGACCGTCTCCGATGTATTGATATAGATCAGTTTCGGATTTTTCCAGGTAAGATCAAATTTCTGGATCAGTCTTACGATATCTTTCGGCAGATTTAACACCTGCGCAATCACGGTGTATTCCATACCATTTTCCCCGATTCCTTTGATCCGTTTCTGATCGATCAGAAGCTGCATCTTATCAAGTATCATCTCCTGAATATCCTCCCGCAGGATACCGTACGGGTATTTGGATGTGCCTTGATCTATCCGCTGCAGTTTTCCATTTTTGAGAAAATTCAGCAGCATACATTTTCATCGGATTCGGTGCCATCGGTCTCTATATAAGGCGCTCTTTTATCACGACTGTATCTTCCGTGACCAGTTCTTTTACGGATGTCCAGTAGCCGGCGGTATGTCCGTCTTGACTCCGGAAACTTTGCAAAAATGACCGGTATGTTCACGACACCATCGACCACGCTGAAATCCGGCCGGTACTTTAATTCCTGATCCCACAGGATCTTAATCTCCTCGTACATGGTCTGCAGACTGATAATGTTCGCCTTTCCATACTGCATGTTCCGGTACATGCCGGTATCCTGATACATTAACGTATCCAGTTCCCTCTCCGCATGGTAGGCAACCGTTCCCATTTTGACCTGGGAACTCTCCTCCGGGTACCTGTCCATGGTAAGGCTTTCCTCATAATTCAGTTCATACAACAGCGGATCCGTAAGCTGGCATGGTACATTCCGGTTCGGACAAAGGATCACCACATCGACCGGCAGCCTTGCTAAAAACCTGAGAAACAACGCTTCATTTTCATTCTGGCACCCGCCCATATGGATAAAACATCCGATCTCCGGCATCTTCCAATTGGAAAATAAAAACGGCAGATACCTTTTCAGCCAGCACAACAGGTAAACCGCCTTGCTGGTGAGCCTGTTTAAATTATCGCCTTCTTTGCCTGATTCTGCAAGAAGAATATCCACAAATGTTTTGTGCATGATCTTTTGCAATTCTAAATTTGCCGGATACTTTATATTCGTGGAAAGATCCATGATAAGCTGATCTGTTTTCGCATAATTTCTGCGCCGGATCTCTGCGATTTCATCCGGTGTCGGTCTTTCGATCTCCCCGTTTACGATCACCATCTTCCGCCCGGCATTTTTCAGTTCAAGCTGCAGCTGAAACAATTCGTTCGCATATGTCAGCTTGTCCTCTGCACCGTTGATCCGGTAAAAACAGTTATAAAAGAAGCGGGGATCTGTTCCTCTGGTCAACACACTCTTTTTGATATCCTCAAATCCTTTTCCATCGATCCATGCATTGGTACAGTTATTGACAGAAGGCAGACTTCCATACAGCCGTTCTTTTTCAAAATCATTTTGTATTGCCTCCCGTACTTTCTTTAAGCAGTATCCTTCCGGGAAAGCTGTCATCCCCTCCATTTGCAGATCATCCGATAAAACGGAAGCGGGATCTGATTTCAGATATCCGGCATCACCGTGATACTGCAGCAGCACCACATCACTCCCGGCATTGGACAGGATCGATATCAGCATCAGTTCGTAATTACTGATATCCCCCTCATAAAGGATCTTGGGCAGTTCATTTTCCCCAAGCTGGTTTACAATCCGTTCAAATTTGTAGTACAGCCAGCACATAAACTTAATATATGCATTTTTCAGCATATTTTCTGTTTTTCCATTCCGCCTCATGGAATCCAGCGAATCATAGATTGAATCCGCCACATTCTGCCTTTGCAGATCGTTCATGCGCGGCAGCCATTTTTTTAAACCATTCGATATAAATGACGGATTCATCTGAAAATCCATCCCCATGATTTCAGAATAATACGCAAGGTTCTTCTCACCGGGATTTGGGATCTTTCCCTCGATCACCACGCCCGCCTTTCTTGCCGTATCATAATATTTTTTTATAAAGTCCCCGATTTTTTCCGTGTATCCATTGATCCGGTAAAAATACACCTCTCTGCTCTGTCTTCCGTTTAGATCGACAAAGTAATCATCAAGGCTGCGAATCTTTTTGTGTTCTAACATAGCGCATTCTCACCTTCAATATCTGTTCATTTTGTTTTTGTTCATCACATAGCCAAGGCCTGACCCGACAATGCCTCCTAAAATATGTGTCAGATTCGAGACGTTATCCCTGATAAAGATACCATCATACACCTGCTGCCCGATATAGATCAGCGCAACCAGAATAAATGTCAGCGGGATTTTTTCCTCCTCAATACTTGTTAAAGATGCGAGTAATATGAACGCAAATACAACACCGCTTGCCCCAAGGAGCTGGACATGTGGGAAAAATATGAAATTGATCACACCCGTTACCAGCGCTGTCGCTAAAATCACAAAGAGAATATTTGCCGAACCGTATTTTTCTTCCAAAAGCGGTCCTACAACCAGTAACATCATAATATTTCCAAAGAAATGATCCCAGCTGGCATGTCCTAACACATGTCCGAAAAACCGGATGTATGTGAGCGGACTTGCCAACGATGACCGGTAGACACTGAAAAGTGCAAGCGTGGATGCACTGCCTGTTACTTTATCTAAAATCAGTACGATAAAACAGGCAAGCGTAAATCCCAAAATAACCGGAGAGTTAAATGACAGCCGTATCTTTTTACCACCGTTACTCATATTATTCTTTCCTCAAAAACCCTGTTTCACAGAGCACAATATTCTATAAAGATCATCTAAAAGTATAGCATACCGGCATCCTGTTTTCAAGAAAACGTCCGGCATCGAATCTATCTATCTTTTTGCCTATATTAATGCTATAATTCAATTTGCAATCTGTTGTTAAACTTGTGTTATTTTGAAGAGTTTTTATACACTCAGGAGGATTTTTACAAATTGAAAAACGATATGATTTATTACAGTGTCGGTGCACTGCTCTATTGTCCCGCCAATAAAAAAACGATTGCCGACTCTGTGATTCATGAAAAATTTTGGACTAAATATTCTCTGGCTTTATGCCTTGAAGATACGATCAATGACAACTATGTGACGGAAGCAGAGCAGGATCTTATCTCTTCCATCCATCAGATATTTGAAAGTTTTCAGGATCATCCTTTTTTACCTTCCGAAAATCTTTATCCGTGTCCGCAATGCCGGCCAGATTGAACGTTTAACGAGGCTTTTGGGGAAAGCATAAAGGTGATCACCGGTTATATCATACCGAAATTTACTGCTGACAACGCCAGCTCTTATATAGAAGAAATGATCCGGGCTAACGAACAGGCTTCCAGGAAATTATATATGATGCCGATCTATGAGAGTTCTTCTATCATTGACCTGCGGCACCGTATCGATATCCTGTATGATCTGAAAGACAGGCTTTCCCATGTGGAAGATCTCGTTTTAAATATTCGTGTCGGAGGAAATGATCTGTGTCACATGTTTGGATTCCGCCGTCATTGTGACGAGTCCATTCACCAGATCAGACCTGTCGCTGATATTTTTTCTGATATCATAACTGTTTACGGCATGGACTACGTCGTTTCCGGACCGGTATGGGAATATTATTCCGGGTATAATTGGGAAAATGGCCTGATTCAGGAACTAAAAGATGATAAACTCTGCGGCTTTACCGGAAAAACAGTCATTCATCCAAATCAGATTTCTGTCGTAAACAAAGTTTATCAGGTTACAAGATCAGATTTTAACGATGCAAAAGCAATTTTAAACTGGGATAAAAAATCAGACTCGCTTGTCTCCGGAAATCTTGCGGGTGAACGCATGAACGAATACAAAACCCACCATAACTGGGCAGAAAAAATCTTATTTCTTGCAGAGGTCTTTGGCATAACAGACTAAACTTATGTATGCACGAATTTCTTTGGCATGACAGACCAGACTGATGTATACATAAATTTCTTTGGCATGACGAGACCAAACTGACGTATGCATAAATTTTCCTGGAAACCGGCAGTATTTTTTATATATCTGACATTTTTTTAATGATACCGCAGCATTTATAATGTTTCATCGGATAATACTGGATCGGCACATTTTTTTCCTCAGCTAATCTCACCAGATGCCCCAGCTGCGGATCGCCCTTGTACCTCTCATCAATCAATATCCTCCATGGAACTCTTCGCAGCAATACTCTTGTTGCCTCGCCGATTCCCGGTTTGATCAGATTGATATCATCAATATCAAATGTCTTTGCAATCTGTTTTACCTCGTCAATACTAGAGCTTTCCACACACTTATTTTCTTTTTCCACATCCATCTCAAACTCGTTCTCGATCGTATGGATAAATTCATAGGACAGATCCGAATCTTTTAATTCTCCGTAATAGACGGCTCCATGGAAATCATCTTTTCCAATGATATCACTCCTTAAGAATGTCCTGCTGATCAGTCCTGACACAGTGCTGTTAAGACAGGAACTCGGTATTAAAATATCATCGTGCGTACCGCACAGTTCTGTCACATTGGCAGGATCGGCTATGACTGCGATATCGGATGATACACCTTCATACTGCGCAAGATCCTTTTTTAATTCATTAAAATCGCGCCCTTTCCGATCCATCCGTCACGAACAATACTGTCCCGGTTCATACCGGCTTAACAGATATTTCATCGCATTGTCATCAATCCCTCTGCCGCGGATAATGGAAATGGAATAATGCGGTACATTGACCGGATATTTTTTTGCAATATATCTTTTGACTAAAATTCCGATTGGAATACCGGCGCGAGCCAGTGAGACGAGCACTAATGTCCTGTCCCTTTTTTTCAACGATCTTATCTGCAAGTCTTCCGACAGCAAGTGCTACCGGTTTTGCATAATTTTTCAACGCTTCCCGGTACACCTGCATATATTTTTCTGTCGGGACATATTCGACCGGCAGCATTTCACTGTAATGTTTTCCCGCCTGTATCAGTTTTTCTCTCTCTTCGGTCGGCTGTGGCTGCACCATGCCAGTGATATCTTTTAGTAAAAGGATCACATCCTCATCGCTGTATGAACTTCTCATTTAATCTTGTCTCCATTCTTTCCTGCTTTCCATTACATCGCATGTTTGCTGTCAAGGCACAAATTTCGTATGGGAAAAATTTTATTTTCACATTATGCCCTTATTCCTGTGCCCTCTTTAACACCAGCGTATCACCGTTATATTTTCATTTTTCATGCGAAGTGCGTAAATCAGCGTTTCTAATCCTTTTAACGACGCTAATGCCGAATCCGTCATAACGATAACCCTGTCATAGTTTTCCAGATCATAAATAAAAGTCTTTCGTTCCGGATCATATAAACTGCACAGTTCATATCTGCAATGCAGTGGATACTCTTCCTCGGTACTGACCGCGATCGGACTTCTAGTCGTAGAATGGCAGCGGACAACACATCCCATTTTTTCGATTTCGTACCCTGTCAGAAGTGCCGGATACATAAACTCTTCCGTGCCAATCACAAGTACACGTTCACCCTGTTTCACACCAGTCTCTATGATCACAGTTTTCGCAAATTTTTTACATGCAGCCTCATATTGTTTTGCGTCAACGAAACGTCTTGCATTCATCCATCCGGGAATTGATATGATATGTTCCCGCATATTCTTCTCTGATTGCACATCAATATCCGCGCTTTCATGCGTATGATTCTCCGGTATCGCACAAATATATAAACCATCACATCTATACTGCTCCGCAACCGCACCGTATCCGGAATGATCCGTTTTTACCAGATAATGAAGTTCTATTTTTTCATCCTGATAAATTTTTAAGTATTCTTCTGTCATTCCATTTAACAATGAAGCAACTGCAAATTTTGTTTTTTTCTGATACTCTTTTGTTATGATCTTAATGATATTCATGATCGTATTCCCAGTGGTCACCTCATCCTCTATAAATACTATCCTGTCAATATCATTTATCACACGGTCTATATCATCTTTTACCAATTTCTGCTCAGTCGCATGGCTGTGCGCTTCCGAAAAAAATAAATATCTGGCATCCGGTATTACTTCCCGTGTTGTCTGGATATACTTTGTTCCCAATGTGATCGCAGCCTGTGCACCGATTGCTGTCGCGGTTTCTGCAAAACCGATCAAAAGCAGCCTCTCACCTTCATATTTTCCCTGAAACTTCTCTGCAAGACTTTTAAATAAATTCAGTGCTTTCGAAGGTTCTACCGGAACATGTTTTCCCTGCAGTGGATCTACTACCAGATAACTTCTTTTGGTATTGTTTTCCCGTTTTGCTATTCTCACTAAATCTTTTTGCTGATAGTTCATATGTTTTTGATTTTCCTGACGTTCGTTAATTTTTTACGATCTGTTTTCCAAAAGTCTTTAGATATTCTTGGGCAGTCTGTAATGATATATTTAGTTTTTTCTGCAACCGCTCTAAAATAGCGTCTTCTGGCAACCCTAAATCACAACATGTATCTACAATTCCTTCCGCTCTGCCACGCATTTCTCCTCTTGCCTCTCCTCTTGCTTCTCCTCTTGCTACATCCTGCTCTATTTCATCTTTCATTAATTCCCGTAATGCTTCGCACATACCATTTGCCCTCCTTACCTTCTGATATATTTCATAATTCGCACTGACACTTGCCTGTAATACTGCGTCTATATTATTCCGCTCCCGCGGTGTCTTCATATTTTCTGTCTGTTCTAAAAACTTCCTGATATCCTCTATATCGGCATTTGCAGATAAGATTCTTAGGCTGCTGTGCATAGTCCGGTTCAACCTGCTGATCACCACGATCTGCACCGGGAATAAAATGTTCCCTCTCACGTAATAAATACCTGGATATTTTTCTTCCAGTACATATCCTTTTCGTTCTAATTCAAAAAAACAGTTCTCTTGGATATGCTTCACGGAACAATGACACGGTCAGTTCGTCCGCCGGGATTTCATCGATTGTTTTCCCATATCCTTTATAAAGGCAGGCATATCCAAGTGTTTTGTAAAGAGTGTCTATCGACAGTTCATCTCCCGGTCCTTTGTATTCTAACACATTGTACTTTCGCATGATATGACCGATTTCATTTTTCATCACTTTTTCTGCATTTTCTTCTTTTATGATCAGAAGATCAATACGGATCGGTTCTTTACTCAAATGATACTCCGAGATTAAATCAAGTTCCTCGATGTTTTCCTTTAGTTCCAGTTCCGCTGCTGCATAAAACGCAGGATGCCACTGGATCTTTTTGGCTTTGTCTGATGACGATTTCTTTGTCTTTTGCGCGATAATCGTTTCCTCCCTTTTTATTCGGGAGAATCGTCTAATATTTTCGAATCCTCCCTGCTTTTATTTTTATTTAGTGGTGATTTAAAAGCATTGAAAATTCTGATATCCGACGTTGTGGCTTGCTTATTGATATACAAAGCCCTTAACATGGTTTTGACCTGTTTTGAAACGGCGTATGCTGCCTGATAGATTTTGTTAGAATGTAATGCTTTGTTTTTATAAATTTTATACATAAGCGTAGAAACAACATATCCATAAAATATGTATTCTAAACGCATCTGGTCGTTTTCGTGAAAATGTGTGCGTTTAACTTATACCATCTGCTTTCCAAAAGTCTTTAGGTATTCCTGGGCAGTCTGTAATGATATATTTAGTTTTTTCTGCAACCGCTCTAAAATAGCGTCTTCTGGCAACCCTAAATCACAACATGTATCTATAATTCCACGTGCTTCTCCTCTCGCTTCTCCTCTTGCTACATCCTGCTCTATTTCATCTTTCATTAATTCCCGTAATGCTTCGCACATACCATTTGCCCTCCTTACCTTCTGATATATTTCATAGTTCGCACTAACACTCGCCTGTAATACCGCATCTATATTATTCCGCTCCCGCGGTGTCTTCATATTTTCTGTCTGTTCTAAAAACTTCCTGATATCCTCTATATCGGCATTCTCAGATAAGATTCTTAGACTGCTGTGCCGGCTGCGGTTTAACCTGCTGCTCACCACAATCTGCACCGGGAACAAAATGTTCCCGCTCACGTAATAAATGCCGGGATATTTTTCTTCCAGTACATATCCTTTTCGTTCTAATTCCCAAAATAGTTTTTGGGGATATGCCTCTCGAAACAATGATACAGTCAGTTCGTCCGCCGGGATTTCATTAATTGTTTTTCCATATCCTTTATAAAGGCAGGCATATCCAAGTGTTTTATAAAGGGTGTCTATCGACAGTTCATCTCCCGGTCCTTTGTATTCTAACACATTGTACTTTCGCATGATATGACCGATTTCATTTTTCATCACTTTTTCTGCATTTTCTTCTTTTATGATCAGAAGATCAATAC
>ENA-OQHF01001209-OQHF01001209.1-human-gut-metagenome-genome-assembly--contig:-NODE-1209-length-14547-cov-2.998821_pt1 | contig 14547 bp, 17 predicted proteins | sample MGYA00242559_ERZ504709 | MGnify/ENA primary metagenome ERZ504709 (study PRJEB26092, sample SAMD00036203) | human gut metagenome | host: Homo sapiens | study: EMG produced TPA metagenomics assembly of... | reverse complement strand
GAAAAAGAATTAGAAGATATGGCTACAAGATATCAGATGGAAAAAGAAAGGTTGCAGAGTTATTGTCAGACGATGATAAGAAGAACCTTAGAAATGACATTTGCTTAAAAAAGGCTGCTAAGTTTGTAACTTCTAAAGCAAAATAGTTTTAAGTTATATTAGGAGGTATTGAATATGGCATTAGTACCTTATGTCATTGAACAGAATTCAAGAGGAGAACGTTCATACGACATTTATTCAAGATTATTAAAAGACAGAATTATATTTTTAGGTGAAGAGATTAATGATGCAGTTGCAAGTACAGTTGTAGCACAGTTGTTATTCCTTGAATCTGAGGATCCAGGAAAGGATATACATATGTATATCAACAGCCCTGGAGGATCAGTTACAGCAGGTATGGCAATTTATGATACAATGAACTATGTAAAGTGTGATGTGTCAACAACTTGTATCGGAATGGCTGCCAGCATGGGTGCATTCCTTTTATCAAGCGGTGCAAAAGGAAAAAGATACGCATTACCTAATGCAGAAGTTATGATTCATCAGCCATTAGGTGGCGCTCAGGGACAGGCAACAGAAATTCAGATTGCAGCAGAGCACATCTTAAAGACAAAGAAGAAATTAAATCAGATTCTTGCAGATAATGCAGGAAAACCGGTTGAGGAAGTAGAAAAAGACACTGACAGAGATAACTGGTTATCAGCAGATGAAGCAAAGGAATATGGATTAATTGACGAAGTAATTAAGGACAGATAAAATAATTTTCCGGAAGATAAGGCACCGCATTTGTGGTGTCTTATTGTCCTTTTATTTAATAAAAATCAAAGAAATGTTTTTTATTAAATAATTTTATATAAAAAGTTAAGGGGTATTTATGGCAAATATTAATAAAGAAAAGTTTAGCTGTTCTTTTTGTGGAAAGACAGAAGACCAGGTAAGAAGACTGATTGCCGGTCCTGATGGAGCTTTTATTTGTGATGAGTGTGTTGAAATATGCGCAGGAATTATTGAAGAAGAAGTTTATGGCGACAGAAACAATGTAGCAGAAGAAGAGATTAATTTACTTAAGCCAAAGGAAATTAAAGAGTTTTTGGATCAGTATGTTATTGGTCAGGATGCTGCAAAGAAGGTACTTTCGGTAGCAGTGTATAATCATTATAAGAGAGTTTTGGCAGGAAAAGATTTAGATGTTGAATTACAGAAATCTAATATTTTGTTATTAGGACCTACAGGTTCAGGCAAGACTTATCTTGCACAGACATTGGCAAAAATCTTAAATGTACCTTTTGCAATTGCGGATGCTACAACATTAACAGAGGCAGGATATGTAGGTGAAGACGTTGAAAACATTTTGTTAAAACTTATTCAGGCTGCTGACTATGACATTGAAAGAGCGCAGCATGGAATTATTTATATTGATGAAATTGACAAGATTACTAAGAAATCTGAGAATGTGTCTATTACAAGAGACGTTTCAGGTGAAGGCGTACAGCAGGCATTACTTAAAATATTAGAAGGAACAGAAGCAAGTGTTCCACCTCAGGGAGGAAGAAAACATCCTCAGCAGGAACTTATTCCTATTGATACAACTAATATTTTGTTTATATGCGGTGGTGCTTTTGATGGTCTTGGAAAGATTATTGAACGTAGATTGGATAAGGGTTCAATTGGATTTAATTCTCAGATTATAGAGAAAACAGACAAGAGTGAAGATGAATTATTTAAACAGGTTATGCCTGAGGATCTTACTAAGTTTGGTTTGATTCCTGAATTTATAGGTAGAGTTCCTGTAACTGTTTCACTTGATTTCCTTGATGAAAAAGCATTGGAAAGAATTTTAACAGAGCCAAAGAATGCATTAATTAAACAGTACAAGAAGTTGTTTGAATTAGATGGTGTGGAACTTAAGTTTACAGACGAGGCAATTAATACTATTGCAAAGAAAGCAGTAGAAAGAAAAACAGGTGCCAGAGGTCTTAGAGCCATACTTGAAAATGCAGTTATGGATATTATGTACGAAACACCTTCAGATGAAACAATTAAGGAATGTATTGTTAATGAAGATGTTATTAACGGACTTGCAGATCCTGAATTAGTATATAATTCAGTAATTGGCAAGAAGAAAGCTAAGAAAAATAAAGACAAGACAGCATAATTAAGGAGTATACATGTCAGAAAATATATTAAAACTTCCTGTAATACCACTTCGTGGATTGACAGTATTACCGGGAACTACCGTTCATTTTGACATTAGCAGAAAGTCATCAATTAAGGCAGCTGAAACTGCCATGTTGGCTGGAAAGAACTTATTTGTTGTTACACAAAAAAACCCGGTGGAAGAAACACCGGGTTTTGACGGCATATATAATATTGGTACAGTTGTTGTAATTAAGCAGTTAAATAAGCTTCCGGACAATATTGTAAGAGTAATGGTAGAAGCCAAATCAAAAGGTCAGATTTTGGCATTTAATTTTGAAGAGGGCTATTTTCAGGGAAAAATTAATTTACTTGAAGAGAAAGAAAACAACTTGTCAGAAATCGAAGAAGAGGCCTTTGTCAGAGAACTTAAGGACACAATAAGAGATTATAATGATATAACTCACGAATTAAGTGCAAATGCACTAAGAAGTTTAATGCATATGAGCAGTCTTAAGAACTTAATGAGACAGCTTCTTATGAGAGTTAGAGTAAAGTACCAGCTTAAGCAGACATTTTTGGAAGAAGATGATGTTGTAAGCCAGTTTGGAACGATTATTTCTTTCCTTAAGGAAGAAAACGAGATTGCTCTTATTAGAACAGGAATTATTGATAAGGTTAAACAGCGACTTGACAAGAACCAGCGTGAACATATTTTGAGAGAACAGATGCAGGTTATCAGAGAGGAACTTGGTGACGATTTTATGTCAGAAGCCGAGGAGCTTGAAGAGAAAATACATAGGTTAAATGCTGACAAAGAAGTAAAGGAACAGCTTTTAAAGGAACTTTCAAGATATAAAGGCACAATGGGAAATGCGGCAGAAGCTAATGTGTTAAGAACTTACATTGACACAATGCTTGAAATGCCTTGGAACAATACAACTGAGGAAAATCCGGACTTGCAGAATGCTCAGGATATTCTTGACAGAGACCATTATGGACTTAAAAAGGTTAAGGATAGAATTTTGGAATTTTTTGGCAGTTAGGGTTTTGACAGGTGCAAAGGGTGACAGTCCGATTATTTGTTTAATCGGACCTCCGGGTACAGGTAAACATCTATTGCAAAATCAGTTGCAGAGGCGTTAAATAAGAAATATGTAAGAATAAGTCTTGGTGGGGTGGATGATGAATCAGAAATCAGAGGTCACAGAAAGACTTATGTTGGTGCCATGCCGGGAAGAATTGCAACAGGTCTTAAGCAGGCAGGAACAAATAATCCTTTAATGTTATTTGATGAAATAGATAAGCTTGGAAGAGGCGTTCACGGTGATCCTTCTTCAGCATTGCTTGAAGTAATGGATTCTGAGCAGAATTACAAGTTTAGGGATAATTACATAGAAGTGCCAATTGATTTGTCAAAGGTTCTTTTTATTGCTACGGCAAATGATATTAATACAATTTCCGGGGACCTTTGCTTGACAGAATGGAAATTATTCCAATTGAGGGATATACTGAAAACGAGAAATTCCATATTGCAAAGGAACATTTAATAGCTAAGGAATATGCGAAAAACGGTCTTAAGAAAAGTCAGTTAAATATTACTGATGAAGCAATTAAGACAGTAATTCAGAATTATACAAGAGAAGCCGGAGTAAGACAACTTGAAAGAGAGATTTCAGAGATTTGTCGTAAGGCAGCAAGAAATATAGTTCAGAAAGAAAAGAAACATTTAAAGGTTACATCAAAGAATATTGAAAAATACCTTGGTCGTAAAAAGTATGAAGCTGATATGGCAAATGAGAAGGACGATATTGGAATCGTAAGAGGTTTGGCATGGACTGCAGTTGGCGGAACAACTCTTCAGATTGAAGTTAATACAATGCCGGGTAAAGGTGTTCTTAAGTTAACAGGTCAGTTAGGTGACGTAATGAAGGAATCGGCCCATATTGCATTAAGCTTTGTAAGAAGTATTGTTGCAGACTACGGTGTAGACAAGAAATTTTTTGAAGAAAATGATATTCATATCCATGTACCTGAAGGAGCGGTACCAAAGGATGGACCATCGGCGGGCATTACTATGGCAACGGCAATTCTTTCAGCTGTGGCAAAGATACCTGTAAAATGCTCAGTGGCAATGACAGGTGAAATTAATCTTCGTGGTAATGTTATGCCGATTGGAGGATTAAAAGAGAAACTTTTGGCAGCTAAGAATGCAGGCATAAAGATGGTTTTGGTTCCTAAAAAGAATAAGCCTGATGTGGAAGAAATATCAAAAGAGATTACTGATGGATTAGAAATAGTTTTTGTAGAAAAAATGGAACAGGTGCTTGAAAATGCACTGGTAGAACAGGAGCAAAAATGATAATAAAAAATGTAGAACTTGAAACAGTCTGTGGTATTACAAGTAAATTACCGGATAATCAACTATGTGAAATAGCTTTTGCAGGAAAATCTAATGTTGGAAAGTCATCATTAATTAACGGATTAGTGAACAGAAAGGCATTGGCAAGAACGTCATCACAGCCGGGAAAGACTCAGACTATAAATTTTTATAATGTAAATAAAGAATTATATTTTGTGGATTTGCCGGGATACGGATACGCAAATGTGTCTTTAAAAGTTAAGGAGCAGTGGGGAAAAATGATTGAAAGATATCTTCACGAATCTCAGGTTTTGAAAGCTGTTTCTTACTAATTGACATTAGACACGAGCCATCAGCTAACGATGTAAATATGTATCAGTGGATTTTGGCAAATGGTTATGAACCTATTATTATTGCCACAAAAGCTGACAAGATTAAGAGAAGCCAGTTGCAGAAGCACATAAAAATGATTAAGACGGAATTAAATGTTGTACCGGGAACTAAAGTACTTACATTTTCAGCATTGACTAAACAGGGAAAAGATGAAATACTAGATCTTATAGAAGAAATAGTGGAGGAATAAAAATGGCACTTGAAGCTGAAACATTATACAAATTAATAATTATGCATATGTTAAATAAAGTTGAATTTCCACTTACTAACTCTCAGATTTCAACAGTTTTTCTTAGAAAACGAATACACTAATTACTTTACTGTTCAAAAATCGTTAAGTGAGTTAATAGAGGATGGATTTGTTTTCTTAAATGTTAATAGAAATACTTCATATTATCATTTCAACTTCAAGAAGGAAGAGAAAGTCTTAAAATTCTTCGAGAACAAGATTCCTAATCCAATAGTGGATGACGTGGATATGTTCCTTATGAATAATAAGTACGAGCTTAGAAATGAAGTGGGAACAGTGTCGGATTATTACAGAGCATCTAACGGCGACTATGTGGTTCACTGTCAGGTTAAAGAAGGGGACAGCACCCTTATTGAAGTAAACATAGCAACACCTGACAAAGAAACAGCATCAAAGATGTGTGCCACATGGGAGGACAAGGACTGTAGCCAGGAAATTTATCAGTATGTAATTGATAAGTTAACTAATTAAAAAGAATACGTGATATATAAAAAGAACTGTGCGAGGCAATGATTTCATATAGGAAAGATTGCTAAAGCACAGTTCTTTTTATATAGTGCTTTGGATAGGGGAGAAAGTTTTGAGATTTTTTGCTCTGAGTAAAAAATATGGGAGCGTTCATGCTTTGGGTCAGGTATACTATTTGCTTCGGGCAAAGGTGCTTCGGGGATGAGTATAATTGTTTATTTTGTAATGATTACGGAATGTGGGAATGAAAAAGTTGCACGTTCCGTAATTCATAGAAGAAAAAGTGTGATTTCGTGTGTGATTACGGAATATGGGAATGAAAAAGTTGTATGTTCCGTAATTCGTAGTATAAAAGTTGTTATTTTATGTGTGATTACGGAATATGGGAATAAAAATATTGTATGTTTCGTAATTCATAGAATAAAACTGGTTATTTTGGAAGATATTACGGATTCTGGAGAGTGAAATACTGTATAATCCGTAATGGCTTCAAGAAGTTACGTGTGAGATAGCGTTTCGGTTATACGACACGTAAATTCAGCCGAAAGTACAAGATAAGTTTCAATAAATTACGTGTGGTATAGCGTTTCGGTTATACGACACGTAATCGGTAGCGAAAATAGAAGAATAATTCAAAAAATTACGTGTGAGATAGCATTTCGGCTATATGACACGTAATCGGTAGCGAAAATAGAAGAATAATTCAAAAAATTACGTGTGAGATAGTATTTTGGCGATATGACACGTAATGACTACCGGAACAGCAATAAGAATAAAAAACTGTGCGAAACAATAATTCCAAATATGGGAAATATCGCCAAAGCACAGTTTTTTTTATACATAAATTCTAAGTTTAATAGAAACTGAATATTATTGAATAGTATTAACTTAATTACTCGGATTGTTACGTGCTTCGCACTCCCACAATCTGACACTTTAATCTCACTTGATGTTATCTTTTACAGCCTTGCTTACAACATCTGCAACATCAGGGTTGAATGCTTCAGGAAGGATATTGTCTTCGTTAAGTTCGCTGTCAGGAACTAAAGAAGCAATTGCGTGTGCAGCAGCAAGTTTCATTTCTTCTGTAATCTGTTTTGCACGACCTTCTAATGCACCTTTGAAGATTCCGGGGAAGGCTACTACGTTGTTAACCTGGTTAGGAAAATCAGAACGTCCTGTACCAACAACTCTTGCACCGGCTTTCTTAGCAAGGTCAGGCATAATTTCAGGAGTTGGATTAGCCATGGCGAAAAGGATTGCATCTTTGTTCATTGAAGCAACCATTTCTTCTGAAACAATGTTAGGAGCAGAAACACCAATGAAAATATCAGCACTTTTCATTGCGTCAGCCAAAACACCGTTTTGACCTGAAAGGTTTGTAACTTCAGCCATTTCCTTCTGTGCCCAGTTAAGGTCTTTAATATCTTTTGAAAGGATTCCGTAAAGACCACAAATAGTAACATCTTTAAATCCATATTTAAGAAGTAATTTTGCAATGGCAATGCCGGCAGAACCGTCACCATTAACTACAACCTTACAATTTTCTTTTTCTTTGCCAACAACTTTAAGAGCGTTAATGATTCCTGCAAGAACAACGATTGCAGTACCATGCTGGTCATCGTGGAATACAGGAATGTCGAGAATCTCTTTAAGTCTGTTTTCGATTTCGAAACATCTTGGAGCAGAAATATCTTCAAGATTAATTCCACCAAATCCGGGAGATATTCTTACAACAGTATCAACTATTTCATCAGGATCCTGAGTATCCAAACAAATAGGAACAGCGTTAACGTTTCCAAATTCTTTAAAAAGAACAGCTTTACCTTCCATAACAGGCATTGCAGCTTTTGCCCCAATATTTCCAAGACCGAGAACGGCGCTTCCGTCTGAAACAACTGCAACTGTATTGCCTTTCCATGTGTACTTGTAAACATCTTCAGGATTGTTTGCAATTTCAACACAAGGTTTTGCAACACCGGGAGTATATGCTAATGATAAATCTTCACGGGTTTTAACGTGGTATTTTGCTTCTGTGCTTAATTTTCCTTTTAAATCAGCATGCAACTTTAATGCTTTTTCGTCTGTTGTCATAATAAACCTCCAAATACTATATGTCTGCACATAATACTAAAATAACTATTAGTATAATATGTCTGCGTACAATACTAATTAGCAATATATAAAGTGCAATGCCAATTAGTACAATATGTCCACGTATAAGCATAACATATTTTGAAAATTAACACTATCCATTTTTTTTGTAAGTGTGTTAAGATATAAGAACTGATTCGAAAGGGAATTCTCCCTAAAAATCCCAGAATATTGATGATATAAATAAGTTATACAACAAAGAATTACAGAAACTATAAGATTTTATAACAATTGTGAAACAATATTATTTAATATTTAAGATATAGATGACGAAATGGTTTATGTTTAAAATTTGAAAGGAAAATTATGAGAGAAAGATTAAGTGCGTTACCTGTAAGTGAATTAAGGGAAATAGCAAAAGCAAACGGAATTAAAAGTGTAACTACACTTAGAAAGCAACAGTTAATTGATATGATTATTGAAACTGCTGAACGAAAAGATGCAGAATCTAATAGCGTGGAAAAATCCGGTGAAGAAGCAATAAAAGTATCTAAAAAAGAAATTTCAAAAGATGAAACAGTTGAGAAAACACGTCGTACAAGAAGAAAGACTGTAAGAACAAAGGAAACAAGTATAGCCGGAGATACAATTAAAGAAAGCACAGAGTATGAAAAAGACGGTTCAGAGCGTTCGAAAGAAAGTGCAGATAATGCAAAAGAAAGAATTGAGGACGCAAGAGAAAGAACAGAATATACAGAAAGAGAAAATCAGGATTTCAGATATGAAAGAGAAGAATCAGAAGGTGGAAGAAGAGAACATAGACGTGTAAGGGAGCACAAGCAGATTGTTCCTGACGAAAACGGTCCTGTTAAGACGGGTATTCTTGAAGTAATGCCTGATGGTTTTGGTTTTATTAGATGTGACAATTACCTTCCGGGAGATGATGATGTTTATGTTGCACCATCACAGATTAAAAGATTTCACTTGAAAACAGGTGATTTTGTAACGGGTCAGGTAAGGGAAAAAAGAGAAACTGAAAAGTTTGGTGCTTTGTATTATTTGCAGCAGGTTAATGGTGAGTCTCTTGACAAAGTAATGAGCCGACCTAATTTTGAGGACTTAACACCAATATTCCCTAATGAAAGATTACATCTTGAAACAGACGGACATAGCACAGCAATGAGAGTAGTTGATTTGGTAAGCCCATTGGAAAGGACAGCGTGGAATGATTGTTTACCACCAAAGCAGGTAAAACTACTTTGGTTCAAAGAAACGTGCAAGTTCTGGATTGGCTTGTGTATCTTTTGATTTGTCTTCTTTCCATATATTCTCTAGATAACCTGATTGAAAAAGTTCATCTTTGGTTTCAAGTGTAAAACCTACCTGCGCATTAGAAAATAAAACAATGGCTTGTTGAAGACGTTTACTATCTAAAAAGTTTTCATAAATATATTTTCCATCAATTTGAATAAAGCTTCCAGCCGCTGAAATCACTCCATCAAAGCCAACATCTAAAATGTCTTGAGTAATTGAAACAGGCGCTCTTCCTGTACATAAGAAAGCTTTATGTCCATTTTCTCTTAGCTTACAAATGGCTTCTCTATTTCTTTTAGTAATCTCTCTACTTTTACCACGAATTGTTCCATCAATATCAAAAAATACATATTTCATTGTGCTTACCTCTACTTCATGAATTCTTCAATCAAAATAGGTTTTTCAACAAATTCATCAACAATTGTATAACTTTGATAAATTTCATCTAACAATTCTGGAGATAAATCATCTCTTGCATAAACAGTTAATAATTTTTCACCAATATCTACATGATCCCCTATTTTTTTATTTAAAACAAGTCCCACTGCATGATCAATATCTTCTTCTTTTGTCATACGACCACCACCAAGTTTCATCGAAACAATTCCTAATTTTTTTGCTTCTAATGCTTGAATATAACCTGTTTTCTTTGAAGTTAATTCTATTATAGCACTTGGTTTTTCAAATAGTTCAGTATTTTCTATATATGAAACATCTCCACCTTGAGCTTTGACCATTTCTTTAAATTTTTCTAAAGCTTTTCCATTATCCATCACTTCTTGTAAAGCTTGATACGCTTCTTTTTTATTTGGATAAAGATTTGCTTGAACAAGCATTTCACTACCTTCATTTAAACAAAGTTCTCTTAAATCTCCAGGGCCATTTCCTTTCAAGGTTTCAATAGCTTCAATAACTTCTAAACTATTCCCAATTGCATTTCCTAAAGGTTGTGACATACTTGAAATTGTCGCTCTCGTATTTTTATGACAATGCTTTCCAATAGAAATCATTGTTTGAGCAAGTTCTTTAGCTTCTTCAATGGTTTGCATAAATGCACCATTTCCATATTTAACATCTAATAAAATCGTATCAGCCCCACTCGCTAATTTTTTAGACATAATAGAAGAAGCAATTAAAGGTATACAAGAAACTGTTCCTGTAACATCTCGCAAAGCATATAACTTTTTATCAGCAGGTACAAGTGAAGCACTTTGACCAATAATAGCTAGTCCTATTTCATTGACTTGATTAATAAAATCTTCTTCTGAAATATTAATTTGATAACCTGGAATTGATTCAAGCTTATCAAGCGTACCACCTGTATGCCCTAAACCTCTTCCTGACATCTTAGCCATTTTACCACCACAGGCAGCCACAATAGGCCCTAAAACAAGTGAAGTTTTATCACCAACACCACCTGTTGAATGTTTATCAACTTTAACCCCTTCTATTTTGGATAAATCTATAATATCCCCGCTTTCTTCCATAACTTTTGTTAGTAAGGCTGTTTCCTTTAATGTTAAACCTTGAAAACAAATAGCCATTAATAAAGCAGACATTTGATAATCAGGAATACTTCCTTCAACATAACCATCTATAATAAATCGAATTTGTTGGTGATTAAATTCACCATTATTTTTTTTATATTCTATTAAATCAACCATTCTCATTGTTGTTTTCCCCTTTATTTCAATCTAGTTCTATTTTACTATATTTTGTTTTAATTTGAAAACACTTTCATTAGTTCAATAAAATCTTTTCAATAATAATTAAAAAAATCTTCTTTTTTTGAAAAATTAATCCTTTTTGTTAGAATGTTTATGGAGGTGGATTTATGAAAATCTTAATATGTGCCCCATTACAAGATGCTGAAATCAAAAAAAATTCAAGAATATTTTATAAATGATACTGTTCTTATTAAAAGAAGACCAACTCAAGAAGATATTGATCAAGTTGATGTCATCGTGGGAAATCCACATCTTGATTTAAATTTAAATCAAGAACATTTACAAGCTCTCTTACTTAATAGTGCAGGAAGCAATCAATATATTAAAGAAGGTATTTTAAATAAAACCTCTAAACTTACTAATGCCAGTGGAAGTTATGGGATTGCCATTAGTGAACATGTTATTGGTATGATGATTACTTTCTGTAAAAACTTAAAAACGTATGCTTTACAAATGAAAGAAGGAAATTGGCTTCCTTCAAAACAAGGAAAAGAAATTTATCATAGTCGTGTTTGTATTGTTGGCTATGAAATTGCGAAAAGACTAAAAGCCTTTGATTGCCATATTACCGCTATTAAAAGAAGAGTCCAAAAAGGAGCTTCCTTATGTTGATGAAGTCGCAACAATCAATGATTTAGATACAATTTTACCACAAAGCGATTTTGTGATTTTATCACTTCCACAAAGCAAAGAAACAATTCATATTTTTAACAAAGATAAATTATTAAAAATGAAAAAAGATGCTATCTTAATCAATGTTGGTCGTGGAAGTGCCATCAGTAATAAAGATTTAATAGAAGTATTAAATCAAGGGCATCTTTATGGTGTTGGTTTAGATGTTGTGGAAGAAGAACCTTTACCATCTACTTCTCCTTTATGGACTTACGAGCGTGTTTTAATCACGCCACATAGTTCAGGTGGTTTTTGTTTGGCAAAGTGTCAGAAATTATTATACAGAACTCGTTATTAGAAATATTGAACATTTAAAGAATCATGAAACTTTAGAAAATGAAGTTGATTTTCAGACGGGTTATCGAAAAGTTGTCACATATAAAAAAATAGCGCCTCAGCGCTATTCAAACTTTTGATCAACTTCAAAGATATTATGCCCGTTAAGATAATCTTTTACCAGCATACGTTTTTTACCTTCTAATTGGAATTCAGTAATAATATAAACCCCATCTTGTACCTTTACACCAATAGCATCTTTAAAAATCTTCACGATTGTTCCTGGTTCTTGATGTGCATGATGTGTCATAGCATTTGGACAATTATGTACAAGCCCTTGATAGATTTTTACTGTTTTTCCTTGATACGTTGTATAAGCTCCAGGCCAAGGATTTAATCCTCTGACATGGTTATAAACTTCTACTGCTGGCTTATTGAAATCAATTTTTTCTTGTTCTCTAGAAATAACAGGAGAATATGTTACTTTTGATTCATCTTGAGGAATGGATTCATTTGTCCCCTCAATAATAGCAGGCATTGCTTCAATAATCGCTTCAGCTCCTAAAATAGATAAACGATCATAAGTTCTCCTACTGTTTCATCATTAGAAATAGGTGTTTCTTTTTGATAAATGATATTTCCTGCATCCATCTTTTTTACCATATACATAATTGTTACTCCTGTTTTTTCATCTCCATTTAAAATGGCATAATGAACAGGTGCTCCTCCACGATATTTTGGAAGTAATGACGCATGAACGTTAATACATCCTAGACGTGGGCAATCTAAAACTTCTTGTGGAATCATTTGTCCATAAGCAGCTGTAATAATTAAATCAGGTTGCATATCTATAATGGCTTGATAATCATCTTTGATACGTTGTGGTTGAAATACAGGTATATCATGTTCTAAGGCCACAACTTTAACTTCAGGCATTTTAAGTTCTTTTTTTCTTCCAACACGACGATCTGGTTGTGAAACAACTTGGACGATGTTGTAATCATGTTGAATTAAGTTTTTTAAAACAGCTTCAGAGAAAGTTGCTGTTCCCATAAATACGATTTTTAATTGATTCATTCTTTTCACTTCCTTCTATAAGATATTACTAATAAATTGAGAGATAAGCAAGACAATTGTTTGAATTATTTGGATACAAATTTGACTTATCTTTTTAACAATTAAAGAAAGTGTATTATCTTTTTGATTATCATAGAGACCTTCATCTGAATTAACTTCTTTTTGTTTTTGTACATTTTGTTCAAAAGCAACAATATTTTTAGAAACCATTTCATTTTGAATATAATGATTATTCAACAAACCATTCATACAAAATAATAATAAACCGACCATTGTAAAATCAATTAAAAGTTCTTTCATTGTAAATACTCCTTAATTACTTGAGACATCACTTCGATTGTATTTTGGACTTCTTCTTTCGTATTATTTTGTCCTCCAAATTCAATTAAAATCGTATGATCACAAATCCCTTGATTATAATGATTTTTCTTTACCATAATTCCTTTAGATAATCCTGGCACTTTCTCATTTGCCCTGTTAGAAAGTTCTGTAGATAATTGATTGACCATATCAAATTTTCCACTACTTTTTCCTACGACAAACAAAATCATTAGCATAACTTTTTTTGATTATAAACCAGTGTAGAATATTTTTTATCAAGGCTATCTCGATGAAAATCAATGACTAAATCATATTTCCCATTTTCTCTTAAAGAATTTTCTAAATACATCTTTGAAACAACATAAGATTGATTATATGCAATTCGATGTATATTTTTATAGTTTTCAAAATCATTTTGTTCAACATCACAAAAATAACCTTCTTTTGTTAAACAATCCTTTAAATAACTTGCTCCCTCTTTTACATTATATCCAACATATTCTTCTCCTTGATGTGTATTATATAGATGAATTTTCTTACTTGAGGTAACTGGTACGCTTGTCTGCAAGGCTTCCGTTGTTAAAATTGCTTTAAAAACTTTCACATTTTGATGACTATAAGAAGGTAAATAGATAATCATTAAAACAATGATCATTATTTTGAAAATAATTTGAATAGATACTTTTATTTTCATAGGCGCTCTCCTTGTATTTATTCAAATATATGAAATAAATCAAGAATTATACCTTAAGTCATTCAGAGCCTTTGCTAGAAGAGCACTCATCCTTTCAATTGTTTCATCAATTTGTTTATCAGACATCACAAAATTACGATCAACCGGTGTCAATATTTCTTGTAATAAAGATTCTAATTCCTCTTGATCAAGACTCCCAATATGACCTAATAAATAACGTTGTTGACTTGATGAAAGAGTCCCTTCATATTTTTCTCTTTTCCAAATTTTTAATCTATTTTTTATATCAATAGCATCTCCAAAAATAATCTTTCATTAATTGAAAAACATCTTTAACAATTGAACTGGCATAAATAACAGTCGGAACCCCTATCGCAATGACTGGACAGCCTAAGGTTTCTTCTTGAATAGCTTGACGGTGATTACCAATTCCACTACCAGGATGAATGCCGACATTATTAATTTGGATAACATGCCCTAATTTTTGATAATCTTTTGCACATAAAGCATCAATAACTATCACTAAATCTATTTGAAACTGATCGACCATTGCCTGGATCACTTCAACTGTTTCTACTCCTGTTTGATACATCACACCTGGTGTAAGTGATAAAATATCATAATAATGATTTTCTAATTTGAGACTATCATCTAAATAATGCGTGACACGAATATCTCTTAAAGTACGTGGTCCAATCGCATCACTGGTTAAATAAGGATTACCAAGTCCTGTAACTAAAATACGAGGATATTCATTTTGATC
>ENA-OQHF01001207-OQHF01001207.1-human-gut-metagenome-genome-assembly--contig:-NODE-1207-length-14566-cov-2.515756_pt1 | contig 14566 bp, 15 predicted proteins | sample MGYA00242559_ERZ504709 | MGnify/ENA primary metagenome ERZ504709 (study PRJEB26092, sample SAMD00036203) | human gut metagenome | host: Homo sapiens | study: EMG produced TPA metagenomics assembly of... | reverse complement strand
AAACTTCTACAGCTTCTCCATGATAACCTCTTACCGTACAAGTATACAATGAAAATGTTTTGCATCCATTGTAGCAAATCCCCGAATTGTATCTTCTACGACGTTATCGACAGCTCTTTCCTTAGAAATCAAATGGTACTGCATAACCCCTTTTTCATCCAGATATTCAACCTTTGTGTACATAAAACTAGGATTACTCAGCGTATCCGGATTTACCCACGATAAATAAACTTCCCCCGGACCTGAAGAATATTTCACATTCGTCACTTGCTGGGGAGGTGTATCATCTATTGTAATACGTCCTTCCGCTTCATCCTTGCATGATGCAAGCACACAAGACAAACAAACCATAGCAATCGGTAATGCATGCAGTTTGTTTACACTAAAAAACTCATTCTTCATACAATTAAATTTAAATTAACCTAAATGCATTGTTTAATATATTCTCGTACAACTTTACGTCCTTTTAATAAATACCCTTCAACAGTACGCTTAGGAATATCCAAATCAATCGCTATTTCCAATGCAGACTTTTCATCAAAGCGCGATTTATAATAAACGGCTCGAGTTTTAAAAGGTAGCTGTTGAAGCACAAATAACTCTTGACGGCAAATATCCTTTACTATTATCTGGCTTTCCGTATCTACAACCGAAGCAGAAAGTCTCTCTTGCATACAAGCAATTACCTCCTGCTTCTTATAATGCCGACGAAGATAATCCGTTACCAGATTACGGACTATAGTATATAAAAAAGAACGAACTGTCTCAGGGCGAAGCATAGAACGGTATTCCAATAAACGTAAAAAGGCATCTTGAACTAAATCCTCTGCTTCCAGGCAACCGTTCAATTTACCAGTAATATAACGGAGAACTAATGGTCGATAAGTCACATAGACTTCCGTCAGAAACTGAACCGTAATATGAGTTGAAGTGTCTTTCATTTTTTATAGTTTGTTTTTCTGTATACAAAAGTATACTCCTATATTCAAAGTGAATAAAAAGGAGGTAACAAGAATTAAAAATTCCTGTAACAACTATCTATTTTAAATAAGAAAAGCCGCAGGAATACCCTCTACAGGCATTTCTATCATTTTTTCATTCCTATTTTATCGTTACATTTTCAACAAACTCATTTATTAGAAAATCTTTGGTGCTTTCTACCTTTTCTCCATTGATAACAATATTATCAAATGTTACATTTTTTACTCTCCTGCCATTATCATAACCAAAAATCACCGACTTATTCTCTCCTATTCCCTGATAAGTTATGTTACGAAAAGTAATTCCATCAATTCCCCTTCCCGGTGCCTTATCGTATTTAGGATTAAAATGGACTCTTATATTAAAAATCATACCTTCCTGAATACTCTCTATACGAATATCCTCAAATAGAATATTTCGTGCCATGTTTTTATCCCCATCATACTACAGCCATACACCCCTGATAAGGATAATCATCCTCATCTTGTTCCAATATATCGATATCACGGAATGTAAGATTTTCAATATTTTCCCCCACTTCTGCTTCTGGATTTCCATGCCCGCCTATATTGATAGGATGAGCCACATCTGCCCAAAGCACTGCCTTCCGCACATTCACATGATTTGTTCCACCCCACCAGTTCCAACGGTGGTTATACAGCGCCAGACAATCATCACTATTTCTCATGAAAATATTTTCTATATCCAACTGCTGACAACTCATTACATCGATACCATCCGACCATCTTTTACAACTAAAGGACTTAAAATTCTTCACAATTATATTCTCAGATCCACCTCCGAATATTGAATAATGATCTGGATTCAATACCGTAATTCCATCAATATACACATTCTTAGAATCTGTTATTTCTATACCTCTGATACTATGATAAATAATACCACGGCCTATAATCCTGACATTCTCGGCATGGTCAACAAGCAGCTTAGCTTCTATCACTGCACCCGGTGCTAAATAAACTGTTGTGTTACTCGGTATACGTATTTGGTTATTAGGAAGGTCTGCCGGTTTATGAGTTCCTGGTCCAAAATACATTATACCTTTCTCGCTTTGAGCATATACTTCCTCCTGAACAGGGTTAGCAAACAGATGAAGGTTATGCAAACGATCTCCATTAAATTCCACAGAAAGATATTGAGGTTTGTCTAAAGTGAACAAAATACAATTTTCTATCAACTTATACTCTATTCCTTTTGCCTTGGGCCTGATATCTACAGAGTGAATCATTCCATTATTCTTTTTTATCATGACTTCTACAGGTTCACCCATATCAAACTGTACCATCGAGGCATCCTGCACCTTATCCATATCTACTTGAACCTTATACTCAAAAGTCTCTTTCCATTCCCCACCTTTCGTTCGCACTCTTACAGTAAAATCATCATTATGAGGAATACCTGTCCGAAGATCTTCCGGATAAGTATACAACTGAGCATTGACTATTAAAAAGGAAAATAACAAACCTAACGAAAAAATTATTTTCTTACATTCCATAACATTTAATGACCAAACGATTTAACATGCTACAAATGTAGGAAAGACTAAAAATGAAGCTAATAACAGAGGTAACGTAAAATAGAAATAATGTAACAACTCTCACATAAAAAAAACGCAAGTGCGTTTCAACTCAAACGTCCTTGCGTTTTGATCAAAACGTACTTGCGTTTCAAATAAAACGTACTTGCGTTTGAACCTAAACGCACTTACGTTTTTGGAAGCCTTATTTTTCATCTGTTTTACCAGACTCATCTGTCTCGGAATACTGCGTAGGCAATACGCCGAACTGCTCCTTAAAGCACTTGGTAAAATAGCTGGAAGAGCTGAATCCTACCCGGTCGGCCACTTCCGACACGTTCAATTTTCCGTCCTGAAGAAGCTGCGCAGCCCGCTTCAAACGAATGGTACGGATAAATTCCGTCGGAGTCTGTCCGGTAATAGCCTGCAACTTGCGGTAAAGATTCATGCGGCTCATTCCCATATCGGCACTGAGCTGTTCTACATTATATTCCGAATTATCAATATGTTCTTCTATCAATTTCAGAGCCTTCTGAAGCAACTGCTCATCAATTGAAGTAATTGTTATGCGACTGGGATTGACACGCAGCGTCTTGCGGAATTCTTTCTTCCGGCCCTCCTGCTGCTCGATAAGCTGCTTGATACGCACCAGTAGCACATCAAAGCTGAAAGGTTTGGATATATAGGAATCTGCCCCAACCGCATAACCGCTGATTTTTGCCTCGTCTCCACTACGGGCTGTCAACAAGATAACCGGGATATGCGATGTCTGTACGTTGTGCTTGATACGGCGGCACAGCTCCAGCCCGTCCACTTTCGGCATCATTATATCACTGATAATCAAGTCCGGATTCTGTTCGACAGCAAGTTTTTCCCCTTCTTCCCCGTCTGGTGCATCAATTACCTGATACGTTTCTGAAAGCTGCTCCTTGAGGAAATGACGGAAATCCTGATTATCTTCCACTATCAAAAGTTTTTTCCGGTCATCGGAAGTATCCGAAGCTAAAGTTGTTTCTTCTGACATCTTCAAATCCATCGGAATTCGTACAATAAAGGACGTTCCTTTTCCCAGCTGACTTTCTACACGAATCGTTCCCTCATGTAACTCTACATATTCCTTCACCAAATGCAACCCAATTCCACTTCCAACCTTGCTGTCGTCCGGATGCTGTACTTGATAAAAGCGCTCAAAAATATGCTTCAATGCCTCATCTGATATGCCAATTCCTGTATCTGAAACTGTTATATTGGCAAAAGAATGCCCTTCAACTTCCTCTGCTGACAAAGAAAGCACTACACGCCCTCCTTCCGGCGTAAACTTGAATGCATTCGAAAGCAGATTATTGAGAATGCGATGCAACTTTTCATGGTCAAAATTCATATACCAATGAGCATCTGAAAGCTCCAGACGAAAATCCAGCTGCTTTTCCTTGGCAAAGGGTTGAAAATTAGCATACAATGCTGACACAAACTCTTCCAAATCGCCCGCGGTAAGATGCAGTTTTTCCATTTTCATCTCCATCTTACGAAAATCGAGCAACTGATTGACAAGGGTATATAGCTCTTGTGCATTCTTATAGACCGTATCAAGCTGACGAAGTACCTGCTCATCGGTCACCTTTTTCCGAAGCACTTCCAATGGGGTAAGTATCAAAGTGAGCGGAGTTCGAAGTTCATGACTAATGTTGGTAAAGAAGCGGAACTTCAACTGATTCAGCTCCTCCTTTTGCTGGGCTGCCTGCTGTTCTTTCAATCGAATCAGTTTCTGATTATTTTTCCGATACACATACCTCACTCCTAGAATGACTACCCCTATCAGGCATAAAAAGTAAAGTACAAAAGCCCAACCCGTAGCCCAAAATGGCGGAAGAATTGTCACTTGAAAAATGGATTCCGGACTCCACACATGATCGTTTCCGGCACTCATTACACGAAACGTATATTCACCGGGTAACAAATTATTATATACTACACTTCCTTGTCCTTTATTAGACGTTATCTCATTCCACTTTTTGTCAGCTCCCTCCAAACGATAACGGAAATAAGTCTGCGAAGGGTTTACAAAATTCAAACTGGAAAAGTCAAAGGTCAGGAAATTTTCATCATAATTCAGTGTTACCGACCGTACCTTGTCAATTGACTGAGTAAACAAAACCCTTCCATGATATTCTTCTCCACACGAAACCGATTCGTTGAACAAACGGAATCCGGTAAACAAAGGAGAAATAACACAAGGAGTAAACACCACATTTTCAGGAGAAAACAAATAAAATCCATCCATCCTTCCAAAACAAAGTTCTCCTTTTCGGGTCCGCATGGAACAAAAACTCATACAAGTCATCCCATTCACGACTGTGATTCCGGTCCAAACAAACTACTGTATATTCATTCTGTCCACCTTCTTTTGCTACACTTACCTTATATAATGCATTGATTGTGGTAATCCAGACCTCATTATTATAATCTTCCTGCATGGCCTGAATAGTCAGATTTTCAAACCCATGTTCTTCCCCCAACACATCAATCTTCCGGTCTGGAGAAAGTACCTTTATTCCATACTGGGTTCCCATCCATAATAATCCACGGCTATCGTTCAGCATACAATTATATTTCTCGCCTGCTAAAACCTGAAACGGGTCTTTACCTTTTGCATGTCCGGGAATGTAAAGACTATCTTTCTTTATGTCATAAAAATAAATTCCATTGTCTGCTCCTACCACCAAGCGCCCGGAAGCATCAAAAGACATCGTATTGGCTATCTTAAATCGAGACAATTCGGGGTATTTGTCAACCAGCAGATCCAACTTGCCTGACCGAATATCAAACCTCCCAACTCCACCGTTTACACTCACCCACAGATTACCCTCTATGTCTTCGGTCAGCGTACGAATATTATTCAAGTCCATCCCTTCACGAACAGGGAATAGATAATGTGAAATTTTACCTTTATCTATACAATAAAGTCCGTCCATATAAGTACCAAACCACATTCTTCCTTTCAAGTCCTTATAGGCAGTTCGAAACAATCCGCTGCTCAACTCCTTAAACGGACAACTTACCGATGTCCGGTCGGCCGACAAACGATAAAGTCCTGCAGATGTACCTAAAAAGATAGAAGAATCATCGGCTTCCAACATACATAACACATCATCACTACCCCAATCGCCTGCAATATTCTTTTTATTGTATAAAGTAAAGTTACTCATGCTGGAATGGTAATAGGCTAATCCTCTGTTAAACAAACCAGCCCATACGGTTCCGCTCTTTTTATCTACATAAATACTATGTACGTTCGTATACCCTCTTCCTCCTAAGGTAGCGTGAAAGGGGGCAGCCGAAAAAAACGAGAAATTATATTTATCTATTAAGAATATACCACGACTAGATGTCCCAACCCAGGCATTACCCGACTTTTCTACATCACATGAAGTAATTTCCCCAAAAGGAGAAGGAAGCTCTATTTCTTTCCAGGCATGGATGGCATTCATATAAAAAATAACCCCTTCATTCCACGCAATCCAGAAGTCACCGCTGTCCAGTATCCGGATTACTACCTGCAGGTCGGCCTTCAAACGATTCTGCAGGAAAGTTTCCTGTCGGATAAATTTCTTCTGATTCCGGTCATAGGCACGCAGCAAGCCATTTTCATGCAGTATCCAGCTCACACTACCATATGACTCCACTGCCATCAGCGTACCATTTCCATTCAGGAAATGCCGGTCTCCTCCTATGGTCTGCAACTGATGGTTCTTTGTATCATAAAGGAGCACACGCTGAGAAGCCGTCACCAGCCAGACATGAAGATTGGAATCAATGAACACATTTGAAATCTTTTCTTTTACGCCCCATCCGGCTAAAAGCGTATCCGGCTGAATAAATTCGCCCTTATCCAAATCAAAGATTTTCAAGTTTCCTTTTTCTTTCAGCCAAATTCTTCCGTCGGCATCCAGATACTGAAGAGGAATGACTGATTCCTGGTCAATACCATATACCGGGGCTTTCCACAACGGATAGTTGGTGAAATTCTTCCCGTCGTAAAAAACTCAATAAGGAAGTCGTACGTACTCCCAAACGCCCGTCGGGAACGCCCGAATATCAATTTTTCACAATAACTTGTGCGGGCAAGTCCGTCACGAATACCGATATGGCGGAACGGGAAAGAAGCGGCTGCCTGCATCCCCAGACACAGGAAAACATATAGTACGGTTAAAATCAGTCTTTTCATATCTTCAAGCTTCAATAATTACAAATGTATAAAGCTATATACGAACCAGAAAAGATTTTTACGTGAGATTTCTGCATTTTTCTGCAAAAAAATAACCGTCGCCCGATTTTCTGCTTCGGACGACGGTGTGTTATACGCTGTTACAGACGGCATGAATCAATAGCTGTGCTCGTCTTCTTTGATTTCTTCCATGGTCAGTGGCTTACGGTCGATAGCACGCCATGCATAAATAATGTAGGCCAGTACAAAAGGAACTAAAATAGATACATAAGCCATGGTTTTCAGGGTAAACTGGCTGGAGCAGCTGTTGGCGATGGTCAGCGAACTCTGTAAATCGGCTGTAGAAGGATAATAAGCAGTATGATTATAACCTACCACCAACAGCAAGGCCAGTACCGTCAGTACTGTACCCACACCGGCAAACCAGATACCGCGGGTATAGGTCTTACAGAAAATGCTTTTTCCCAAGCCATACAACACCCCGACTACGCCTAACAGGAACAGCACCAGCAGATAAGGCATCGCTATAAAGTTATGGAAATACTTGAAAGCTTCCATCACAATCTGCCCCGTTTCCGGATTTACTGCAAACCCGTCTTTCAGTAAAGTGCGAATCACAAATGCCAGGAAGAATACAAGGAAGGGCACCGCATCGGCTATCAGTTGACGGCGGAAACGGGCATTCAACGCCTCATGACGGATATTATTAATGAAGTAGAGGTTTTCCCAGCAAGCGGGCAAGGAAGAGCACCGCAAATCCTAAATGAGATTCCACGGGTCAGCAAACGCATCCAGCCCATGCCATCCGTTACCCCAATGGCTGATGACCGGCATCATTTCATCGGTAAGGTTTCCTTTGCTCACCACAAAGTTGGATCCGTTGAAGAAGGTAGCGACAGCCGCTCCCAACAATAGCGGCCCCACAATGCCATTCAGCACCAGGAAGAACTGATAGGTACGCTTGCCCAACCAGTTGCCGAGTTTCGACTGAAATTCGTAGGACACAGCCTGAAGCACAAAACTGAAGAGAATAATCATCCACAACCAGTAAGCTCCTCCAAAGCTGGTGCTATAAAACAAAGGGAAAGAAGCAAAGAAGGCTCCTCCGAAAGTGACCAGGGTGGTAAAGGTAAATTCCCATTTACGCCCGGTGGAATTGACCAGCAACGTACGTTCTTCTTCGGTGCGTCCCAAGCAATAGAGCAAGGAGTTTCCTCCCTGCACGAACAGCAAAAAGACCAGCAAGGCTCCTAACAAGGAAACCAGAAACCACCAGTAATGCTGCAAGAATATATAAGTTGAATCCATATTTTTCGGTTTTAAAATGATGTATCGGTTAGTTTATTTTTCTTCCGGACCTTTACGGATGGCTTTTACCATGATACCGATTTCGGCAATAAGCAGCACGGTAAACATGATAAGGAAAATGAAGAAAGTGGTTTGCACGGAGCCCGTTCCAGTTTTGACACCGCCGCATTGACGGGCAGCAAATCCTGAATTGTCCAGGGCTGACGTCCCATCTCGGCCACAATCCATCCTGCCTGACTGGCAATGTAAGCCAACGGAATGCTCCACAAGGAAATCCAGTGCAACCAGTTAAGTTCAGCCAGCCGCTTTTTCCACACGAGGAATAAAATAACCAGGAAGAACAGTATGAAATACATACCTAACCCTACCATCACACGGAAAGACCAGAAGAGCAGACCTACATGAGGTACAAGGTCTTCTTTATCCTGAATGTATCCGTAGCCGAAATAAGGCATGTATTCCTTCAGGGCACTGCGTGCAATCTGCATGGAAGCCTCATCGCCTTCTTCTTTTGCCCGACGGAAATCGGCCAGTGCAGTAATGGCTTTCTTGCCGTTCACCATCTTTTCATCTGCCGAAAGAGCCGTTGAACCATCGGGTAATGTATAGCCTCCTTCCAGCAGGTTGTTGATGCCCGGCACATATCCTGCCGTGCTATGCGTAGCAAGGAAAGAAAGCATTTCAGGTATCTTGATGGAACCTACCACCGTCAGAGGTTCATGCGTGCCTCCTTCATAAAGCGCTTCCATAGCGGCCAATTTCATAGGTTGTACCTGAGCCACCTGATACGCGGACTTATCGCCTGTACCGGCTGTTACCAGGGCAGCAAACAATCCGACTGCTGCTGCCACCTTCATGCTGGCAAGTGCAAATTCTTTTTCACGTTTACGAATCAGATACCAGGCACTGACTCCGATGACGAAAGCGGCTCCGAGCATCCAGCTACTTAATACAGTATGGAAAAATTTCACCACTGCCACTGGCGAGAAGGCCACTGCCATGAAATCAACCATTTCGTTGCGCATGGTTTCCGGATTAAACTCCATCCCCACCGGGTACTGCATCCAGGAATTAGCCACCAGAATCCACCAGGCAGAAATCGTGGCTCCCAAACCGGTAAGCCAGGTAGAAGCCAGATGAAAACCTTTGCTCACCTTGTGCCATCCAAAGAACATGACAGCCACGAAAGTGGCTTCCATGAAGAAAGCTAAAATGCCTTCTATGGCCAGCGGAGCACCGAATATGTCACCCACGAACCAGGAATAGTTACTCCAGTTCGTGCCAAACTGAAACTCCAGAATCAAACCGGTTGCCACTCCAATGGCAAAGTTTATTCCAAACAGTTTCATCCAAAACTTTGCCGTACGCTTCCAGAATTCATTTCCTGTACGTACATACAATGTCTCCATTGTAGCCATAATCACAGCCAACCCTAAAGTCAGCGGTACAAACAGCCAATGGTAAATGGCGGTCAAGGCAAACTGTGCCCTCGACCAGTCAATCATTGAAGTGTCGATTGTTTCAAGCATAAGAAATTACTTTATCAGTTACTAATATAAATAAGGTATAATTATTCTGCCATCCGGTTTGTCAACTCCAGTCCCACATAGTCCTGCTTCTCGGCCTCCGTCTTTCCTTTCAGGAAGGAAGGGAAGAAAAACAGTTTCAGCACAAAAAACATGACAAAAAGCTTTATCAGGATAATCGCCCAAAGGACACGCCCCCAGGTCATCTCCCGAAAACCATCACGATAAAAATAAAAAACACGAATGAGATTCTTTTTAATCATAATCTATTTTTATAATGATTACAAAGTAAGTACTTTATCGGGAAAAAACAAGGGTTTATCGAGATATTCTGTGGGTAAATCTATCTATTTTGCCTCTTTTTTTATTATGAAATACATTTGCAATGTAAAAATTAAACGAAATATGAAAAAAAGAGAACTCATTTTCTTCGCCGCGCTCGCGACTTTCCTGTCGGCAAATGCACAGGAAAAACAAACCTGGTCGCTTGAAGATTGCATAAACTATGCGCTGGAGAAAAATATCCAGTTACAGCAGAACAAGATTTCCTTACAGGAAAGCGAAGTGGATGTAAAGACAGCAAAGGCTGCACTCTTTCCAAGCCTCTCGTTCAACACCGGACACAACATTGTGAACCGTCCTTATCAGGAAAACAGCGCCACTGTCAGTGGAACTGAAATCATCAGCAGTAACAATAAAACTACCTATAACGGCAGCTACAGTTTGTCTGCACAATGGACACTATGGAACGGCGGACAGCGCCTGAACAACATCAAACAGCAAAAGAAGAATCAGGAAATAGCGGAACTGACCGTAGCCGAAACGGAAAATACGCTCAAGGAAGAGATTACCAAACTTTTCCTGCAGATTCTGTATGCAGATGAATCGGTAAACATTAATAAAGGTACGCTGGAAGTAAGTAAAGCTACCTATGAACGCGCGAAAGAACTTTTTAATCAGGGTAGTATTTCGAAAGCAGATTTGGCCCAACTGGAAGCACAAGTCGGTAATGACCAGTACCAGCTGGTAACCTCCGAAAGCTCACTGAGAAACTATAAACTTCAACTGAAGCAAATGCTGGAACTGGACGGAAACATGGAAATGGAGCTGGAACTTCCGGTACTTGACGATGAAAAAGTGATGCAGCTGCTCCCCAATCAAGACGAGGTTTACCAAACGGCACTGGCCAACCGTCCGGAAATACAAAGCAGCAAACTGAGTATTGACAATTCCAAGTTGGCTATTTCTGCGGCTAAAAGCGGGTATTATCCAAGTATCAGCCTATCGGCATCTACTTCCAGCATGACCAACAATGCAAGCCAGAACAACTGGGCACAACAGATGAAATACGGATGGAACAACATGATTGGTCTGACAGTAAGTGTACCTATCTTTAATAACCGACAGACCAAAAGTGCGGTAGAAAAAGCTCAGTTCCAATACAACTCTTCACTGCTGAACTTGCAGGACAAGCAAAAAGGGCTTTACACCGAGATTGAAACACTCTGGCTGGATGCGCTCAATGCACAGCAACAATATGCAGCAGCTGAAGTGAAACTGAAAAGCAGCCAGACCAGTTTTGATATGGTCAATGAACAGTTCAGACTGGGTATGAAAAATACGGTTGAACTGCTGACCGAGAAAAATAACTTGCTCAGTGCACAGCAACAACGGGTTCAGGCTAAGTATATGGCTATTTTGAATCGTACATTACTCGATTTTTATGCAGGAAAAGACATTGAATTATAATCACCAAACAATATGAACAAGAAAAAAATAATTTTGGCAGCCGGTGTCGTACTCGTGCTGGCTGTAAGCAGGATTCTGGATTTTCGGAAAGAAGAATGCACAGGGCAAGGTAGACTTCGTGACTGAAAAAGTTACACGAGGAAATATCAGCAATTCCATTACAGCTACAGGAACCATTGAACCGGTCACTGAAGTAGAGGTCGGTACTCAGGTTTCAGGTATCATTGACAAGATATATATTGACTATAACTCCGTAGTAAAGCAGGGTGAAGTGATAGCCGAGATGGATAAGGTAACGCTGCTCAGCGATTTACAATCAGCGCAAGCTACATACAACGGCGCAAAGGCCGAATACGACTACCAGAAGAAACTATACACGAGAAACAAAGCACTACACGAGAAACAGCTGATCAGCGAAACAGACTACGAACAAAGTGTGTACGACTATGAACGTGCTAAAAGTACATACGAACAGACGCAAGCAGCCTTAGCCAAAGCGGAACGGAATCTTTCATACGCCACTATCACTTCTCCGATTAATGGTATCGTAACGAGCAAGGACGTGGAAGAAGGACAGACCGTGGCTTCCGGTTTTGAGACTCCGACACTGTTCACCATTGCGGCCGACTTGACAAAGATGCAGGTAGTAGCCGATGTGGATGAAGCTGACATTGCCGGAATAAAAGACAGTGCCCGAGTAACCTTTACCGTAGATGCCTATCCTGATGACATATTCGAAGGAAAGGTATACCAAATTCGCTTGGGTAGTGTAAACAGCAGCAGTTCAAGCAGTACCAGCACAAGCAGCGAAACAGTTGTCACTTACGAAGTGGTAATTACTGCCGACAACCCGGATTTGAAACTGAAACCCCGGCTGACTGCCAACGTGACCATCTACACCGACACCCGTGACAACGTGATAACGGTACCCAACAAGGCACTGCGTTTTACACCGGAAAAACAGTTGGTGGGCAACAAGACTATTACAGACTGCGAAGGTACACACAAGGTATGGACTATGGACGCCAACGGATTCACGGCACATCCTGTAAAAATCGGTCTGAGCGACGGAAGTCATACTGAAATTCTGGAAGGACTGAACGAAGGTACTCCTATCGTAACAGAAACCGTACTGAAAGGCTTCGAAAACAATGCTGATGAAATGGCTGGCAGTGAAAGAAGCCCGTTCATGCCAGGCCCTCCGGGAGGTGACAAGAAAAAACAGAAATAAGGAGATACTCTTATGAAAAAGACTGTCATAGAATTGCAAAATATCAAACGGAATTTCCAGGTGGGAGACGAAACAGTCCATGCCTTGCGCGGAGTTTCATTCAGCATACAGGAAGGAGAATTCGTCACCATCATGGGAACATCCGGTTCAGGAAAATCTACTTTACTGAACACCTTGGGATGCCTGGATACACCCACCAGCGGAGAGTATCTGCTCGACGGAGTATCCGTACGCACCATGAGCAAGCCGCAAAGGGCAGTATTGCGTAACCGGAAAATCGGATTTGTATTCCAGAACTACAACCTGCTGCCGAAAACTACAGCCGTAGAAAATGTGGAACTTCCTCTGATGTACAACAGCTCAGTCAGTGCAGCCGAACGTCGTCGGCGTGCCATTGAGGCCTTAACAGCTGTAGGGCTGGCTGACCGCTTGGAACATAAATCCAACCAGATGTCAGGAGGACAGATGCAGCGTGTGGCCATCGCCCGCGCACTGGTCAACAATCCGGCGGTAATCCTGGCAGACGAGGCTACCGGTAACCTGGATACACGTACTTCATTTGAGATTCTGGTTCTTTTCCAGAAACTGCATCAGGAAGGACGTACCATCATCTTCGTGACACACAATCCGGAACTGTCACAATACAGCAGCCGGAATATCCGCCTGCGTGACGGACATGTCATTGAAGATGTAACCAACCCTCATATTCTGTCAGCAGCAGAAGCATTAGCTGCCCTGCCGAAAAACGACGACGATTGACGTGACTAATTAAGAAATGACTTATGAACGGAACAAACCTTTTTAAAATAGCTTTCAGAGCTTTGGCCAACAACAAGCTCCGTGCGTTCCTGACCATGTTGGGAATCATCATCGGTGTGGCTTCTGTCATTGCCATGCTGGCCATCGGACAAGGCTCTAAACGAAGCATCCAGAAGCAGATTTCTGAAATGGGCTCCAACATGATTATGATTCATCCGGGAGCTGAAATGAGAGGTGGAGTCCGGCAGGACCCTTCGAGCATGCAGACACTGAAACTGGAGAATTATGAAACACTGCGCGACGAATGTATGTACTTGTCGGCCATCAGTCCGAATGTATCTGCCTCCGGACAGTTGATTTCGGGCTCCAACAACTACCCTTCTTCTGTCAGTGGAGTCAGCATCGGCTACCTTACGATTCGCCAGCTCACCGTAGAACAAGGTGAGATGTTCACTGAAGAGGATATACGTACGGCTGCCAAAGTCTGTGTCATCGGTAAACCAATTGTAGACAACTGTTCCCCGACGGTCAGGACCCGATTGGAAAGATTATCCGCTGCAACCAGGTGCCTTTGCGGGTAGTGGGCGTGCTGAAATCCAAAGGATACAACTCTATGGGCATGGACCAGGACGATGTGGTATTGTCTCCTTACACCACCGTAATGAAACGTTTGCTGGCACAAACTTACCTGAGCGGTATTTTTGCCTCTGCCTTGACGGAAGACATGACGGAAGAAGCCGTAGATGAAATCACAAATATTTTACGACGTGAACACAAACTGAAAGAAGCAGACGACGATGATTTCACCATACGTACACAGCAGGAACTTAGCTCCATGCTGAATACCACAACCGACTTGATGACAACCCTGCTGGCCTGCATTGCCGGAATCTCACTGGTAGTGGGTGGTATTGGTATCATGAACATCATGTATGTGAGTGTAACGGAACGTACACGTGAGATCGGACTTCGTATGTCTGTAGGGGCAAGAGGAATTGATATTCTGTCGCAGTTCCTGATAGAATCTATCCTGATCAGTATCACCGGAGGTTTGATTGGAGTAATCTTGGGTTGCGGTGCCAGCTTCATCATCAAGAGTGTGGCTCACTGGCCTGTCTTCATCCAGCCTTGGAGCGTATTGCTCTCGTTTGCCGTCTGTACATTACCGGTGTATTCTTCGGGTGGTATCCGGCTAAAAAAAGCGGCCGACCTTGACCCGATTGAGGCACTGCGCTATGAATAAATAACGG
>ENA-OQHF01001204-OQHF01001204.1-human-gut-metagenome-genome-assembly--contig:-NODE-1204-length-14577-cov-2.865398_pt1 | contig 14577 bp, 18 predicted proteins | sample MGYA00242559_ERZ504709 | MGnify/ENA primary metagenome ERZ504709 (study PRJEB26092, sample SAMD00036203) | human gut metagenome | host: Homo sapiens | study: EMG produced TPA metagenomics assembly of... | reverse complement strand
TACCGGCAGGGTTTTTAAATACGCTCTGTCATCGTTGGAAACACGCTCTGCTAAAAGGATCAGCCCTGCACAGGTCGCAAGCACCGGTGTACCCGCTTCGATCAGTTCTTTTAACTGGTCAAACATGATGAAATCAAGTCTGACCGCGTCTGGCAGGTCGTGGGCAATGCTACCAACGACATGGATGAGTACATCGTCACGGAGAAATACTGCAATCACGAAACACTCGGTCAGCTTACCATTCGTAAGCTGGGCAATGTGCTGACCGACTACAAGGACGGTCAGTTTATCTACACGCAGGACAACCTCGCAGGCGCGGTGTACGAAATTCACGCTGCAGCCGACATTGCCACACCAGATCGCCAAGGCACCTACTGGTACAAATCCGGCGATTTGGTGGCAACTGTTACCACCGGCGCGGAGGGGCAGGTGGATGAAGTGAAATTCAGTCCCACCCGCACGCAGGCAACCTATGATTTCTTGAAAATTACCCATGATGGCACCAAAGGCGAAATCACCGTGACCCTGCCGCTGGGCAAGTACACCATTACCGAGGTAAAGCACCTACGGCTTTATCCTGACAAACCAGAGCTACACGGTCGAATTTGGCTGGGATAGCCAGAAAAACGACATTGTGCTGGCAAAAAACTATTGTCGGCCACGAGAAGGACGGCGACAAGGAATGTTCGTACAGCATTGTGAATGTTAAGGATGCCTCGGATGCTCACAAGAACGGGCAGGCGCTCGTGTTTGAAAATGCGCGTGTGCTGCCGGTTCCTGAAAAGCCCGGCGATAAAGTCAGCAAAATCGGTGTAGGCATTTACAAGCAGGACCGAGAGGCGCTGACCTATCTGCCCGGTGCGGTGTATGAACTTTACACCGTGGATGACATTTATTCCGCAGACGGTACAAAGCTGCTGGACGCCGGTGCAAAGCTGGCCACCAGCAGCGCCACCAACGCTAACGGCTTCGCGTGGTTTGACGTGGATGTGCCGACTCGTGGCGAATATTACATTGACCCGGCAGGTCCGCGAAGTACCAACCGCGAGAACAGCGGCAGATACCGCATTGTGGAAATCACCGCCCCTGCGGGTTACCTGCTGGACAGCACCCCTATGAAAGTCATCTTCACCTATGCGGGGCAGCAAATCGCGTGGCAGGTCGTGGACGCTACAAACACCAACCTGCGCACCAGTGTGGACATTTCCAAGCAGGACATCACCAACGGCAAGGAACTGCCCGGTGCGAAGTTGGAAATCCGTGATGCAGATGGCAATCTGGTCGAGGGTTGGACCTCCGGCAAAGTGCCGCACACCGTGCGCGGGTTGGAACTGGAAAAGGAGTATACCCTGACGGAGAAGCGTGCCCCGGATGGCTACGCTGAAGCCGAAAGCATCGTGTTCAAGCTGGTGCAGAATGGTACAGAGCAGGTCAATGAGGTCTATGTGAAATCTAACGATGATTGGGTAAAACTCAACGATGCCACCGTCATCATGCAGGATGCGCCTGTACTTGACGTCGACAAAACCGACATTGCAGGGAATCTGCTGCCGGGCGCCACTCTAACGATTCGGAATGCAGACGGCGAAGTCATCGACACTTGGACAACCGACTACAAAACGCATCGTGTTCCCATTTCGGATGATTCCCTCAAACTGTCAGACGACAGCAAGGAGTACATCTACACCCTGACCGAGGAGGCCGCCCGGCCGGCTTTGAAATTGCAAACTCGGTGCAGTTCAAGTTGGAAACTGTTGATGACGGGATTTCTCTGTTCGTCCGCGAAAATGCCGATGTCGAATGGGTGCGCGCCGACAAACGCCTGATCCAGATGATTGACGAGGCCACACCCGCGAGGACACGCCCACACCGACCCCGGCACCCACACCGCAGCCGACGCCCGCTGCAACCCCGGCGCCACACCTGCGCCCACGCCGGCTTATGTACGCCGCACAACGGTGCAGACCCTCCCGCAGACAGGAGATGGTTTCCCGCTGCTGGCTATTGTGGTCGTTTTCCTTGGGTCGGCGACAGGTATCGTGCTGCTGACCGTTAAGCAGAAAAATACGCTGAAAGAAACTTCTGATGAGGAGGATGCCGATGAAAGATGCTGATCGTTGAACCCGGAAAGTACCCCCGCGAAGCCAACATCGAGCACACCCTTGAAGCCGAGCAGGCAGTTGTCGGCGGCACCATCGAGGCCGTGTACCCTTGGCGGGATAGCGCCTGTATCGTCTGTAATGACAACGGCATTGCAGAAAACCTGCCGCTGAACCGTATGCTGGACGACTATGACATCATCCACGGCACATTTTTCGTCTGCGGGCTGACCAGCAACGATTTTACTGACCTTACGCCGCAGCAGATGAAACACTACGAGGAACTGTACCACGACCCGCAGCTGTTTTTCCTGCTGGGCAAGACCCTGTGCGTGGAACACACCACGCCGGAAGAATATACCCGTGTTATGACCCCGCTGCCGAACACAAAAGAATCCCCGGAGCGCTGATATGAATACTACTATCCTAGCCCGCAGCCCGCCTGCGGGCTTTTTTCTTTGTCCGAAATCATCCAACAAGCAAGGAGAAGAACTAATGAACGACATTTTTGAAAATACCGTAACCATGCAGGAAAACGAGCATCCCCGTTTTTACACCGCTGAATCCGTCATGCGCGGGCATCCCGACAAGCTGTGCGACCTTATTGCCGACAGCGTGCTGGACGCCTGTCTGCAGCATGATCCCGCCAGCCGCGTGGCCTGTGAGGTCATGGCAACCCACGGTCACATTATCGTGGCGGGTGAAATCACGACCAGCGCTAAGCCGGATGTGTTCAACATCGTCCGCGACACCCTGCGGGATGTCGGCTATGACCCGAAGGGCTACCAAATTGACTGCTACATCCACGACCAGAGTCCCGACATTGCGGGCGCTGTCGAACCGGAATTGGCTGAGGGAGAGGACGAGGACACCCTCGGTGCGGGCGATCAGGGGGTTATGGTCGGCTACGCCTGCAACGAAACGCCCGAATATCTTCCGATGCCTGTGGTTGCCGCCCAGCGCCTTGTAACGCTGTTGGAAATCTCCCGCATGACCGGCGTTATCCCCGACATCGGCCCGGACGGCAAGGTGCAGGTCACGATGGAATACAACGGCGACACGCCCGTGCGCATCACCACGGTGGTCGTCTCTGTGCAGCACAAGGAGGACACCGACATCAATAAGCTGGCGGATCTGCTGGACGAGTATGTGTTCCCGCTGGCTTTTGATGGTATGCCCGCCGATGACGCGGAAATCATCCTGAATCCCAGCGGTAAGTTTGTGCAGGGCGGTCCGGATGCCGATACCGGCTTGACCGGGCGCAAGCTCATGGTGGACAGCTACGGCACATTTGCGCCCCACGGCGGCGGTGCGTTCAGCGGCAAGGATGCCACCAAGGTAGACCGCAGCGCCGCGTACATGGCGCGGTTTATTGCCAAAAATATCGTCGCGGCAGGCTTTGCCCAGCGCTGTCAAGTCACGCTGGCCTACGCCATCGGGGAGAAAGAGCCTGTCATGGTGGATGTGAATACGTTTGGCACAGGTGGCCCCTGCGAAGATGATTGCCTGTCGGCCGCTGTGCGCAAGGCGTATGACCTGACCCCTGCGGGCATCATCAAGCAGTTGAACCTGCTGAACCCCATCTACAGCCGCACGGCGGCGGGCGGTCACTTCGGGCGCGAGGATTTTCCGTGGGAAAATGTTGAACATATGAGCGACCTCGCCGCTTACATTGTGTAATTGCCGCGCGTCTGTAAAGAACAAATCCATGCCGCCAACCGGATGACGGCAATCGAGTTCCTGCGGAGGTACCGCCCCAATTCGCTGGTGAAAAGCAGTGCGCGGGGTGAGTACCAGCTTGCGGAACACGACAGCTTCAAGATAAACGGCGAATCCAGTGTCTGGCACTGGAAAAGCCGCGACATTGGCGGCAAGTCGGCGCTGAAATATTTGATTTATGTGGAAGATGTACCGTTCGTAGAGGCGGTGCAGCTGCTGTGCGAGGAAAGCCCGTCGTACATCCCCGTGCAGCATGAAGCAGTGGAGCGCGAGCGTCCGCCGTTCCGTTTGCCGAACCCCGCGCCGAATAATGACCGTATAACGCGGTATTTACTGGGGCGCGGCATCTCGCTGCCCACGATTCGCTACTGCATTGAGAGAAAAATTCTGTACGAAAGTGCAGAATATCACAACTGTGTTTTCTTGGGCAAAGACCCGCAGGGTGTGCCGAAATATGCCGCTTTGCGCGGTATTTATGACTATGGGAAACCGTTCAAGCGCGAGGCTCCCGGCAGTCAGAAGCAGTACGGATTTTGCATCCCGCCGATGCAGCCCGGCACTACCGTGGCCGTGTTTGAAGCCGCCATAGATGCCATGGCAGAGATGACGCTCTGCGGGGATGTTGCAGATAAATACCGTCTGTCGCTGGGCGGGGTTTCATCCTCCGGCAAAGAGCCGCTGGCGTTACAGGAATTTCTGCGCCAGCACCCGGAGATCACTACGATAGAACTGCGGCTGGACAACGATGCCAAAGGGCGTATGGCGAGTGTCGGCATCCGGAAAATCTACGCTGACCGCTACACCGTGCATGACCTGCCGCCCGACATTGAGAATGGAGATTACGCTGATATGGCAAAAAACAACCTGATGGCAAGGACTGCCGCCCACCGCGCGGCGCCTTGCCGATAGAGAGAAAAATCAACATGAAAGTTAGAAATCGTTCGCCCACTTATAGGGCATAAACAGGAGGTAAATCGTTATGGCTGTGTTCCGTGTACAAAAGACGCAAAATTATACCATTATGTCCAACCATCATCTGCGCAACAAAGCTCTTTCGCTCAAGGCGAAGGGGCTTTTATCTTTGATGCTGTCTCTGCCCGAAGATTGGGATTATACCACGCGAGGGCTGGCGTCCATCTGCAAAGAGGGCGTAGACAGCGTGTGTGCCACCGTGCGCGAGTTAGAAGCGGCGGGGTATATTATCCGCCGCCGCATCCGCGACAAGAACGGTCAGATGCGCGGTATGGAGTACACGGTTTTAGAGCAGCCGCAGCCCCCGGAACAGGGTTCCGCAGAAGCTGCGCCTAAGTGTGCCCAACCAAAACAGGCAGAGCCTAAACGGGAAAAACCTGTACAGGAAAATCCTGCACAATTAAATACTAAAGAAATAAAGAAAGAAGAAACAAATAACGTATCGAATCCTATCCGCGCTGAGGGCCAGCGGACAGAGTACCGCGCCCTGCTGCTGAAAAATATCGAGTATCCGATTTTGGCGCAGAATAACCCGATGGATACGATGCGATTGGATGAACTGGTGGAGTTGATGCTGGATGTGGTTTGTTCCAGACGCGCGGCTATCCGCATCGCTGGCGAAAATATGCCCGCAGAGGTAGTAAAATCCAGATTTCTCAAGCTGAACGCGGAACACATCCAGTATGTTCTGGATTGTCTCAAGGACAACCCGCCCCGCATCCGAAACATCAAGCAATACTTACTGGCGGCGCTCTACAATGCGCCGCTGACGATAGAAAACTACTATGCCGCACAGATCGACCACGATTTGTGTGGCAGAAACCGAGGTGATGTGAATTGAAAATGAAGTTTTATTCTCCGCTGACTGCAGAATTTTTTCCCTGACGAACCGGACTGGGAGGACGAATCTTACAACGAGTACGAAGGCTATCCAATGGACGGCCATGACCTGCTGCAATACGCAGACGCTGTTGATGAGGCTGTGAAAAAGGACATTGTTGATTTTGACGGTAGACCTTATGCAGTATTACCACGAGGACGATTCTGTCCGCAGCAAGGTGGTTAAGTGCTGTGTCCGTCTGTGGAGATTCACGGTAACAAGCTGTGCGGCTGTCTGAACGTGGAACTGCAGGGGTCCTTGAACGAGGGTGAGCAGGCTGTTCTCTGCGACTACATTTCCGGCCAGTACAGTGACGGCTGGGGCGAGGGCTTTGAACAGAGGGATATTCGTGTGGAGGACGGCACATTGGCTGTTCATTTCTGGCAGGAAGATGGATTCAAGATGACGCCGTCTTTTGAGAACACTCAAGAGCAGGTGCAGATGACCCGGCGCCCCAAGATGCAGCTGATTGGGCAGGACGGCAACATTTTCGCCATCATGGGCCGCGCATCCCGGCTGCTGAAGAGTGCCGGACAGAGCGACAAGGCCAAGGAAATGTGCGGCCGTGTCATGGCCAGCAAAAGCTATAACGCGGCACTGACCATTGTGTCCGAGTATGTGGAAACCGAACTGTCGCCCAGCCCTACGCCCAAGCGTGACCGGGGTGATGCCAGATGAAGAAATACGAAATCACCGACATTGCCCATCCCGACAACCCCAACCTGCACCGCATCCGCGCGGTGACGGATCTGAACGAGGATGTCCTTGCCGGGATGCTCGGCGGCTATGTGGAAAGCTGCGATAACCTCGACCAAGATGGAAGCGCGTGGATTTCAGCGGATGCCATCGCCTGTGAAAATGCAGTTGTCTGCGAGGATGCAGGCCTTACAGATCACGCCGTTGCAAGAGGTAATGCCTATGTCGGCAAGAACGCCACCGTAATGGGGGATGCGACTGTGCAGGATGATGCCATCGTCTGCGGCGGACTGCTCATGGGGAAAAGCTGTGTCTGCGGTTATGCCGTGATTCGGCAGGATGAGCAAACCTTGTGCGCACCGACTATTGACGGCAGCGCCCGCATCTATGGCGAAATCTCCGGCAATGTAGTCTGCCGCGGCAATGCCGTTGTTCTGCCCGGTACTAAGCTCGACAACAGGACGCAGGACTGCTTTGTACTCGAAGATGACCGTGTTTCTGTGCAGACGGCCAGCCGGACACCGCCCCCGAAAGAACCCCGTACCCATGATTTTGAACGATAAGAAAGAAGGATGCCTTTGACGAACACTCCCGAAACGCTCAACATTCTCAACCCTGATTTCCGGATGCCCGAACACTGCGGCGGTGACCGCTGGTCAATCCTGCACGGGGATTCTCTGCAGATCCTCCGCCAGTTTGAGCCGAACAGCTTCGATGCCATCATCACCGACCCGCCTTATGCCAGCGGCGGCAGCAGCCAGACCACCAAAAACCGCAGCACCAGCGAAAAGTACAGCAGCATGAGTAAGGACAAAGCACTGCCCGACTTTGACAGCGACCAGATGGATCAGCTGAGTTGGATGTTCTGGACGGCGGCATGGCTGCAGGATGCCCGCAGCATTGCAAAGCCCGGCGCGCCTGTCTGCCTGTTCATTGATTGGCGGCAGCTGCCCGCCATGACGCTGGCTTTGCAGTGGGCGGGTTGGACATGGCGCGGCGTGGCGGTTTGGGATAAGGTCGCCAGCCGCCCGCAGAAAGGACGCTTCCGCCAGCAGTCCGAGTACATTGTGTGGGGGTCCAACGGCAAAATGCCGCTTGAGAGAAATGTTGGGTGTCTGCCGGGCGTGTTCCGTTACCCCAACCCGCAGAACCGCATCCATGTCACCGAAAAGCCCTTGCAGCTTATGCGGGATGTGGTGCAGATCTGCGAGCCGGGCGGGCGCATCCTTGACCCCTTTGCCGGGGCAGGCACCACCGTGCTGGCCGCTGTGCAGGAAGACTATGAGGCTGTCGGCATTGAAATGTCGGACGCCTATTTCCAACGCAGCACCGAACGGCTGAAAACTGCCCTTGAATCCGAAGTGAATCAGAACTGATTCACTTTTGACCGCCAACTTAAAAATAGTGAATCAAATCTGATTCACTCCCAAAATTCAGAAAGGAAACACGAAAATGAAACGACCTTGGGCTTTTATCTGCGCCAGTGAGGGCGCAACCTCTAAACATCTCCGCAATTATTGCCGCGAGGTATACCTGCTGGGCTACCTGCCGGTATGCCCCAAATTGCAGGACAGCCAGTATTTGGTGCTGGAAGATGCTGTGGAACGCAGCGAATACACCGCCATTGTGCGGGATAAGCTACTGCGCTGCCCGATGCTGGTGGTCTGCAGCCGCAATCAGGATGCGACCACCAACGCGCAGATCGGTTTGGCGCAGAAATACAACCGCATCGTAACGACCTTGGACGGTTTGAAGAAAGCCGTTTCGGAGGGCGACGACCTTGTGTCGTGAACCGTTTTGCGGGGTGTCGTGTTTTGCAAGCATAGCGTTTGGATATCCAAACGCACCTTTGGGGTAATCCCCAAACCCCCGCAATGCGCAGACGCGGTCATGTCATTCCGCTGCGGCTGAACGAGCGCGAGTACCGCCATCTTTGTGAACAGGTCAAAACAAGTGGATTCTCGCGTGAGGAATACCTGCGCTCCCTAATCTTGGGAAAAGAAATCCACCCGCGCCCCTGCACACACCATGCGGAACTTGTACGGCAAATTTCCGGTTTGTGCAACAACGCAAACCAACTTGCACACCGTGCCAACAGCACGGGCGTGGCGGGGCAGCAGAGCGTGGACGAGATGACGCGCATTGCAAAGGAAGTCTGGCGTGAGATAAAAGAAAACTACTAGGAGGCTCTATGAAATATGGCTTACACATCCGTGATCCCTGTCCGCCGCCTTGACCGGGCGGTGAAGTATGTGATGAACAAAGAAAAGACCACGGCGGTATCCTTGCAGGACGCCCTCGACTATGCCGCCAACCGCGACAAAACAGAGAAATCCTGCTTTGAAAGCTCGTATGCCTGCACGCTGGAAACCGCCTTTGCCGATATGCGCCAAACCAAGGAACAGTGGCACAAGTCGGGCGGTGTGCAGGGATACCACCTTGTACAGAGTTTTGCTGCCGGAGAAGTGACACCCGAACTGGCGCACCAAATCGCAAAGGAACTGGCAGACCGCGTGCTGGGTGGGCGGTACGAATATGTCATCGGCACACATCTGAACACTGACCACATTCATTCTCATATTGTCTGGAACTCGGTCAGCTGCGTGGATGGCAAAAAGTATCGCAGCAACTATAAAAGCTATGTGACAGAGATTCGGGCTGTTTCGGACAAACTTTGCCGAGAATATAAACTGTCTGTCATCGGCACCGAAACCTCCCATCATGTGGCAAAGCCCTACGCCGAGTGGCTGGCGGAGCAGTCCGGCAAGCCAACCTGGCGCACGGCTATTCGGCAGGATGTGGACGATGCTATCCGGCAGAGCCTTACATGGCGGCAGTTTCTTAGTGCAATGGAACGCAAAGGGTATGAAGTCCGCATGGGGCGCAAGTATCCCGTTTTGCGCCCACCCGGAAAAGAGCGCTTTGTTCGATTCAAAACGCTGGGCAAGCGGTACACGCCAGAAGCAATCCAGACGCGCATCCTTTATCCACAATTTAACCGCTGTTTCGTGGAAAACTCACCGCGCGTCCAATATAGCCGTCTGCACAGTGGAAAGAAACCCAGCCGCAAGCTGACCGGGCTGCGGGCGTGTATTATCGCTATCTATACGAATTGGGTGCCCTCCCTCGCAAGCCACGCCGCCCCAGCTATGCCGTGCGGCAGGATGCTTACAAGTTAGACCAGCGCATCCGACAGATGGAGTTCCTGTCCCGAAACAATATTGACACGCTGGCACAGCTGGAAACTCACCGACAAGCCCTGCAAACAGAAATTGGGCAGTTGCTGACAAAGCGTAAGCAACTACCCAAACCGATGATGTACGATTGCAACGCGAATCGGTCAACACCGCCCTAAAGCAGCTTCGCCAAGAGGAACGGCTCTGCCGCAAAATTGCAGAACACTCTCTAGAAGTGCAGCAGCACCTCACCGAAGCTCGCCGTGACCGCGCCGAACAGCAACAGCACGAACAGGAACATGAGCGTGACCGTAGACCCAACATTGATTTAACACTATAATCACGAAAGGAAAGATGCCCATGAAATACCCCAACAAAGAGTACATCGAACACCTTCGCCGCAAGTACCCGCCCGGCACGCGGCTGCAACTTAGCTGCATGGAAGATGAAATGGCCGTGCCTCCCGGCTCTATGGGAACCGTTGATTTCATCGATGATGCCGGACAAATCCACATGAATTGGGATTGCGGACGCAGTCTTGCCCTTATCCCCGGCGTGGACTCGTTCAGCCGCTTGCCCGCGCACAAGGAAAAGGACGGTGACGCCAGATGAATTACGGCTCTGAACCTGCAGATCAGGTCGTCCGCTACTCGCTGGAGGGCGCGGAGTTTGCTCTGCGTATCTCCGGCACCGCTGCGAAAAACTTCTTTATTTTCGCACAGGCGGTGCTGCACGACAGCAAAAAAGACCCACGGCAAAACACACCTCATCCGGCTGCTGAAAGAACAGAAGCCGCTGAAATTTTTTCACGGTGGACAAAGACCGTATGCATGATTTTGCCCGTGCCGCTAAAGCGCATGGGCTGCTGTTCTGTCCCATCCGTGACAAGATGGACCCCGACCACATTGAAATCGCTATCTTGCAGGACGATGCGTCCAAAGCAAACCGCATTATTGAAAAACTGCAGTTGGATGTCGTGGACACCGGCACGGCAGAACTGGTCGATACCGTGCAGCAGAATTTGGAAAATGCAGCCCCCAACCACGAGAACACGCCCGCTGTGGATTTTCCTCTGGGCTCGGAGAACGCCAGTCCGTCCGAGCCTTTCTCCGACAGCAGCAGATTTTTTGCAAACTCGCCGTCGCCGCGCGCCGATCAGCTTCGAGCCAAGGGTGAGCGCCCCAGCGTGCGCATGGAACTGCAGGATATTACCGCCTATCTGCGAAACCGAGCAGAGGCACCCAAAGACCGTATGCCCAAGCTGCCGGTAAAAATCCGGCGCAAAGAAAAGGTGCTATAAATGTTTTCTGTTTGTTTTCAAATGGCAGATAGCTATTGCGGCGGTTCTATGGTATGTTGGCGATAGGAGGTGCAAAAACAATGACAGAACGTAAAGTTAAACTTGACCGTGCCAACAAAAGTATCCTGCTCCGGGCGCTGGGCGATGTCTACTACGGCCAGCGCGCCCGCGGCGGCAGTGCCGAAGAAACGGGACGGCTCATCCTGAGAGTGAACGATCTGCCAGCAGGAGGTAAGCTGACGATGTCAGCGGCAGAGTATCGGCTGGCAAAAGCAGCCCTCAACCAACTGCGTACCCAGCGCTTGGCTGAGGGCGGGTACACCGATGCCGTGGATGACGCGCTGACCCGACTGCTGCACGCCCACACGCCGCTGTTTATCTGGTGAATCTGGCTATGACATGGAAAAAATTCTGGTCGATCATTGACCGAGTCCGCGCCAAAGCGGATGTGCAGGATGAAGCGTCCGTGAAACAGTTTCTTTACACGGAACTCATGAAATTGCCGCAGGATGAACTGCTCGGCTTTGATTGCGTATGGCAAAGCTATCGCAATAAAGCCAACTTTCCTAAAATGGTCGCGGCAGCCTGCATCATCAATGACGGCAGTTCGGATGACAGATTTACCGATTTCCGTAACTGGCTGATTATGCAGGGGTACGATGCTTATCGGCAAGCGCTGATTGACCCCGATAACCTTGCGGCGCTCAACATTCCGTTCCGAGATACTGAGTGGATGGGATGCGGGAATGTGGCGTGGTATGCCTACGCGGGGCAGAAGCTGCACACCTATTTTGAAAAGGAAGGAATTGCCGCCAAGTTATTCCGAAAGTATCCGGCTCTGCTGAAATCGTCTGCCGATTTACATCAGGCAATTATGCAGGAACAGCTTGTACCCCACCGTGCGCCGGAAACCGAATGGGAACGACAAATGCTGCGAACGGAAGTCAAGCACTACATAGATACCAGTGGGCTGGCGTACAGCTACAACGAATTCTATACTCAAAATATGCCGGATAAGGTTGCATGGGAAACGCTGCAAAGCGATTTGTTTGCAAATCTGCCGCAAATCAAGGCGGAACGTATGCCGCAGGACTTTTCCGTAGTTTTGCCGAAGTTGTGGAGAAAGCGTCAGGCATGGGATGCTGAGCGTACAAAGCGCCCGCCCTATCGCGGCGAAGAAAGGTAACTTACCACGCCGGGGAGAAAGAACCCTTGGTGGGTCTGGCTGCTGCCGCTGCCTGTTGTATGGTGGGCAGCACTGGCGGTGGCTTGCCGCTGGAAGCCGGGCATGAAAATAACGGCTCTGCTGGATGCGCTGAACAGCGCACTGGCAGAGCCGTTTGCGTTGGCGTGGGTCAGCGACAGCCCGCGCTTTTTGCTTGTGTTCACGGTGGTTTATGCGGTAGCGGTTATCGTGGCCGTGACGGATCAGAAGAACACCCGCCCCGGTGCGGAGCATGGCTCGGCGGCTTGGGGCGATGTGTTCCGATTGAACAAGTTCTACATGGATAAGCGCGGACCGAACCTGCTGCTGACCCAACACTTTCACATCGGGATAGACGGCTACAAACACAAGCACAACACCAATATCCTGATTGTCGGCGGCTCCGGTGCAGGCAAAACGCGCACCTATGGCGTGCCGAATGTACTGGAATGTGCCTGCTCTATGGTCATTACAGATCCTAAGGCTGAAATTTTGCGTAAGACTGGGAATTTGTTGAAGCAAAAGGGCTATGAGGTTATCGTATTCGACCTCATAAACCCCGCCGCATCGTTCTGTTACAACCCGTTTGTGTATGTGCATGATGACCGCGAAGTGTTGACTTTGATAGAAAATCTGATTCAAAATACCACGCCATCACATTCAAAAAGCAGCGACCCCTTCTGGGAAAAGTCCGAAACGGCGCTGCTGCAAGCCCTTATGTTGTACCTGCTGCACGAGGCTCCGCCCGAAGAACAAAACTTCCCGATGGTCATGGAGATGATTGCTGCCGCAGAAGTCCACGAGGATGATGACAACTACCAATCCCCGCTGGACATCTTGTTCGAGCGCTTGGAAATGCGCGAACCCGACAGCATCGCTTGTAAGCAGTACCGCATTTTCAAACAAGCGGCTGGCAAGACCGCCAAGTCCATTTTGGTCAGCGTGGGTGTGCGCCTTGCCGCGTTCAATCTGCCGTCCATCGCCAAGCTGACGATGACAGACGAACTGCATTTGCAGGAATTGGGCGAGCGCAAAATTGCGCTGTTCTGCTGCATCCCGGATTCAGACAAATCCCTCAACTATCTGGTCGGTATGATTTATACCCAGCTAATCCAGACGCTGTACCGTCAAGCGGACCGCGTACACAAAGGACGCTTGCCTGTGCCGGTGCATTGCCTTATGGACGAGTACGCCAACATTTCCTTGCCAAAAGACACCTTTTTGTCTGCCCTTGCCACCATGCGTTCCCGCGCTATTTTCTGCTCAATTATTGTGCAGAATATGGCACAGTTAAAGGCTATGTACAAGGATGATTGGGAATCACTGGTCGGTTTGTGCGACGAGTTCCTCTATCTCGGCGGCACCGAGAAAGAAACCCACAAATATGTTTCGGAACTGCTGGGAAAAGAAACCATCTCCACCACCAGCTATAACCAAAGCAAGGGACGCAGCGGCAGTTACAGCATCAACCACCAACAATCCGGGCGCGATCTTATGACCCCGGACGAGGTGCGGCTGCTGGATAACAGCAAGTGCATTTTGTTTATCCGTGGGGAACGACCCGTGATTGACCTGAAATATAATCTGCTGAAGCACCCGAACATCCGCTATACCGAGGACGGCGGCGCAGCCCCTTACGACTACACCGCCGCCGACAACGCGCGGGACGATCTGCCCGGCGCACCCGAAAATTATGAACTACTGGATATGGACGATTTTCTGCCCGCCGAAGCGGCAGAGATGAAGCCAACCATACAAAGAATTCGGAGGCCCAAATGAAGCTGAATAGCAACAAAAAATCCGTAAAAATTTCTCGCAGCCTGTTCATGCTGTACGCCGTGCTGGTGTGCGGCATTGTTTTTGCGCTGCCCGCCTTTGCCGCCAGTGACCCGCTGGTAGTGGTCGAAAATCTTTCCACGTTCATCTTTTCGCTGATCCGCGCGGTGGGGCTTATCCTGCTGGGGTGGGGCATTGTGCAGGTCGGTCTGTCGTTGCAGAGCCACGACCCCAGCCAGCGCAGCCAAGGCTTCCTGACGCTGGCTGGCGGGCTGGTTATCACGTTCGCAAAGGAAATCCTCGACCTCATTACCGCGTGAGGACGGCACCAAGAGGAAAGGTGGTGATGTCCTGTGGGTGAGTCATGGATCGTCAGCAACTTAAATGCCGCGCTCTCCACATGGAATGACAAACTGGCAGAAATATGGTCGCTGCTGACCGAAAGTCCGCAGACATTCAAAGGCGGGCAGGTCTGGGGCGTTATGACAGGCATCCACGGCGCGTTGCAGGCAATCGGTTATGGGCTGCTGGTGCTGTTTTTTGCCGTAGGCGTTATGAAAACCTGCGGCAGCTTTGTAGAAGTGAAAAAGCCCGAACACGCCCTCAAACTGTTCATCCGCTTTGCGCTGGCAAAGGGTGCGGTGACCTACGGGTTGGAATTGATGCTGGCGGTGTTCTCCATCGTGCAGGGCATGGTGTCCACCATTATTACCCAATCGGGCAGCTCCGGGATGAGCAGCGTATCGCTGCCGCAG
>ENA-OQHF01001203-OQHF01001203.1-human-gut-metagenome-genome-assembly--contig:-NODE-1203-length-14577-cov-3.912249_pt1 | contig 14577 bp, 13 predicted proteins | sample MGYA00242559_ERZ504709 | MGnify/ENA primary metagenome ERZ504709 (study PRJEB26092, sample SAMD00036203) | human gut metagenome | host: Homo sapiens | study: EMG produced TPA metagenomics assembly of... | reverse complement strand
CAAGGAAACCTCTGTTCACTTCCTGAACCAAGTGGACGATGCCGACTTGCTGGCTCTGCTGGATCGAAGAACCGCAGGAAACCGAAGTCTGCACCTGCACCGTGAAGTGTGATGTCGGGGATGTCAACGAAAACTGCCCCTTGTGTGAAAAGAGTCTGCGCAACTGCACGGCCCCGGAAGCTGTGAAAACTGACACCGAAACGCCAGAGGAAAAGCCGAAGTCCAACATGGGCAATCTGATAATCCTGCTGGTGCTGGCTCTGGCGGGCGGCGGCGCAGCACTCTATTATTTCAAGTTCCGCAAGCCCAAGACCGATACCACCGGCCACGATGATCTGGACGAATACGATTTTGGCGAGGACGAAGATGCAGACGAGGAACCGGCTGAAATCGAAATTCATTCAGAGGACGGACAGGAGGACGAAACATGAGCTTTCAGCTGGTGATCGCCGAAAAGCCCAGTGTGGCCCGCAGTATCGCCGCCGTGATCGGGGCTACCGAAAAACAAAACGGCTACTGGCAGGGCGGCGGGTATCTGGTCAGCTGGTGCATCGGGCATCTGGTGTCCTTTGCCGAGGCGGGCCAGTACGATGAAAAATACTGTAAGTGGCGGTATGAGGATTTGCCCATCCTGCCCCAGCCGTGGCAGTTCATCGTCCCGGACGAGAAGAAACAGCAGTTTGAAGTTCTGCGTGCCCTGCTCAACCGCCCCGATGTGGACAGTGTGACCGCTGCGACCGACGCAGGCCGGGAGGGAGAACTGATTTTCCGTTTCGTCTACCAAATGGCCGGCTGCACGAAACCTGTGAAGCGGCTCTGGATTTCCAGCATGGAGGATGCCGCTATCCGGGAGGGCTTTGCAAACCTGCGCCCGGATTCGGATTATGATGCTCTGTATCAATCGGCCCTCTGCCGTGCAAAGGCGGATTGGCTGGTGGGCATCAATGCAACACGGCTGTTTTCGGTGCTGTATCACAAAAACCCTGACGGTAGGCCGGGTGCAGACCCCGACACTGAAAATGCTGGTGGACCGGGATGCAAAAAATTCTGCGCTTCCAAAAAAGAAAAAGTATTACACAGTCGGCATCCAGTCCGGCAGCTTGAAAGCAGACAGTGGGCGCATTTCGGATGCAGAAACCGCAAATTCTCTCAAAGAAAAATGCACAGGCACAACTCCCGTTTGTACTTCTGTCAAACGGGAGAAAAAAGACAGAACAGCCGCCCAAGCCCTATGACCTGACCACCTTGCAGCGGGAGGCAAACCGCCTGTTCGGATTTACGGCAAAGCAGACCCTTGATTATGCCCAGCAACTTTACGAGAAGAGACTGCTGACCTATCCCCGCACGGACAGCCAATATCTGACCGAGGACATGGGCCAGACAGTACAACATCTTGTGTCTGACCTGCTGGAGCTGCTGCCCTTTGCCCAAGAGCTTGACTTGACCCCGGAAGTGGGCCGGATTCTGAACAGCAAAAAGGTATCGGACCACCACGCCATCCTTCCCACGGCCGAATTTGTAAAACAGGGCTTCACCGGCCTTGCGGAAAGTGAGTGCAAGCTGATGAACCTTGTCTGCTCCAAACTGCTCTGTGCGGTGGCCGCACCCCACGAGTACGAAACAGTGACCGCCGTGTTCTCCTGTGCAGGGAACGAGTTCACCGCCAAGGGAAAAACGGTGCTTGTCCCCGGATGGAAAGAGATCGACCAACGGTTCCGCTCCACCATGAAAGCAGACGGCGAAGAAGAAACGGAAGCCCTGAACACCCTGCCGAAACTGGCCGAGGGGCAGAGTTTCCGCGTAACTTCTATCGTATCGGAACACTTCACATCCCCGCCGAAAGCCTACACCGAAGATACGCTCCTGTCAGCAATGGAGCGGGCCGGGGCCGAGGATATGCCGGAGGACAAGGTGAATTGCTCCGCAGGAGCAAGAGAGGGTGGCCTGGGCCAAGCGGAACGCAAGGGGCTGGGTACTCCGGCCACCCGTGCGGCGATTCTGGAAAAGCTGGTGCAAATGGGCTTTGTGCAGCGCAAGGGCAAACAGCTTGTCCCCACCAAGGACGGCATCAATCTGGCGGTGGTTCTGCCGGAAAGCCTGACCTCTCCCGTCCTGACCGCCGAATGGGAAAACCGCCTGACCGAGATTGCCAAGGGCAATGCAGACGCGGACGAGTTCATGGCCGAAATTGAAGCGCAGGTGCGCCAGCTGGTCAAGACCTATTCTTGTATCAGTGCAGATAAGCAAAACCTGTTCCAGTCGGAACGGGTTATTATCGGCAAGTGTCCCCGGTGCAGTGAAAACGTCTATGAGGGCAAGAAAAACTTCTACTGCGGGAATCGTAGCTGTCAGTTCGTGATGTGGAAGAATGACCGCTTCTTTGAGCAGCGCAAAAAGGCGTTCACACCGAAGATTGCCGCTGCTCTGCTCAAAAACGGTAAGGCAAAGGTCAAGGGCCTCTACTCCGAGAAAACAGGCAAAACCTATGATGCAACGGTGCTTCTGGCAGATACGGGAGACAAGTACGTCAATTACCGGGTAGAGCGCAAAGAGTAAGGCAAAAATACGAGGGCCGGTTATGGTAAGGTGAAGCATTCATTTTGCCATAACCGGCTCTCTCTATCCGTAGGATAGCAAAACAAAGGAGTTTACATCATGGAGCAGAAAGTTATTCCCATTATCCTGAACGGCAAGGACAGCGCAGAACGGATGAAAGAAATCACGGACCGGCTGGAAACAGGCATTCAGCAGTTGTTCGACAGCGACCGCTACAAAGCCTACCTCACCACGATGGCAAAATTCCACAATTACAGCTTCAACAACACCTTGCTGATCGCCATGCAGGGCGGGCAGCTGGTGGCCGGCTTCAACAAGTGGAAAGACACATTCCACCGCACCGTGAAGAAAGGCGAAAAAGGCATCAAAATCCTTGCCCCTGCGCCGTATAAGGTGAAGCAGAAGATGGAAAAGCTGGACGAACAGGGCAAGCCGATTCTGGACAAGGACGGCAAGCCACTGACGGAAGAAAAGACGGTGCAGATTCCGGCTTTCAAGGTGGTGTCCGTGTTCGATGTCAGCCAGACCGAGGGCGAACCTCTGCCGACCATTGCCGTGAATGAACTGTCCGGCAGTGTGCAGGACTACCAAGATTTTTTCAAGGCGTTGGAGCAGTCATCTCCGGTGCCCATCGGGTTTGAGGACATCGAGGGCGGGGCGCACGGCTACTTTCATCTGCTCGACAACCGCATTGCCATCCAAGAGGGCATGAGCCAGCTGCAAACCATCAAGACAGCCATCCATGAGATTGCCCATGCTAAGTTGCACGCCATCGACCCAGACGACCCGGAACAGGCCAACCGCCCGGACAGCCGCACCCGCGAGGTGCAGGCCGAAAGCGTGGCCTATGCCGTCTGCCAGCATTACGGGCTGGACACGTCCGAGTATTCCTTTGGATATGTGGCCGGGTGGAGTTCCGGCCGGGAACTGGCCGAACTGAAAGCCTCTCTGGAAATTATCCGCAGCGCAGCCCATGAACTGATCTCTGCGCTGGACGAACATCTGGCAGAACTGCGCCAGCAGCGGGAAGCAGACCTTTCCGCTGCACAGGAGGCCGCATTTGCATTGGATAACGGCAGTATCCTGTTCATCCAGACCTGTGATTCCGGCTATGACTACACCCTGTACGGCCCGGACAATAAAGCTCTGGACGGCGGGCAGTTGGACGCGCCCGGTCTGACCCTGCCGGATGCCGGGCAGGAAGCGCTTAATCTGTTGGGGCAGACAGCCGCAGTGTCGGAAGTCCTGTTGGGCGACAAGCTGGCGGCATTCCAAGAGGCGGCGGAAAAGGCCAACGAAATTCCCGCACCCGTTAAAATTCCAGACCCCGCCGCAGAACCTACGGTCACAATTCTTTGGAGCGAAAGTGACAAGCTGCAGGACGGCGAAATCATGCCGCTGTCCGTGGCAAACCGCGTCTTTGAAGAACTGGACACCGCCCAGCACACGGACCGGGAAAAGGACGGCTACACGGGCGGCTGGTACGACAAGACCGCATTCCGTATTGATTTTACCCTGAACGGCCAACCCGACAACTACGAGGGACGGCAGGATTTTGGTGACGGAGAGGGTTCTTTGGTTCAGCATATCCAGAACTACCACGAATACTACGCCAAGGACGAGAGCTGGAGAAATTTTGTTCTGCACAACAAAGGCCCGGAAGCGTGGGAACAAGACAAGGCAGAGCGGGAAATGGTGCTGAACGAGTTTATCCCGTACCTCAAACAGCATTGCAATATTTCGGCCATGGAGCAGGCAGCCACCGCCGCTTTGCGGGAGGAACAGAACATTTCGCCGGAACAGGCTGCCTATTACAACACTGTTGTGGCCTATGTGCAGGACTGCCGCTCGCTGCTCAACCAAGGCCAGTATAACTTGCCGGAACCGCCCAAGCTGGCCGACTTTGACCAGAGCTTGCAGGACTACAAGGCGCAGGTGCAGGCAGAGATCGCGCAGGAAGCGGCCGATGCTGGAATGACGGTAGAGGAATACGCAGCGGCAGGCTTTGAAGCACCACAGCAGGACAGCTTTTCCATCTACCAACTGCGCAACGAGGATTCCACCCGCGATTACCGTTTTGAGCCCTACGACCGCCTGCTGGCTGCCGGTTTGACCGTGGACAAGGCCAATTATACGGAAGTATACGCCGCGCCGCTGACTGCTGGCACCACGTTGGAGGACATCTACCGCACATTCAATGTGGACCATCCGACAGATTTCAAGGGACACTCGCTGTCTGTTTCGGATGTGGTGGTGCTGCACCAGAATGGGCAGGACACCGCCCACTACTGCGACAGTGTGGGCTTCCAGCAGGTGCCGGAGTTCTTGCGGGAAAATCCTCTGCGCACCGCAGAGCTTTCCACGGAACAAAACGAAAACATGATTGACGGTGTGCTGAACAATGCGCCCTCTCTGGGCGAATTGGAGGCCAAAGCAAAGGCCGGAGAACAAATTTCTCTGACGGACCTTGCCGCCGCAGTCAAGGCCGAGGAAAAGGCGCCAAAAGCCAAGAAGTCCCGCACAGCCAAACCGAAAAAGCCGTCCATCCGGGCACAGCTGGATGCCGCAAAAAAGGAGCAGAGCAAGCAAACACAGCCACGGGAAAAGGCAAAGGAATTGGAGGTGTAAACCGTGCAGAAATTTGAAAATATGGATGTGATCGCTGCGCTGGAAGCTATCATGCACCAGAACACCGCATACTACCAGAGCGATTTTGCCTATGACATCAAGATGCTGCGGGAGGCCGCCCGCAGCGACCAGCCGGAAGATAAGCTGCTGTTGTGGCTGTCCCGGCCCTCTGGAACATTCTGCTTCCGGGAACGGGATGTGTTGCTCAAAGATACCCAAGCCTACAATACATGGAAATTTTGCGGTGAACAGACCCATGACAGGATTCTTGCCTATGCGGTGGAGTTGACCGGTGCGGCCAATGGAACCGTGCAAGGCAATCTGTATGAACTGGACTACCAGCAGCATTTCCAGCATATCCGGGATGCCGCTCTGCCTGTGGGTGCCAATCGCCTGATCTACGAAAGTGGGATGCGGGAAATTGGCCGAGGCTGCAAAGGGCCTTGCCTGCGGTATGACCGCCGTGCTGGGGCTGGACAGAGAAAAACTGTCCGCCTGCTGCGAACAGGCAGCTGAGGCAGGCTGTGTGCAGATCTGCAACTACAACTGCCCTGGGCAGCTGGTCATCGGCGGCGAAAAGGCCGCTGTGGAGCAGGCCGCCGCGCTGGCAAAGGAAGCCGGTGCCCGCCGCTGTATCCCGCTGAAAGGTCAGCGGCCCCCTTGCCACACAAAGCTGATGGCTCCCGCAGGGGAATGCACTGGCACAGCGCTTTGCGGGCGAAAACTTCGGCACCATGGAGACGCCGGTGCTGTTCAACTGTCTGGGGCATGAAAAGGCCGAGACCGACAGCATCCCGCAGCTGCTGGTAAAGCAGGTGCAGAGCAGCGTCTACATGGAGGACACTTTGCGCCGCTTGGGTGAGCTGGGTGTGGACCACATTCTGGAAGTCGGCCCCGGCAACGCCCTGAGCGGTTTTGTGAAAAAGACCCTGCCCGGGGTGGTCTGCACCGCAGTGGAGACCCCGGAACAGCTGGATGCGGTGCTGACCGCATGGAAGGATGCAGAATGAGTGAAGAAAAGCTGACCCGCGCCGCCATTGTTACCGGCGGCAGCCGGGGCATTGGCCGCGCAGTGTGCGTGGCACTGGCAAAGCAGGGCTGCAATGTGGTGGTGAACTACTGCCACGGCGCAGAGCCTGCGGAGCAGACGGCAGCGCTCTGCCGCGCCGAGGGCGTGCAGGCGGTGACCGTGCAGGCGGATGTATCCACCGCCGAGGGCTGCAAGGCGCTGTTCGATGCCGCTGCCGAGGCCTTTGGCCGGGTGGATGTGCTGGTGAACAACGCGGGCATCACCCGGGACAACCTGATTTTGCGCCTGACCGAGCAGGATTTTGATGCGGTGCTGGACACCAACCTGAAAAGCGCCTTTCTCTGCTGCAAGGAGGCCGCCCGCCGCATGGTGCGCCAGCGCTATGGCCGCATCGTGAACCTTTCCAGCGTGGTGGCGCTGCGGGGCAACGCCGGGCAGACCAACTACGCCGCCAGCAAGGCGGGGCTCATCGGCCTGACCAAGAGCCTTGCCCGGGAACTGGCCGCGCGGAACGTGACCGTGAACGCGGTAGCGCCCGGCTTTATCGACACCGACATGACTGCCGTGCTGCCGGAGGCGGTGCGCACCGGCATGACGCAGGGCATCCCCGCAGGCCGCGCAGGCCAGCCGGAGGATGTGGCACAGGCAGTGGCGTTTTTTGCCGCAGAACAAAGCAGCTATCTCACCGGGCAGGTGCTCTGTGTGGACGGCGGCATGGCAATGTAAAGGAGAACCCTTATGGAAAAACGCAGAGTTGTGATCACCGGCCTTGGCACGGTGAACCCGCTGGGCAACAATGTGGCGGACAGCTGGGCAGCAGCCCGTGCCGGTAAATGCGGCATCGGCCCCATCACCCAGTTCGACACCACCGACTTCAAGTGCAAGCTGGCCGGTGAGGTAAAGGATTTTGACCCCGAGACCGTGGTGGACAAAAGGAAGTCCGCAAGATGGCGCGCTTCACCCTGCTGGCACTGGGTGCTGCTGCCGAAGCCATTGCAGACAGCGGCCTTGATACCGAGGCCGAGGGCAAGGACATCGGCGTCATCCTGTCCAGCGGCATCGGCGGTCTGCCCACGATCGAGGAGCAGCACGCCCGCGGCGAGGAAAAGGGCATGGAGAAGGTAAGCCCCTACTTTGTGCCCATGGCCATTGCCAACATGGCAGCGGCGCAGGTGGCCATCCGCTTCGGTCTGAAGGGCATGTGCACCTGCCCGGTCACGGCCTGCGCCGGCGGCACCAACGCCGTAGGCGACGCCTTCCACCGCATCCGGGACGGCTACGAGCCGGTGATGGTCTGCGGCGGCGCGGAAAGCTGCATCAGCCCCTTGGGCATCGGCGGCTTTACCAGCATGAAGGCGCTTTCCACCGCCACCGACCCGGATGCTGCCAGCCTGCCCTTTGACGCCCGCCGCGGCGGCTTTGTCATGGGTGAGGGCAGCGGTGTGCTGGTGCTGGAAGAACTGGAGCACGCAAGAGCGCGCGGCGCACACATCTATGCCGAGGTGGTGGGCTACGGTGCCAACTGCGATGCCTATCACTTTACCGCTCCGGCTCCCGGCGGCGCAGGTGCCATCGACTGCATGAAGCTGACCTTGGTGGATGCCGACATCGCACCGGAGCAGGTGGATCACATCAACGCCCACGGCACCGGCACCCACATGAACGATGCCTGCGAGACTGCCGCCATCCACGCCGTGTTTGGCGCACACGCAAAGGAGATGACCGTGGTCAGCACCAAGAGCATGACCGGCCATCTGCTGGGCGGCGCGGGCGGCATCGAGGCCGTGTTCACGGCACTGGCCCTGCGAGACCAGTTTGCCCCGCCCACCATCCACTACGCCCAGCCCGACCCGGAGTGCGATCTGGACTATGTGCCCAACACCGGGCGGCAGCAGGAGATGCAGTACGCGCTGAGCAACAGCTTGGGCTTTGGCGGCCACAACGCCTGCATCGCCCTGCGCAGATGGGAGGGCTGACCCATGGCAGAGCCCCGTACCGTGCGTGAAAACGCCAACACCCTGAGCAGTGTACAGATCGCGGAGATCCTGCCCCACCGCTACCCCTTTGCCCTCGTGGACCGTGTTCTGGACTACGAGCCGGGGCAGTGGGCCATCGGCCGCAAGTGCGTCACCCGCAACGAGGAATTCTTCAACGGCCACTTCCCGGCGCAGCCGGTCATGCCCGGCGTGCTGCTGCTGGAAGCATTGGCACAGACCGGCGCTGTGGCGGCGTTGAGCCTGCCGGAAAACAAGGGCAAGCTTGCGTTGTTCGGCGGCATCAAGAGTGCCCGCTTCCGCAAGCAGGTCACCCCCGGGGACGTGCTCACCCTCCACTGCGAGCTGGTACAGCAGCACGGCGCTGTGGGCGTAGGCAAGGCCTCGGCATGGGTGGACGGCAAGTGCGCCGTCACCGCAGAGCTGACCTTTGTGCTGACCGACGCAGCAGAATAAAATGAATGAAAAAGAGATAGGCGATCCCTTTCGGGAAAGCCTATCTCTTTTTTTGTGTCTGTTCCGGTCGGTTTACTCTGCGGCAGCTGTCCCGGTGTCTGCTTCAGCAGTGGGGGCAGACTCTGTCGGGGCGGTCGCCGCCTGTTCCTTTTCCATCCACTCCCGCACGCGGTCGGGGCGGTTGGTGATGTAGGCATCGGCGCTGGTGCGCAGCAGGCTGCGGACGGAATCTTCCGTGTCCACTGTCCACAAAGACACCTTGATGCCCATCTCGTGCAGTTTGTCAATGAAACCGGCGTTTTTGTAGGCGGTGTGGTACTCACAGCTGACCCACTCCGGCGCAAAGTCCAGACTGCGGATGTAGGCGGGCAGATCCCGCTGCGACAACAGGTTTTTGTAGATCTCGTTCAGGCTCTCGCCGGGAAAGCTTGCCCGCAGCATACTTACCTTATCGCTCATCCATCGGGTCATCCAGCTGCAATTTTCCTCGTCTGCTGCGCTCTCCGGCAGGGCGGCATCCATGGCTTCTATGTCCTCTATGCCGTTGGTCAGTCCAAGATCCTTCCAGATGATGGGCGGCGGCAGCAGCATGCTTTCCAGCTCGCCGTATACCAGTGCACCCACCCGCAATTCGGGCATCAACTGCTTTGCCTGCCGCAGCAGCGCGTGGTTGAAGGAAACAAGGATCACCTGTTCTACCATCTCGGTCTGCTGCAGCACTTCCAGCACCCGGGGCACAAAGTCCGGGTCGTTGTCCATGGTGGATTTCAGTTCCAGATGCACGGTGCATCCCGGCATCTGCCTGCACAGTTCCATGGCCTCCTGCAGGGTGGCGATCTTCTCGTCCTGAAAGATGGCGTCCTTCCAGCTGCCAAAATCCAGTTCCTTTAAATCGCCCATGGTCATATCATAGATCTTGCCGGAAATATCCGTGTGCAGATCAATCATATAGTCGTGGTGGATCACAAGCCCGGCGTCAATGGTCTGCTGTACGTCCATCTCTACGCCGTCCGCGCCAATCTCCATGGCTTTTTTTAAAGGCAGTCAGGGTGTTTTCCGGTGCAAGATAGGAAGCACCGCGGTGTGCAATGATTTGTGGTGTCATAAATTTTCTCCGTTATCGGTTCTTCCTCACACTTTTACGCCCCGGCGCTGCCATACCGCAAACAGTGCCGGGGCGCTTGCTCAGGTCAGGTCCTCGCCGTCTGAAGCGATGACCTTTTTATACCAGTAGAAGCTGTCCTTCCGGCTGCGGGCAAGGGTGCCGTTGCCGTCGTTGTCCTTGTCCACATAGATGAAGCCGTACCGCTTTTTCATCTCGCCGGTGGAGGCGCTTACAAGGTCGATGGGCCCCCATGTGGTGTAGCCCATCAGGGGCAGACCGTCCTCGTTGATGGCCTTTTCCATCTCTTCGATGTGCGCCCGCAGGTAGTCGATGCGGTAGCTGTCGTGGATGGAGCCGTCCGGCTCTACGGTATCCACCGCGCCCAGACCGTTTTCCACGATGAACATGGGCTTTTCGTACCGGTCGTAGATGGTGTTCAGGGTCACCCGCAGACCTACCGGGTCGATGGCCCAGCCCCACTCGCTGGCTTTCAGGTAGGGGTTCTTTCACCGATGCAGACACGGCGTTGCCTTCCGCATTCTCTGCCGCCATCAGCTCCTTATCCACCGTGATGCAGCGGCTGGAATAGTAGCTGAAGGACACAAAATCCACCGTGCCCTCCCGCAGCGTGCGGTCGTCCTCCGGCTGGGTGTGCAGCTGCACCCCGGCGCGCTCCATCCGCTTTTTAGCCCACACGGGGTAAGCGCCGCGCACCTGTACATCGGTAAAGAAGTAGTTGTCCCGGTCGGCCTCCTGCGCCGCCCGCACATCCTCCGGGGCGCAGGTGCGGGGGTAGAACTGACCGGCGGCCAGCATACAGCCCACCATGGCGTCCGGCATTTTTTCGTGCGCCAGCTTTACCGCCTTTGCGCTGGCCACCAGCTCGTGATGGGCGGCCTGATACTTGACCTGCTCCACATTCTCGCCGGGGTGGAATACCAGCCCTGCGCCGGTAAAGGACAGGTGCAGCAGCATATTGATCTCGTTGAAGGTGAGCCAGTACTTCACCTTGCCTTTGAAGCGGTCGAACAGCACCTCGCAGTAGTGGACGTAGGCGTCCACCATGCGGCGGTCTTTCCAGCCGCCGTATTTTTTGATGAGGGCAATGGGAGTGTCAAAGTGGCAGATGGTGACCAGCGGCTCAATGCCGTACTTATGGCACTCGTCAAAAATGCTGTCGTAGAAGGCCAGTCCTGCCTCGTTGGGCTGAGCGTCATCGCCGTTGGGCAGGATGCGGGTCCATGCAATGGACAGCCGGAAGCACTTGAAGCCCATCTCTGCAAACAGGGCGATATCCTCTTTATAATGGTGATACAGGTCAATGGCCTCGTGACTGGGGTAGAAATGCGCGTCATCGCAGCCCAGCATTTCCATATAGCCCGTTGCCACCGGAAAACGGTCCGGGCCGAAGGGGGTTACATCCACCGTAGCCAGACCCTTGCCGTCTGCCTGCCATGCACCCTCGCACTGGTTGGCAGCGGTAGCGCCGCCCCACAAAAAGCCCTTGGGAAATTTGCCCATACTCTTTACCTCCTTGTTTACTTTTGCGCCCCTGCGGAGCGCAGATATACGCATACTACTATGATACCGCAACCGGCGGCGCTTGTCCATGACTGCATTTTGCAAAGGTGCGTGCATTTGGGGATAAAGTACGACTTTTATCGTCAAAACGCTGAAATTTCCTGCTGCTTTTTTGCGCACTTTTCACGATAAAAACACAAAACTTGCCCGTTTTCTTTTATTCTGTCCTTTTAAACCGCGCGGCAGTATGGTAGAATAATAGGGTAAGAACTGCGCTGCGCTGCTGCGCTGCTGAGAACATGGAAAAATGGAGTGTTTGATTATGACTGAGTTCAAACCCATCAAAGAAGGCAAAGTCCGCGAGATCTATGACAATGGCGACAGCCTCATTATGGTTGCCACCGACCGCATTTCTGCGTTTGACGTCATCCTGAAAAACAAGGTCACCAAAAAGGGCACCGTGCTCACCCAGATGAGCAAGTTCTGGTTCGATTACACCCGCGATCTGCTGCCCAACCACATGTTGAGCGTGGATGTGCAGGATATGCCGGAGTTCTTCCGCCAGCCCCAGTTCACTGGCAACAGCATGATGTGCCGCAAGCTGACCATGCTGCCCATCGAGTGCATTGTGCGCGGCTACATTACCGGCAGCGGCTGGGCAAGCTACCAGAAGACCGGCAAGGTGTGCGGCATCCAGCTGCCCGAGGGCCTGCAGGAGTCCGATAAGCTGCCCGAGCCCATCTACACCCCCTCCACCAAGGCCGAGATCGGCGACCACGACGAGAACATCTCCTACGAGCAGAGCATCGACGTGCTGGAGAAGCAATTCCCCGGCCACGGTCTGGAGTACGCCACTAAGCTGCGCGACTACACCATTGCCCTGTACAAGAAGTGCGCCGAGTATGCACTGTCCCGCGGCATCATCATTGCCGATACCAAGTTCGAGTTTGGTCTGGACGAGGACGGCAACGTGGTGCTGGGTGACGAGATGCTGACCCCGGACTCCTCCCGCTTCTGGCCGCTGGAGGGCTACGAGCCGGGTCACAGCCAGCCCTCCTTCGACAAGCAGTTCGTGCGCGACTGGCTGAAGGCCAACCCCGACAGCAACTACGACCTGCCGCAGGATGTGATTGACAAGACCATTGCCAAGTATCTGGAGGCCTACGAGCTGCTGACCGGCAAAAAGCTGTAAGCGTATCCTGTATCCATAAAAATCAAGGCTGCTTCGGAAAATTTTCCGAAGCGGCCTTTTTTGTGCCCCGCCCCTTGACATTGAGCGGGGAGATGAGTAATATATGTATCGTATCGAACAGTTTCACATCGAACAACTTGAATAGAGGAAACCATTATGTGTACACAGCACCCTATTGAAGAGCACTGCAAGCTGGACCCGCCGTGGGAAGGGCCGCAGGTCATCCCCGCCCAGCTGCGCCGGGTGGATAACCTGATCTTCCGCAGGCTGAACCAGTTTTCCCGCGCCAACGGGGTAGAGCAGACCACCCCCATGCACGGGTGGATCATCGAGTATCTCTACCGCCACCGGGACGAGCCGGTGTTCCAGCGGGACATCGAGCGGGAGTTTTCCATCACCCGCTCCACGGTGACGAACATTTTGCAGCTGATGGAGCGCAAGGGCTACATCCAGCGGCTGAGCGTGCCGCAGGATGCCCGGCTTAAGCAGCTGGTTTTGACCAAGGAGGGCATCCAACGGCACGAAAAGACCCTGCTTTCCTTCCACCAGACCGACGATTATGTGGCCGGACTGCTGACCGAGGAGGAGAACGCAGAACTGCTGCGGCTGCTGAACAAGCTGCGGGAAGCACTGAAATAACGATCTTTTCCGTCAAAGCGCCGAAAAAGGACTTGTTAAATTAGCAATTATGAACATTTTACGAAACGTCTTGACATTTAAATTGTTATGTATAAAATTGTTTTGTACCAAACAAATAAATTCAACAGGAGGGAACTCAGATGATCAAAAAGCTTGTGTCGCATCTGGGCGAGTATAAAGCCGCCTCGATCAAGACACCGCTCTTTGCTGCGCTGGAAGCCATTATGGATGTGCTGCTGCCCACCATCATGGCCTTTATCATCGACCAGGGCATTGAAAAGGGCGATATGAACGCCATCATCCGCTACGGCCTGCTTACCTTTCTGGTGGCAGCCATTGCGCTGGTGCTGGGCGTACTGGCGGGCAAGTATGCCGCCGAGGCATCCACCGGCTTTGCCGGAAATCTGCGCGATGCCATGTATGAAAACATCCAGCATTACTCTTTTTCCAACATCGACAAATTCTCTACAGCGGGTCTTGTTACCCGCATGACCACCGACGTGACCAACGTGCAGAACGCCTTCCAGATGATCCTGCGCATGTGCGTGCGCGCTCCGGTGCATCTGGTGTTTGCCATGTTCATGGCTGTGGTCATCGGCGGCCCGCTGTCGCTGGTATTCGTGGTGGCGGTGGTCTTTCTGGTGGTGGTGCTGGCTGCCATCATGATCCCCACCTTCCGCATCTTTGACCGGGTGTTCAAGAACTATGATAACCTCAACGCCTCGGTGCAGGAGAATGTCTCTGCCATCCGCGTGGTCAAAAGCTTTGTGCGCGAGGGCTTTGAAAACGAAAAATACACCGCCGCCTGCGAGAGCCTGTACAAGCAGTTTGTCAACGCGGAAAGCCGCCTGAGCTTCAATAACCCCGCCATGCTGGTGGCAGTGTACGGCTGCAACATCGCGCTGAGCTGGTTTGGCGCAAAATATGTGCTGCACGGTGCTATTACCACCGGCCAGCTGAACGCCCTGTTCGGCTATATCATGAACATCCTTATGGCACTGATGATGCTGAGCATGGCCTTTGTCATGATCGCCATGTCCGCCGCCTCTGCCAAGCGTATCGTGGAGGTGCTGGACGAGCACACCGACCTGCCCCCGGCAAAGCAGCCGGTGCAGCAGGTGGCAGACGGCAGCATCCAGTTTGACCACGTTACCTTCAAGTATAAGCACGGCAGCGGTCAGCCGGTGCTGAACGATATCAGCTTTACCATCCGGCCCGGCGAGACGCTGGGCATCATCGGCGGCACCGGCAGTGCAAAATCCAGCCTGGTGCAGCTGATCCCCCGCCTGTACGATGCCGAGAGCGGCACCGTGCGTGTGGGCGGCGTGGACGTGCGGGATTATAACCTTGATGTGCTGCGCCGCGAGGTCTCCATGGTGCTGCAGAAGAACGTGCTGTTCAGCGGCACCATTCTGGATAACCTCCGCTGGGGCGATGCCAACGCCACCGAGGAAGA
>ENA-OQHF01001202-OQHF01001202.1-human-gut-metagenome-genome-assembly--contig:-NODE-1202-length-14577-cov-8.138893_pt1 | contig 14577 bp, 17 predicted proteins | sample MGYA00242559_ERZ504709 | MGnify/ENA primary metagenome ERZ504709 (study PRJEB26092, sample SAMD00036203) | human gut metagenome | host: Homo sapiens | study: EMG produced TPA metagenomics assembly of... | reverse complement strand
GGAAAACTATCCTGCATCGCTTCAAAGGTGATGGTCGCGCTGCTAGGTGTTTGAGGCCATCGACGAGGGCAAGATTGCGCTGACCGACTCCGTCACTGCGACGGAATCGGCGTTCGAGGGGCTCTCCAGCGACGGCAGCACGGCGAACATCGTCCCCGGCGAAACGATGACGGTCGAGCAGCTGCTCAACTGCATGCTCATCGTCTCGGCGAACGAGGCGTGCAACATTTTGGGCGAAACGCTCTACGGCTCGGTCGACGCCTTTGTCGCGCGCATGAACGAGCGCGCGGCGGAGCTTGGCTGCGAGCACACGCACTTCGCCAACGCCACGGGTCTTCACAATTCCCAGCACTACACGACCGCGTGGGACCTCTACCTCATCACGCGCGAGGCGCTGAAGCATGACAAATTCATGGAGATCTGCAACTCCAAGAGCTACACCGTGCCCGCCACGAACATGACCGACAAGCCGCGTGAGCTGCATTCGACGAACTTCTCATTTCCAACTGGCGCGCCCGCGGTTATGTGTACCGCGACGCGCAGGGCATCAAGACCGGCTCGACACCCGAGGCGGGCTACTGCCTCATTTCGTCCGCCCTGCGCGGCAGCCGCCACATGATCAGCGTGGTGCTGGGCGCAGAGCGCGTGACGCTCGAGGACGGTGTGACCATCCAGACGCGCAGCTTCTCCGAAACGTCCCGTATGTTCGACTGGGGCTTTGACAACTTTGTCCTCCGCGACATTCTCTCCTCCTCCGACCTTGTGCAGGAGGTGCCCGTCGCGCTTTCGAGCGAGGCGAGCTACGTTTCGACCCACGCGGCGGAGGATATCGCCTGCCTGCTGCCCGACAATGTCGAGCCCGACATGCTTGAGCGCACCGTGACGCTCACGAACGACACGGTCGACGCGCCCGTTTCTGCGGGCGACGTGCTCGGCAAGCTGACGCTCTCCTACAATGGTAAGGTCTACGCCGAGACGGATCTCTTAGCGCTGAACGATGTATCGGCCTCGTGGTTCCTGACGGCGCAGCGCAGAGTGTCTGACTTTTTCGCAAAGCCGCTCGTCCGCATTCTGTTGATCGTGGTCGTACTGCTGATCGTCGCGCTCGTCGTCTATGTGACGATGTTCTCCCGCCGCCGTCGCTACGGCCACCGCCGCCGCGGCGCGGCACACGGCGGCTACCGCGGGCGGAGAAGAAGATTCTAAGTACTTCAAAAAAGCGGTAAAGCCGCTTTTTTGAGGAAGGCCACACTCCGCTTTGTGCCTTGCCGCCGCTGGCGGCTGCGACACGCGCGGAGCGAGAGGTGTCGATCGCCACGCGCTGGTCGCGGCGATCGACGATCAAAATTCTTTGCGTCTGCGAACGCAAAAGCAAAAATGAAGGGACGCGAAAGCGTCCCTTTTTAGTTGAGTGTGATCACGTTGTCCCCCTGCGGGAACTCCACGAAGCGGATGGAGTAGATGTCGGCGGTGATGTAGGCGCTGCGGCCGGGGTGGAACAGCGTGATATAGTCGTTTCCGACCTCCTGCAGCGTACCGACCGCCACGACCGTGTTCTGCGAGCCGACGAGGAAGCTCACGATGACTGCGCGGCCGATGTTGCGCGCGAGCATCCCCTTCCATGAATTATAGGACATCTTGTCGACGGTCTGCGACTCTTCGATCTTGTCGGGCGTGGGCTGGAACTGCCCGCTCGCGCCGCCCTGCAGCACGAGCGACATGCCCCCCGCCCCCGACGATCCTCCAAGCATTTCCTCATAGCTCTGGCTCGCGTTGTTGTTACTGTTGTTATTACTGCTATTATTACTGCTATTATTGCTGCTATTATTGCTGTTGCCGCTCTGCTGCGCGCTCGCCATGGCGGGCACGGCAACCATCTGCTCATAAAGGCACGGCATGCTTTTTCCCATCTGGATCATAAAAACGTCCTCTCCCTTTCCCGTTGCTGCTGATTTGCTTTTCTCAGGTGTCGTAATACGCGGCGGTGGGGTTATAAAAACAGTGGTCGCCGATACGCATGACGAACGTCCCCACATTTGAAGGAAAATTCGCGCGGCAGGACGGCGAAAACGGGTTAAAGAACCACAGCGCCGTTCCAAGGCCGTTCAATCGGTTGCCCGCGATGGCCCAGTCCGCGATCTCGTAATGGATATCGGTCGGGCGCATGTTGTAGATGTTCTGCGGGTTGTAGCTGCCGCGCTCGGTCTCGCTCGCGCAGACGAACTGCCCCGGCTGAAAGATGATATTGCGGATGCTGCCCTGCCCCACGCGCGCGTATTCGCCGCCCGTCGAGCGCACGCGGTTCATCACGACGCTCGCCACGGCTTTCATCCCATTCTCGCCCTCGCCGCCCGCCTCGCACTCGATGAGGCGTGCGAGCAGCTCCCTGTCGGAATAGGCCATGTCGATCTCCTCCCCCATTTCTTCTTCCCCGACAGTCTATGCGACTCCTGTGCGCGGGGAACCAAACACGCGCAAAAAAGCACCGCAGATGAATTTCATCTGCGGTGCTTTCGCTTTGTTCAGTTTTCCTCGTCCGGCGGCGGAAGCTCTTCCGCTTCCGGTGGCGTCGCGCCGTAGGCGCCCTTCATCTTGAGCTCCTGCCACTGCTCTTTCGTGATAAGCAGCTGGCGGGGCTTTGAGCCCTCGAACGGGCCCACGATGCCGCGCGTCTCCATCTCGTCGACGATGCGCGCCGCGCGCGAATAGCCGAGCTTCAAGCGGCGCTGGAGCATCGAGACGGACGCCTGACCCGTCTCCATGACCACGTCGATCGCGGCGGGGAGCAGCTCATCCACATCGTCGGCGGCGTTCTGATCAGGCGCGGCATTGCCGCCTCCCTTGGCGCTGCCCTTCTCCTTTTCGGCGACGGCGGCGTTGATCTTGTCGATGACGGATTCGTCGTAGTCCGTCTCGCCGTTTTCCTTGACGAAGTTGACCACGCGCTCGATCTCCTCGCTCGAGATGAAGCAGCCCTGCACACGCTTGGGCTTACCTTCGCCCAGCGGGGCGTAGAGCATGTCGCCGCGGCCCACGAGCTTTTCCGCGCCCGCGGTGTCGAGGATGATGCGCGATTCCATCGCGGAAGCGACCGCGAACGCGATGCGGCTCGGGATGTTGGCCTTCATCAGGCCCGTGATGACATCCGCGGACGGACGCTGCGTCGCGATAACCAGGTGCATGCCCGCGGCGCGGCCCATCTGCGCTACGCGGCAGATCGACTCTTCGACCTCCTTCGCCGCGACGAGCATCAAGTCGGCCAGCTCGTCGATGACGACAACGACGCTCGGCAGCTTTTTGAGCGTTTCGTCCGTTTCTGCCACCTTATTATAGGAGGCAAGGTCCTTGACGTTATGCTCGGAGAACATCTTGTAGCGCTTCATCATCTCGTACACGGCCCATTGCAGCGCGCCCGCAGCCTTTTTCGGGTCGGTGACGACGGGGATGAGCAGGTGCGGGATGCCGTTGTAGGGCGCAAGCTCGACCATCTTCGGGTCGACCATGATAAAGCGCACCTCTTCGGGCGTCGACTTATAGAGCATCGAGACGATCAGCGAGTTCGTGCACACGGACTTACCGGAGCCCGTCGTACCGGCGATGAGCACGTGCGGAAGCTTCGAGATATTCCCGACGATGTTCTTGCCGCTGATGTCCTTGCCGACGGCGAAGGCCGTGGTGGAAGGATGGGTGGTGAACTCCGTGGATTCGAGCACCGTGCGGATGCTGACGGGCGAAACGAGCTTGTTCGGCACCTCGACACCCACGACGGAGATCTTGTCGGGGATGGGCGCGATGCGCACGCCGCTCGCGCCCAGCGCAAGGGCGATATCGTCCTGCAAATTTGTGATCTTCGAGAGCTTCACGCCCTGACTGAGCGTGAACTCATAGCGCGTGACCGACGGGCCGCGCACCACATCGCCCGGCTGGGCGTCCACGCCGAAGCTCGTGAGCGTCTGCGCCAAGCGGCGGGAGTTGTTGCGCAGCTCCGCGCCCGCCTCAGCGGCGTTCGTCACGCTGCCCTCTTTTAAGAGCGTGATGGGCGGATACTGATATGCAGGCGGCTGGGGCTGCGCGTCGCTGCCCTCGATCTCGCGCGTGACCTCCTCGCGCGCGGCATCGACCTCGGCGCGGCGGAGCTTATCCTCCTGCTTGTCGGTCAGCACGGCGGGAACCGTCGTTGCTGCTGCGGCTGCGGCGACGGGTGCGCTCTGCACGCTCGGCGTGGGCGCGGCAAACGGCGTGTGCATCACAGGTGCGGGTGCCGGGACGACCGGCGCGGGCGCGCTCGGCGCTGTATCAAACGGCGGCAGGTCGAAGTCGTCGGCCTCCACCGTCACAGGCTTAACGGGTGCGGACGGCGCGGCGGCAGGCGAAACGGGTGCAGCGATCTTTGTCTCCGCGGCACTTCCTCCCGCTAACAGCTCGTCGGGGCTCTTGATATTATCGGACTTCTTGCGGAAGAAGCCGCCCGTGGGATTTTTCTTGATGACGCGCTCCTCGCCGTCGAGCGGAATGTCGATGGCGGCGTCTGGCGTGTGGACCGGCGCACTGCGGCGCGGCACATGGGTGCGCTGCGGCGGAAGGTCCTCTTCCTCCACTGGCTCATAGGGCACGCGCTCGTGCGAGCGCACGGCCTCGATCACGGCGGCAGGTGTCAAGCGGAACGCCATCATCAAAAACGCGACGAACAGCACAACGAGCAGGACCATCGCCAGCACCTTTTTTCACCAGCAGCACCAGCATGATCGCAAGCGATGCAGACACCGCGCCGCCGGACTCGAGCGCGTTGCCACTCGTCCACAGAAGCTTCAAGATGCCATCCATGTTGACATACTTCTCTTTGCAGAGGGCGATATGCATGATCGCGCCGAACACGACCGGCAGCAGCGCCGTGCCGACAAGGCAGGACGCGACGTTCCGCCCACGGTGGAAGAGCAGAATGTAGCTCCCCAGCAGCAGTGCGGGCGCGACGAGGTAATAGCCCCAGCCAAAGAGCGACCGGCACAGCTTCGCCGGCTGATCGAGCAGCCACGCGCCCGACTGGAAATAGCTAAAGCCCAGGCACAGCGCCAGCACCAGCAGGATCGCGCCCGCGACCTCGCGGCGGATGGGGCGCTTTTGATTCTTCTTCGCCGTGCGCTTGCCGGAAGACGAGGAGCGGGAGGAACCCGTCGTTTTCTTTTTCGTTGTGGTGGTTTTTTTTCTTCTGTTGTGCCATGATTCACCTCAGAATCAAAAATTAGTGCAGGATCGTGAGCACCAGCGTCAGCACGCCGGCGGCCCAGCAGTAATAGGCAAACGCGCCGAAACGGCCCTTGTCGGCAACATAGCGCAGCAGGCGGATGCTCGCATAGCCCGACACCGCCGCGACGACGACACCGACGAGGTACACGGGCACGCTGGAGAAGTCGATGCCCGCGTCGATCGCGTCTTTGAGTGTCAGGATGTTCGCCCCCAACACCGCGGGGATGGAGAGCAGGAATGCAAAGCGCACGGCAAACTTGCGCTCAAAGCCCGTGAAGCAGCCCGCCGTGATCGTCATGCCGGAGCGGGAGATGCCCGGGCACAGCGCGATGGCCTGACCGATACCGACGAGCAGCGCGTCGAGCATTGTGGCGGTCTTTTCCGTCTTGCGGCCATGGCGCACGCGGTCGCTCGCGAAGAGCAGGATGCCCGTGACGATCAGTGCGCCGCCGATAAAGTACATATTATCACTCAGCTCCGTGAAAAAACGGCGAAACGGCACCATGACGAAAAGCGGCAGCGTGCCCACAATGATGAGCAGAATAAGGCGGCGCGCAGGCGGCACGGGGTTCGGCATGCGATGATGGGCAAGGTCACCGATGCCGGCGAAAAACTCCACGATCATATCGCGGATATCATCCCAGTAAGCGGCAAACACCGCCACGAGCGTGCCGAGGTGGAGTAGCACGTCGAAAAAGTCGGGCACGTTGCTCGCACCCTGGATGCTTAGTAAGTGCTCCGCGATGGCGAGATGGCCGGAGGACGAGATCGGTAAAAATTCCGCGATCCCCTGCACAAGGCCGAGAACAACGGCGGTCAAAACTGACATAAAAAACAACTCCTTTTGCGTTTTGTTCTGTAATGGCAATATTCTAACAGGATAATTATAGCACAGTTGTTCGCGGAATACCACCCCGAATTGCCGCATCTTCTTTTTCTTTCCTTTTTCGGTGCATCCCTTGCGAACGCAGGGCGAATGTGCTATGATTGGCGCGGACTATCAGAAAAGGAGAGATAGAAATGACTTATAACTACCGCACCAAGGGCGTTTGCTCCAAGGAAATGCACATTGAGCTGAACGACGACCACACCATCAAGAGCGTAGAGGTCATCGGCGGCTGCAACGGCAACCTTCAGGGCATTTCGCGCCTGGTCGAAGGCATGAAGGCCGAGGATGCCATCGCGCGCATGCGCGGCATCCGCTGCGGCTTCAAGAATACCTCCTGCCCCGATCAGCTCGCCATCGCGCTGGGCGAGGCGCTGGCGCAGGACAAGCAGTAAGTCGTCATTTTTTGCCCGCGCGGTGCATCGCACGGGCAAAAATGCATAAAATCCTGCAAAATGCCGTTTCCCTCTCTGGACAAACGGCGCTAAACTGTGTATACTGTTAAAAAATAAGCATTCAACGCACTATCAACGCAAAACATTTTGCTTTTGCCTGTCTGACGGGGGAACTTCATGGACATTGATATGGATATCAAAGAGCTCGAAGCGTTCGTCTACGTGGTGGAAAACTGCAGCTTTTCCCGCGCCGCGGAGCTGCTGCACCTGACGCAGCCGACCATCAGCTCGCACGTCTCCGCACTGGAGAGAAAACTGAATATCAAGCTCATCGTCCGCACCACGAAGGAGACCTAGCCCCTCCGACGCGGGCAAGCTCCTCTACAAATACGCCAAGGAGATCCTGCAGGTGCGCGAGAACGCAGCCATCGCGCTGCGCAACTTCTCGCAGGAGATGAAGGGTACGATCTCCATCGCGGCCTCCACGGTGCCGAGCCAGTATTATCTGCCGCACCTTTTGCAGGACTTCCGCGCCCGCTATCCGGACATCACCTTCAATATCCAGATGGAGGACAGTCCCAAGGTCGTGGAGCTCGTCGCCACGCGCAGCGTAGAGATCGGCTTCTGCGGCACGATGGTGGCGAGCCACAAATGCGTCTATCAGGATTTTGCCAACGACCCGATGGTACTCATCACGCCGAACACCGAAAAGTATCAGGCCTTTGCGGGCAAGCCCTTCCCCATCAAGCAGCTCAAGGAAGAGACCTTCATCAGCCGCGAAAAGGGCAGCGGCACGTATCAGGCGGGCAAGGAACTCTTAAATGAGCTCGGCATCGACATCGCCCAGCTGCGCACCGCGGTCGAGATCCGCTCGACCGAGAGCGTCAAGCAGATGGTCAGCGAGGGTCTCGGCATCGGTCTCATCGCGCAGAGCGCCGCGCAGGACTATGTTCAGTTCGGAAAGCTTCTCGCCTTCCCTTTCCCCGACTCGCGCTTCCGCCGCCAGCTCTATATCGTCAAGCACAAAAACAGCATTTTATCGCCCATTGCGCAGGTGTTTTACGACTATGCGCGCAAAACCAAGGACAAAGCATCCGCCAAATAAGGCGGATGCTTTTTTACAGGGATCGCACGCTTTTTTGTCCGATTTTTTCGCGAAATTGTCATTTACTTTTTTCCTCTCTGGTATATGATAATGCAATAGGTCAACGGCTGCGCTGCACCGGTAAAGCAGCAGGCCTTACGGGAGGGAGAGCGATGGACTGCCGCGATTCCGCACTGTTTACAGGTGTGGACGAAGCATCGTGCGAAAATATGCTGCGCTGCTTCAGCGCTTACGAGCAGCGCTTCAGCGCAGGACAGACCATCCTCACCTGCGGACAGCAGCAGGATATGATCGGCGTGCTGCTCTCGGGGCAGCGCGGCGCTTCTGCGCCTGCACGCCGACGGCAACCGCACCGTGCTTGAAAGCATGGACGAGGGCAGCGTCTTTGGCGAGGAGCTGGCGTTCACCGGCTTTCGCGACGGCAGCGCGCTCATCGAGTGCCGCGAGGACTGCCGCGTCATCTTCATGCGCTATGATCAGATCACAAAGCGCTGCGAAAACGCCTGCGCCTGCCACAGTCAGGTCGTAACGAACCTCTTCCAACTGCTCTCGAAAAAAGTCCCTGCATCTGAGCCGCCGGATCGAGGTGCTCGCCTGCCGCTCCATCCGCGAAAAGCTGCTGCTGCTTTTTTCGAGCAGTCGCCGCCGAGCACGGCAGCCGGACGTTCCCCCCTGCCGTTTTCCCTCCAGCATGCTTGCCGACTACATCAGCGCCGACCGCAGTGCCATGATGCGCGAGATGCGCAAGATGCGCGAGGAGGACCTCATCAGCACCGAGGGCCGCAGCGTGACGCTGCTTAGTTTTTTGCAAGTATTTTTCGTAAATGCAAGTTTTCCTGCATCGTCAGAATTTTGATATTCATTGACGCAAGAAAACTTTCATGATATAAACATAGCATCATTCCATATTCCCGGCGCTGCGTCCAGGAATCCCGCCTGCCGTTCTCCCCGGACGGCACGGCGCTGAATCTCAACAAAAAGGAGAATCATTCATGTATCGCATCGTGAAGAAAGAAGCGCTCAAGCCCACCGTGACCCTCTACGAGATCGAGGCGCCGATGGTGGCAAAGAAGGCCGAGCCCGGCCAGTTCATCATCCTGCGCGTCGATGAAAACGGTGAACGCATCCCCATCACCATCCACGACTTCGACCGTGAGAAGGGCACCGTCACCATCATCGTGCAGACGATCGGTGCCACCACCGAAAAGCTCAGACATAAAGCCGAGGGCGAGTACATTCAGGACTTTGTCGGCCCGCTGGGCCGCCCGACCGAGACCGAAGGCAAGAAGAAGGTCTGTGTCGTGGGCGGCGGCGTCGGCTGCGCCATCGCTTACCCCGTTTTGAAGAAGTTCCACGACTGCGGCGCGGAAGTCCATGCGGTCGTCGGCTTCAAGAATAAGGACCTCGTCATTCTTGAGGACAAGTTCCGCGCGGCGTCCAGCGTTTTGAAGCTGATGACGGACGACGGCTCTTACGGCGAGAAGGGTCTTGTCACCGATGCGCTCAAGGAGCTCATCGACGCGGGCAACCAGTATGACGAGATCTTCGCCATCGGCCCTGCCATCATGATGAAATTCGTGTCCAAGACCACCGAGCCCTACGGCATCCCCACCACCGTTTCCATGAGCCCGATCATGGTCGACGGCACCGGCATGTGCGGCGGCTGCCGCCTCACCGTCGGCGGCGAGACGAAGTTCGCCTGCGTCGACGGCCCGGACTTCGACGGTCACAAGGTCGACTGGGACGAGAGTCTCAAGCGCGGCAAGATGTACTTCGACTGGGAGCGCCACAAATACGAAGAGACCTGCAACCTGTTCAGCAAGGAGGTTCAGTAATATGCCTAACATGAGTCTGAAGAAGAACGAAATGCCCTCGCAGGAGCCCAACGTCCGCAACAAGAACTTCCTGGAGGTCGCGCTCGGCTATACCGAGGAGCAGGCGCTCGACGAAGCAGCCCGCTGCTTAAACTGCAAGAACCATCCCTGCGTCTCCGGCTGCCCGGTGCAGGTCAAGATCCCCGAATTCATCAAGAAGATCACCGAAAAGGACTATGAGGGCGCCTATCAGGTCATCCATGAGACCTCCTCCCTCCCCGCCGTCTGCGGCCGCGTCTGCCCGCAGGAGACGCAGTGCGAATCGAAGTGCATCCGCGGCATCAAGGGCGAGCCCGTCGGCATCGGCCGCCTCGAGCGCTTTGTCGCCGACTGGCACAATGCCAATGTCCAGGAAGCGGCCCACCAAGCCCGCGCCCAACGGCCACAAGGTCGCGGTCATCGGCTCCGGCCCCAGCGGCCTCACCTGCGCGGCGACCTTGCCAAGAAGGGCTACGATGTCACCGTTTTTGAAGCGCTCCACCTTGCCGGCGGCGTGCTGGTCTACGGCATCCCCGAGTTCAGACTTCCCAAGGCCATCGTGCAGAAGGAAGTCGACGGCCTGAAGGCCCTCGGTGTCAAGGTCGAGACGAACATGGTCATCGGCCGCGTCGTGTCCATCGACGAGTTGATGAGCGAGTACGGCTTCGAGGCCGTGTTCATCGGCTCCGGCGCGGGTCTTCCGATGTTCATGCACATCCCCGGCGAGAACCTCTGCGGTGTTTACTCTGCCAACGAGTTCCTGACCCGTATCAACCTGATGAAGGCTTATAAGGACGGCTCCGACACGCCCATCATGCCGCTTCAGGGCAAGAAAGTCGCCGTCGTCGGCGGCGGCAACGTCGCCATGGACGCCGCGCGCTGCTCCAAGCGCCTGGGCGCGGACGTGTACGTCGTCTACCGCCGCGGCATGGAAGAGCTCCCGGCCCGTCACGAAGAGGTCGAGCATGCCATCGAAGAGGGCATCGTCTTCAAGACGCTCAATAACCCCGTCAAGATCAACGGCGACGAGAAGGGCTATGTCTCCTCCATGACCTGCGTGGAGATGGAGCTGGGCGAGCCTGACGCCTCCGGCCGCCGCCGCCCGATCGAAAAGGTCGGCAGCGAACACGATCTGCCGGTCGACTGCGTCATCATGTCGCTTGGCACCACGCCGAACCCGCTCATCAAGAACACCACCCCGGGTCTTGAGGTCAACCGCAAGGGCGGCATCGTCGTGAACGAGGCCGGTCTCACCTCTCATCAGAACGTCTACGCCGGCGGCGACGCCGTCACGGGCGCTGCCACCGTCATCCTCGCCATGGGCGCCGGCAAGCTCGGCGCGAAGAGCATCGACGAGGCACTGAGCAAATAATTTTCGTCAGCGAAAGCGCGCAGAAGCGTACTTCTGCGCGTTTTCTCAATACCATTTCTCACGAAGGGAGAACTATTATGAATCTTTGGCATGATATCGCACCGGCGCGCGTGCGCCCTGAGGACTTTTTCGCGGTCATCGAGATCGAGAAGGGCTCGAAAAACAAGTACGAGATGGATAAAGAGACCGGCGCGCTGCGTCTCGACCGAATTCTCTACACCTCGACTCACTATCCCGCCAACTACGGCTTCATCCCCCGCACCTGGGCGGACGACGGCGACCCGCTGGACGTTCTGGTTCTCTGCTCTGAATGCATCCGCCCGCTGAGCCTCGTGGAGTGCTACCCCATCGGCGTTATTTCGATGGAGGACAGCGGCAGTCTCGATGAAAAGATCATTGCCATTCCCTTCCAGGATCCGACCTACAACACCTATCAGGACATCTCGGAGCTGCCGAACCATGTGGCAAGCGAAATCCGCCACTTCTTCCGCGTCTACAAGAGCCTGGAGGGCAAGGAGACCGTCGTCAGCGACGTCCTCGGCCGCGAGGAAGCCATCAAGATCATCATCAAGTGCCAGAACGCTTAATATTTGAAAAATATTGCCGTTAAAGCAAAAAAAGGGAAAGGCTGACGGCCTTTCCCTTTCTATTTTGGCATAAAGAAGGACGCATTCGAAAGAATGCGTCCTTCTTTATGCTGCATCTTCGATTTACTAAATACTCTCCTAGTAACCTCATTAGTAACCTGAAAGCAACTCGGTAACCTCAAAAAAACCTCTAAGTAACCCCAAACCTTTACGGCCTTCAGCGGCAAAAAGAGGCATATCCTCACAAAGAAAAAATCCCCGAGACCCTTGAGTTTCGGGGATTTTCAGCAAATTAGCGCTTGGAGAACTGCGGAGCGCGACGGGCGGCTTTGAGGCCGTATTGCGCGAGTTTTTGAGCTGTTTTCCCTTGATACTCCGGGCTTTTCCGGCTTTCTGCTTCTCAGTTATCCGGTGTGCGGACCATAAAAAACGGCCTTTTTCATTCAGCGATAGCCTGATGAAACGCACCATTTACTACCCCAAACAACTCCTCTGGTTTATTATACTTCACTTTTGCATAGATGTCCATAGTTGTTTTGCTGTTTTCGTGTCCGGCAAGGTATTGTACTGTCTTTGGATCAACGCCCGCATAGAGAAGATTGGTAATGTAAGTGTGCCGCAGCTGATGCGGGGTTACATCAAAGTCCAGCGTATATTTGATTTGGGTGATTCTTCTGGGTCATACCCAGCGTTGGAGTAACCGTATATTTTGATACTCTCCCCATTTACATACTTATAATAGTTCCGGGGCTTAGTGGAGCGGACAACGACATACTGCCACACTCTTTGGAACTGCGAGGCAGCCAGTGGCTCTCCTTTGCTGTCAGCGATCACATAATCTGATATGGAATTTTCTTTCGTTTCTCTCAGACAGTCCACCAAACACTTCGGTATCGGAATATCCCTTTTTGCCGCCGGAGTCTTTAGCACCGTAGAAACCACGGGTCTGTTATGCTCTGTACGCCATGCCCGCCTCACCGATAGATAAGGTGTATCCTCGTCCAGAAACACACAATCCCATTGCAGTGCAAGAATTTCTTCCCGACGCAGACCGGAATACAAACCGAGCATAATAAACAAATATGGAGGAAGCCCCTTGACTGTATCCAGAAGCACGGCTACCTGCTGATCTGTCAATGCCTCCTTCTTTTTTGTCGGTTTTCCGCCTTTACCGGATATTCCCGCACAGGGATTGTGTTCAAGAATTTGGTTTCTCTCTGCCGCATAAAAAATGCACTTGAGCAGCATATTGACCTTATTGTATAAGCCTTCCGATTTCTTTGACAATGGAACAAGAGCCAGCCGAATATCGTCAGCAGTCACTTCTTCCATATACATCTCTCCCAGAGGTTTGATGATATAGTTTGTCATATCCCTCGTATAACCTCTGAGTGTAGACGCAGACACCTTTGCCGACTGCATCAGCAGCCACTTCTCTCCATACTCAGCTACTGTCGGGTGCTGCCGGTGAAAGATAATTTCTTCCACCTTCTTCCGGGCCTCTAACTGCTTCTCGTACAATTCTTCACAAGTAGCGGCATACAAACTCAACTCTTTGCCATCTGCATCCGTAATCCTGGTTCTGTAATACTGGATTCCTTTCAATGTAATGGCCCCATACTTCGGGATCTGTGTTTTCTTTTTTGCCATCTTTGATCGTCCTTTCTTGATAATGTGTAGTCTCCGTATCTACACTCTCTTTTTATCAGAAAGCCTCGATTTAATCAAAGATACGGCTGATGTAAAACAAAGAGCGAGACATCCTTGCCTCGCTCCTGCTTTACTTCCTATTTTATTATTACTGTGCTGCGTCCCAGCTTGCAAACGCGCAACTCATTGATCTGACCAGCTCATCTGGTCTGTTGTACTTAACCTTTGCATAAATGTCCATGGTAATCTTGCTGCTTTCATGGCCTGCCAGGTATTGAACCGTTTTGGGATCTACCGATGCATGAATGAGATTGGTAATGTAAGTATGCCGCAGCTGATGGGGTGTTACTTCAAAGTCCAGACTGTAAACCACTTTTCCGTTATGAGCAGCCTTTTCCCCCAAGACAGGTGTGACAGTATGCTTTACTCTTTTTCCATCTTCATACCGATAATAGCTCCGCTCCTTGACCGTCCTCGTAACAATATACTGCCAAAGTCGCTTAAACTGCGTGTAGGACAGCGGTTCGCCGTCCCGGTTTGAAACCACATACTCCGAAGTCGATGTTTCCTTTGCTGCTTTCAAACACTCAGCCAAGCAAACAGGAAGAGGGATATTTCTCTCCGCAGCCTTGGTTTTCAATTCGTCTGAGATTACCGGTCTGTTGTGTTCTGTGTGCCATGCCCGCCTTACCGTCAGATATGGAGTATCCGTATCCAGATATACTGAATCCCATTGCAGAGCAAGAATTTCTTCCCGGCGCAGCCCTGCATATAAACCAATCATGACAAAGACATAAGGCGGCAAATCTCGGATAGCATCCAAAAGGCGTGCTGCCTGTTCATCTGTCAAAGCCTGACGATCCTCTTGTGGAACACCGCCACCTTTTGTCGTGAGATAAATCGTCGGGTTATGGTCAATGATCCTGCTTTCCATCGCTGCGCGAAAGATAGATTTGTAAAGGATTACCACAGATTTATAAACCGATGCAGATTTCTTGGAAACCGGAACAAGGGCAAGCTGAATATCATCCAGGCTAACCTCACCCATCCGTTTATCTCCCAATTCCGCTATAATATGCCGCCTGACCTTTGAGGTGTAATCCGTCAAAGTAGTAGCTCGTACATGAACCGACTGCATCAGCAGCCACTTTTCACAATACTCTGCAACTGTGGGCGTTTTCCGATGAAAAGTGGCATTCTCAATCTGTTCCAACGCAAGCGTTTCTTTGTTGTATAGTTCTTCAGGTGTTTTTGCGTAGATAGCTACGAGCTTACCATTCGTGTCTTTGATTCTGGTCCTATAATATAGGACACCTCTTTTCATAACTGTGCCATATTGAGGAAGCATTATTTTCCTATTTGCCAATTCCTCCACCTCCTAAGAATATACTCCAGCGCTGTATCTATGTTTTATCAGACCATTATGATTTCGACAAGGATACGGACCGGCTCACACTCCAGCTCTGCGAGGTTTACGATAAGTTG
>ENA-OQHF01001201-OQHF01001201.1-human-gut-metagenome-genome-assembly--contig:-NODE-1201-length-14589-cov-6.518462_pt1 | contig 14589 bp, 7 predicted proteins | sample MGYA00242559_ERZ504709 | MGnify/ENA primary metagenome ERZ504709 (study PRJEB26092, sample SAMD00036203) | human gut metagenome | host: Homo sapiens | study: EMG produced TPA metagenomics assembly of... | reverse complement strand
CAGCTGAATTTATTGAAGCTATCAAAGAACTGTCCGTTCTGGAACTGAACGAACTGGTAAAAGCATGTGAAGAAGAATTTGGTGTATCCGCAGCAGCAGGTGTTGTTGTAGCAGCAGCAGGTGCAGCAGAAGCAGCAGAAGAGAAAGATGAGTTTGACGTAGAGCTGACAGAAGTTGGTCCTAACAAAGTTAAAGTTATCAAAGTTGTTCGTGAAGCAACAGGTCTGGGACTGAAAGAAGCTAAAGAAGTAGTAGACGGTGCTCCGAAAGTAATCAAAGAAGCAGCTGCAAAAGCAGAAGCTGAAGAAATCAAAACAAAACTGGAAGCTGAGGCGCTAAAGTAACTCTGAAATAATCAGATTACAGCATTTAGTTGAAAGATGGAGAACCCGGAAGAGCTACAATGCTCTTCCGGGTTTTTGTAATGAAAAAATAAAAAAGATTAGAAAATTGGGTTGACACTCTTGACAAACTGTGATATTGTAAAAAATGCACTATTATGGCAAGATATGCCTACTAGTCTAATCTTAAAAGCACGAAAAAGGCATGAGCAGTAATAAATCAAATACACAAGGGGTGAAACGGTCAATGGAAAAAAACAGAATACGTCCTATTACAAACGGTAAAAGTATGCGGATGAGCTACCAGAGACAAAAAGAAGTTTTGGAAATGCCCAACTTGATTGAGGTTCAGAAAGATTCCTATAACTGGTTCCTTGAGGAAGGTTTAAAGGAAGTATTTGCTGATATCTCTCCGATCACTGATTACAGTGGCAAGTTGAGCTTGGAATTTGTGGACTTTACTTTGTGCGAGGATGATGTGAAATATTCCATCGAGGAGTGCAAAGAAAGAGACGCAACTTATGCAGCACCTTTAAAAGTAAAGGTGAGATTGTACAATAAGGAAAACGACGAAATTAAAGAGCATGAGATTTTCATGGGAGATTTGCCGTTGATGACAGCAACCGGTACCTTCGTAATTAATGGTGCAGAACGAGTTATTGTCAGTCAGTTAGTACGTTCCCCTGGTATTTACTATGCGATTGCTCATGACAAACTTGGTAAAAGACTGTTTTCTTCTACCGTAATCCCGAACAGAGGAGCATGGCTGGAATATGAAACAGATTCCAATGATGTCTTCTGGGTACGTGTAGACAGAACAAGAAAGGTTCCGATTTCTGTTCTGATTCGTGCTTTGGGAAAAGGAACCAACGCAGAGATCACAGAACTGTTTGGTGAGGAGCCGAAGATTCTGGCAAGCTTTACCAAAGATACAGCAACCTGCTATGAAGAAGGTCTGTTAGAGCTGTATAAAAAAATTCGTCCGGGTGAACCGCTGGCAGTAGACAGCGCAAGAAGCCTGATCACAAGCATGTTCTTTGATCCGAAACGGTATGATCTGGCTAAAGTAGGTAGATATAAATTCAATAAAAAACTGCATCTGAAAAACCGTATCAGCGGTCATGTACTGGCTGAAGACGTAGTGGATACTACCACAGGTGAGATCCTGGCAGAAGCAGGTACAGAAGTAACAAAAGAACTGGCAACTTCTATCCAGAATGCGGCAGTTCCGTTTGTGTGGATTCAGACAGAAGAAAGAAATGTAAAAGTTCTGTCCAATCTGATGGTAGATCTGACCGCACATGTAGACTGTAATCCGGAAGAACTGGGTGTTACAGAGCTGGTATATTACCCTGCACTGGAACAGCTGATGGAAGAATATGAAGATGCTGATGAACTGAAAGAAGCCATCAAACATCATATTCATGATCTGATTCCGAAACACATTACAGAAGAGGATATTTTTGCTTCTATTAACTATAACTTACATCTGGAATATGGTCTGGGAACCGACGATGATATCGACCACTTAGGAAACCGTCGTATCCGTGCGGTCGGAGAATTGCTGCAGAACCAGTACCGTATCGGTATGTCAAGACTGGAGCGTGTTGTTCGTGAAAGAATGACAACACAGGATCCGGAGGGTATTTCTCCACAGTCTCTGATCAACATCAAACCGGTAACCGCTGCTGTAAAAGAATTCTTCGGTTCTTCTCAGCTGTCTCAGTTCATGGATCAGAACAACCCGCTGGGTGAGCTGACTCATAAGAGACGTCTGTCCGCACTGGGACCTGGTGGTCTGTCAAGAGACCGTGCCGGATTCGAGGTTCGAGATGTACACTATTCCCATTACGGAAGAATGTGTCCGGTAGAGACTCCTGAGGGACCTAACATCGGTCTGATCAACTCTCTGGCATCTTATGCAAGAATTAATGAATACGGATTTGTGGAAGCTCCATATCGTAAGATCGACAAAACAGATCCGAAGAATCCTCGCGTTACAGACGAAGTTGTTTATATGACAGCTGATGAGGAAGATAATTATCATGTAGCACAGGCGAACGAACCTCTGGATGAAGAAGGACATTTCCTTCATAAGAATGTATCCGGTCGTTACCGTGAAGAGACACAGGAATACGAAAGAAGAATGTTCGATTACATGGACGTATCTCCTAAGATGGTATTCTCCGTAGCTACAGCCCTGATCCCGTTCCTGCAGAACGATGATGCGAACCGTGCGCTGATGGGATCCAACATGCAGCGTCAGGCCGTACCGCTGATGATTACAGAAGCTCCTGTAGTCGGAACCGGTATCGAAGCCAAAGCTGCCGTAGACTCCGGTGTTTGTGTGGTTGCCAAGAAGGCAGGTACCATTACCAAGTCTACATCCAAAGAAATTACAATGAAAAACGATGACGGTACCACGGATGTATACCGTCTGACCAAGTTCCTGAGAAGTAACCAGTCCAACTGTTACAATCAGAAACCAATCGTATTCAAGAACGAACATGTAGAAGCAGGTCAGGTAATCGCTGACGGTCCTTCTACTTACAATGGTGAACTTGCTCTTGGTAAGAACCCGCTGATCGGTTTCATGACCTGGGAAGGTTATAACTACGAGGATGCGGTTCTGCTGAGTGAGAGACTGGTACAGGAAGATGTATATACTTCTATTCATATCGAAGAATATGAAGCAGAGTCCAGAGATACCAAGCTGGGACCGGAAGAGATCACAAGAGATGTTCCGGGTGTCGGTGATGATGCTCTGAAAGATCTGGATGAACGTGGTATTATCCGTATCGGTGCTGAGGTCCGTGCGGGAGATATTCTGGTTGGTAAGGTAACTCCGAAGGGAGAGACTGAACTGACAGCTGAGGAACGTCTGTTACGTGCTATTTTCGGTGAGAAAGCAAGAGAAGTACGTGATACTTCCCTGAAGGTACCACATGGTGAATACGGTATTGTTGTGGATGCGAAAGTATTTACAAGAGAAAATGGCGACGAACTGTCACCTGGTGTAAATCAGGCTGTTCGTATCTACATTGCACAGAAGAGAAAGATCTCTATCGGTGATAAGATGGCCGGTCGTCACGGTAACAAGGGTGTTGTTTCCCGTGTTCTGCCTGTAGAAGATATGCCATTCCTGCCGAACGGTCGTCCTCTGGATATCGTGCTGAATCCTCTGGGTGTACCTTCCCGTATGAATATCGGACAGGTCCTGGAGATTCATCTGAGTCTGGCCGCAAAGGCTCTTGGATTCAACATTGCCACTCCTGTATTCGATGGCGCAAGTGAGAACGACATCATGGATACTCTGGAACTGGCAAATGATTATGTAAATCTGTCCTGGGAAGAGTTTTCTGAGAAACATAAAGAAGAGCTGCTTCCGGAAGTTATGGATTATCTGTATGAGAACAGAGATCACAGAAATCTGTGGAAAGGTGTTCCAATCTCACGAGATGGTAAAGTAAGACTTCGTGACGGTCGTACCGGTGAATATTTCGACAGTCCGGTAACCATTGGTCACATGCATTATCTGAAGCTGCATCACCTGGTTGATGATAAGATCCATGCACGTTCTACCGGACCATACTCCCTGGTAACGCAGCAGCCTCTGGGTGGTAAAGCTCAGTTCGGTGGCCAGCGTTTCGGAGAGATGGAGGTATGGGCACTGGAAGCATACGGTGCATCTTATACTCTGCAGGAGATCCTGACAGTCAAATCCGATGATGTGATCGGTCGTGTGAAGACATACGAAGCGATCATCAAAGGTGACAATATCCCTGAACCGGGTATTCCGGAGTCTTTCAAGGTATTGCTCAAAGAGCTGCAGTCTCTGGGACTGGATGTAAGAGTCCTGAAAGATGATAATACAGAAGTGGAAATCATGGAAAATATCGACTATGGCGATACTGATCTGCGTTCCATCATCGAGGGTGACAAGCGATACAACCGCGATGAAGAAGAGTCCTACGGAAACTATGGTTTCAGCAAACAGGAATTCGAAGGCGAAGAACTGGTGGATGTAGAAGAAGACGCAGCTGATGAATCAGCTGACGAAGAATTAGATTTCTAAGAGAAAACATTCTCTGATGCGATAGAAAAAGTCCTGTGGCCGCGTAACAGCGGCCGTGGGAATGAATCCTAGAAAGGAGCAACCAAATGGCTGAAACAACCAATAAAGAAGTATATCAACCAATGACGTTCGATGCGATTAAAATTGGTCTGGCATCTCCGGAAAAGATCCGTGAATGGTCTCATGGTGAAGTTAAAAAACCAGAAACCATCAACTACCGTACATTAAAACCGGAAAAAGATGGTCTGTTTTGCGAGAGAATCTTCGGACCAAGCAAAGACTGGGAATGTCATTGTGGTAAATATAAAAAGATCCGTTATAAAGGGGTTGTCTGCGACCGCTGTGGTGTAGAAGTTACAAAATCAAGCGTTCGTAGAGAGCGTATGGGACATATTGAACTGGCAGCGCCGGTATCTCATATCTGGTACTTCAAGGGAATTCCGTCCCGTATGGGTCTGATCCTGGATCTGTCTCCGAGAACACTGGAGAGAGTTCTGTATTTTGCGAATTATATTGTCCTCGATCCGGGTGATACCAATCTGCAGCTGAAACAGGTGCTGACAGAGAGAGAATACCAGGAAGCAAGAGAACAGTTTGGAGACACCTTCCGTGTAGGTATGGGCGCAGAATCTATCAAAGAGCTGCTGCAATCCATAGACCTGGAAGCAGAATCCGTAGAACTGAAAGCCGGACTGAAAGATGCAACCGGACAGAAACGTGCCCGTATCATCAAACGTCTGGAAGTTGTAGAAGCATTCCGGGAATCCGGTAACAGACCGGAGTGGATGATCATGGATGTTGTACCGGTTATTCCGCCGGATCTGCGTCCTATGGTACAGCTGGACGGTGGACGTTTTGCTACATCTGACCTGAATGATCTGTACCGTCGTATCATCAACCGTAACAACCGTCTGAAAAGACTGCTGGAGCTGGGAGCCCCGGATATTATCGTAAGAAATGAAAAACGTATGCTGCAGGAAGCTGTAGATGCGCTGATCGATAACGGTCGCCGTGGCCGTCCGGTAACCGGACCTGGTAACAGAGCTCTGAAATCTCTGTCCGATATGCTGAAAGGTAAATCCGGACGTTTCCGTCAGAACCTGCTGGGTAAACGAGTTGACTACTCCGGACGTTCCGTAATCGTCGTTGGACCGGAACTGAAGATTTATCAGTGTGGTCTGCCGAAAGAGATGGCAATCGAGCTGTTTAAACCGTTCGTTATGAAAGAACTGGTTGCAAACGGAACCGCTCATAACATTAAAAATGCAAAGAAAATGGTCGAGAAAGTACAGCCGGAAGTATGGGATGTACTGGAAGACGTTATCAAAGAGCATCCGGTTATGCTGAACCGTGCTCCTACACTGCATCGTCTGGGTATTCAGGCATTTGAACCGATCCTGGTAGAAGGTAAAGCGATCAAGCTGCATCCTCTGGTTTGTACCGCGTTCAATGCCGATTTCGATGGTGACCAGATGGCTGTCCATCTTCCGCTGTCCGTAGAAGCACAGGCAGAATGCCGTTTCCTGCTGTTGTCTCCGAACAACCTGCTGAAACCGTCCGATGGTGGTCCGGTAGCCGTTCCTTCACAGGATATGGTCCTGGGTATTTATTATCTGACACAGGAAAGACCGGGAAGCAAGGGAGAAGGCGGATACTACAAGAGCCTGAACGAAGCTATCCTGGCTTACGAAAACGGATATCTGACACTGCAGACAAGAATTCACGTTCGCCGTGAAAAAACTCTGCCGACAGGAGAAGTTCTGGAAGGAACAGTAGAATCCACTCTGGGTAGATTCCTGTTCAACGAGATCCTGCCACAGGATCTGGGATTTGTAGACAGAAGTGTTCCGGGTAACGAACTGCTTCTGGAAGTTGATTTCCATGTAGGAAAGAAACAGCTGAAACAGATCCTTGAAAAAGTTATCAATACCCACGGACAGACAAAGACTGCGGAAGTACTGGATGATATCAAAGCTACCGGTTACAAATACTCTACGAGAGCTGCTATGACTGTATCCATTTCCGATATGACTGTGCCGCCTCAGAAACCACAGATGATCGAACAGGCGCAGGAAACTGTAGATAAAATCACCAGAAACTTCAAACGTGGTCTGATCACAGAAGAAGAGCGTTACAAAGAAGTTGTAGAAACCTGGAAACAGACCGATGATGAGCTGACAAAAGCCCTGCTGAATGGTCTGGATAAATATAACAACATCTTCATGATGGCCGATTCCGGAGCCCGTGGATCTGATAAACAGATCAAACAGCTGGCCGGTATGCGAGGATTGATGGCCGATACAACCGGTCACACCATCGAGCTGCCTATCAAGTCAAACTTCCGTGAAGGTCTTGATGTACTGGAATATTTCATGTCCGCCCATGGAGCTCGAAAAGGTATGTCCGATACCGCCCTTCGTACCGCCGATTCCGGTTACCTGACCAGACGTCTGGTAGATGTATCTCAGGAGCTGGTTGTTCGTGAGATGGATTGTGCGGAAGGCAGAGATGAGATTCCGGGTATGTATGTGAAGGAATTCACAGACGGAAAAGAAGAAATCGAAAGTCTGCAGGAACGTATCACAGGACGTTTCTCCTGCGAGACAATCAAAGATAAAGATGGTAATGTGCTTGTAAAAGCAAACCACATGATCACACCGAAACGTGCAGCTAAGATCATGAACGAAGGTGTCAATGCAGAAGGCAAACCTTACGACAAGATCAAGATCCGTACGATTCTGAGCTGTAAATGTAAAGTTGGTATCTGTGCAAAATGTTATGGTGCGAACATGGCAACAGGAGAAGCTGTTCAGGTTGGTGAGTCTGTAGGTATCATCGCCGCACAGTCCATCGGTGAGCCTGGTACACAGCTGACCATGCGTACTTTCCATAGTGGTGGTGTTGCCGGTGGCGATATCACACAGGGTCTTCCTCGTGTCGAGGAGCTGTTCGAGGCAAGAAAGCCGAAAGGACTTGCCATTATCACAGAGATTCCTGGTGAAGTTGCAATCAAAGATACCAAGAAGAAACGAGAAATCGTAATTACCGATAAAGAAAGCGGAGAAACCAAGACATACCTGATCCCTTACGGATCCAGAATCAAGGTTACAGACGGACAGATGCTGGAAGCCGGTGATGAACTGACAGAAGGTTCTGTTAACCCACACGACATTCTGAAAATTAAAGGTGTACGTGCCGTACAGGATTATATGATCCGTGAAGTACAGAGAGTATACCGTCTGCAGGGTGTAGAAATCAACGATAAACATATCGAGGTTATCGTTCGTCAGATGCTGAAAAAGATCCGTATCGAAGACAACGGAGATACAGAACTTCTTCCGGGTACGATGGTTGATTTCCTTGAATATGAAGATATCAATGAAAAGATGGAAGCAGAAGGAAAAGCTCCGGCGGAAGGAAAACAGGTTCTGCTGGGTATTACCAAAGCTTCTCTGGCAACCGATTCCTTTATGTCAGCAGCATCCTTCCAGGAGACAACAAAAGTCCTGACAGAAGCTGCTATCAAAGGAAAAGTTGACCACCTGGTAGGTCTGAAAGAAAACGTTATCATCGGTAAACTGATTCCGGCCGGTACTGGTCTGAAGCGTTACAGCAACATCAAACTTTCCACAGATGATATGCTGAAGGAAGAAGAGGACGATATCCTGCTGGACGATGAAGATCTGGAACTTGTACCGGAAGATATCACAGTAGAGGAAGAAGCTTCCGAAACTGCTGAGACAGATGAAGAAACAGATGAAATCGCTGAAGAACTGGTAACTCTTGAGGATAGCGATGAGTAAAGGTCGCTGATATCAGGTAATAATGAGTAAATAAGTAAAAAGTCAGGGGAAACTGATAAAAATCAGTAATACTCCCTTGACTTTTTATTTTTTCGATGCTATGATACTACAGGTGCGCATGGAAATGCAGTTATTTTAATGTGCGCAAAATTACCTTATAAAAGGTAAGACGGCTGCATAGTCGTATGATTTAGAAATAGCAACCGCAGAACCAGAAAAGGAATAATTACAGGAGGTGAAATGGAATGCCAACATTTAACCAGTTAGTAAGAAAAGGACGTCAGACTTCTGTTAAGAAATCTACCGCTCCTGCTCTGCAGAAAAGCTTTAACTCTTTAAGAAAAAAATCCAGCGATCTGTCTTCTCCACAGAAGAGAGGTGTGTGTACAGCTGTTAAAACTGCTACACCTAAAAAACCTAACTCAGCTCTTCGTAAGATTGCCAGAGTACGTCTGTCAAACGGAATCGAAGTAACAAGCTACATTCCAGGAGAAGGTCATAACCTTCAGGAACATAGCGTTGTTCTGATCCGTGGAGGCCGTGTTAAAGACTTACCTGGTACAAGATACCATATCATCAGAGGTACTCTTGATACCGCAGGTGTCGCTAACAGAAAACAGGCTCGTTCCAAATACGGAGCTAAAAGACCTAAAAAATAAGATGAAAAGCTACGCTACGGCTGCTTAGCGGCATAGCGAAACAAAATTGACAATATCACAATACTATGTACGGTCATTCCATTTATACCCTGATGGTTGCGGGTGAAATAGAGGAATTTACCAGTGCGAACACATAGTCGACAGTACCTGTTTAACTGCTCAGGCTGTCATGTGAGTACCTAAGAGATAATCTATTGATTAAGGAGGGAAGTAACGTGCCACGTAAAGGACATACTCAGAAAAGAGACGTGTTAGCAGATCCGATGTACAACAACAAAGTGGTTACCAAACTTATCAATAACATCATGTTAGACGGTAAGAAAGGTGTAGCACAGAAGATTGTATACGGCGCTTTCGCTAAAATTGAAGAAAAAGCTGGAAAACCAGCTATCGAAGTTTTTGAAGAAGCTATGAACAACATCATGCCTGTACTTGAAGTAAAGGCTAGACGTATCGGTGGAGCTACCTATCAGGTACCTATCGAGGTTCGTCCGGAAAGACGTCAGGCTTTGGCTCTTCGTTGGTTAACTCTGTATTCTCGTAAAAGAGGAGAGAAGACCATGGAAGACAGACTGGCAAATGAGCTTCTGGATGCTATGAACAACACCGGTGCATCTGTTAAGAAGAAAGAAGACATGCATAAAATGGCAGAAGCTAATAAGGCATTTGCTCATTACAGATTCTAAAGGAGGAAATCCAATTGGCTGGAAGAGAATATCCATTAGAGAGAACCAGAAATATTGGTATTATGGCGCATATCGATGCTGGTAAGACCACTCTGACAGAGCGTATCTTATATTACACCGGTGTAAACTATAAAATCGGAGATACACATGAAGGTACTGCTACCATGGACTGGATGGAACAGGAGCAGGAAAGAGGTATCACCATTACTTCCGCAGCTACCACATGTCACTGGACTCTGGAAGAACAGACAAAACCGAAAAAAGGTGCTCTGGAACATCGTATCAACATCATTGATACCCCAGGTCACGTAGACTTTACTGTAGAGGTAGAGCGTTCCCTGCGTGTACTGGACGGTGCTGTTGGTGTGTTCTGTGCAAAAGGTGGTGTAGAACCACAGTCTGAAAACGTATGGCGTCAGGCTGACACATACAATGTACCTCGTATGGCATTCATCAACAAGATGGATATCCTGGGTGCAGACTTCTACAACGCTGTAGATCAGATTAAAACAAGATTAGGAAAAAATGCAATTTGTCTTCAGCTGCCAATCGGTAAAGAAGATGAATTCCAGGGAATCATTGACCTGTTCGAGATGAAAGCTTACATCTACAACGATGATAAGGGTGATGATATCTCTGTAGTAGATATTCCGGAAGATATGCAGGACGAAGCAGAACTGTATCATACAGAACTGGTAGAGAAAATCTGCGAGTTGGATGATGATCTGATGATGGAATATCTGGAAGGTGAAGAACCTTCTATAGAAGCAATGAAAGCAGCACTGAGAAAAGGTACCTGCGAGTGTACAGCTGTTCCGGTTTGCTGCGGATCTGCTTACAAAAACAAAGGAGTTCAGAAACTTCTGGATGCTATCCTTGAGTTCATGCCGGCTCCTACAGACATTCCGCCTATCAACGGAACTGATCTGGATGGAAACGAAGTAGTTCGTCATTCTTCTGATGATGAACCGTTCTCCGCACTGGTATTTAAAATCATGACTGACCCGTTCGTTGGTAAACTGGCATACTTCCGTGTATACTCAGGAACCATGAACTCCGGTTCTTATGTATTAAATGCTACAAAAGATAAAAAAGAACGTGTAGGACGTATCCTGCAGATGCACGCTAACAAACGTCAGGAGCTGGATAAAGTTTACTCCGGAGATATCGCAGCAGCGATCGGATTCAAGTTCAGTACTACCGGTGATACCATCTGTGATGATCAGCATCCGGTAATCCTGGAGTCCATGGAATTCCCGGAACCGGTTATCGAGCTGGCTATCGAGCCTAAGACAAAAGCCGGACAGGGTAAACTGGGTGAAGCTCTGGCAAAACTGGCAGAGGAAGATCCTACTTTCCGTGCTCATACCGATCAGGAAACTGGTCAGACAATCATCGCAGGTATGGGTGAGCTGCATCTGGATATCATCGTTGACCGTCTGCTGAGAGAATTCAAGGTAGAGGCTAACGTTGGTGCTCCTCAGGTTGCATACAAAGAGACCATCACAAAACCGGTTGACGTTGAGCATAAATATGCAAAACAGTCCGGTGGACGTGGACAGTATGGTCACTGTAAAGTTAAATTTGAGCCAATGGATGCTAACGCAGAAGAAACTTACAAATTCGAATCTACTGTAGTTGGTGGTGCTATTCCGAAGGAATACATTCCGGCAGTAGGCGAAGGTATCGAAGAAGCTATGAAATCCGGTATTCTGGGTGGCTTCCCGGTAGTAGGTGTTCATGCAAACGTATACGATGGTTCTTATCATGAAGTCGATTCTTCTGAAATGGCATTCCACATTGCCGGATCTATGGCATTCAAGGAAGCAATGCAGAAAGCATCTCCTGTACTGCTGGAGCCTATCATGAAAGTCGAAGTTACTACTCCGGAAGATTACATGGGTGATGTTATCGGTGATATCAACTCCCGCCGTGGTCGTATCGAAGGTATGGAAGATATCGGTGGTGGAAAAATGATCCGTGGATATGTTCCGCTGGCTGAAATGTTCGGTTACGCAACAGACCTTCGTTCCAGAACTCAGGGACGTGGTAACTACTCCATGTTCTTTGAAAAATATGAACCGGTTCCGAAGTCCGTTCAGGAAAAAGTTCTGTCTTCAAAGGCTAAATAATAACGCCTTACTATCAGGCGCCCGTAATTGCTGAAATTATGGAAATATGACTTGCAAATATCCTTGATTTGCAATATAATCAAGGATAGCAGGTCTAATAATATAGTAAATTAAAATTTTGCCGTAAGGCGCAAGTTTTAAGGAGGAAAATTAATAATGGCTAAAGCTAAATTTGAAAGAAGCAAACCACATTGTAACATTGGTACCATTGGACACGTTGACCATGGTAAAACTACTCTGACTGCAGCTATTACAAAAACTCTGCATGAAAGACTGGGTACAGGTGAAGCTGTAGCATTCGAAAATATCGATAAAGCTCCAGAAGAAAGAGAACGTGGAATCACAATCTCTACTGCTCACGTTGAGTATGAAACAAAAAAACGTCACTACGCACACGTTGACTGCCCAGGCCATGCTGACTACGTTAAAAACATGATCACTGGTGCTGCTCAGATGGATGGTGCTATCCTGGTTGTAGCTGCTACCGATGGTGTTATGGCTCAGACAAAAGAGCACATCCTGCTGTCTCGTCAGGTAGGTGTTCCTTACATCGTTGTATTCATGAACAAATGTGATATGGTAGACGATGAAGAACTTCTGGAACTGGTAGACATGGAAATCCGTGAGCTGCTGAACGAGTACGAATTCCCGGGAGATGACACTCCGATTATCCAGGGATCTGCTCTGAAAGCTCTGGAAGATCCGAACAGCGAATGGGGAGACAAAATCCTGGAACTGATGGATGCTGTAGACAGCTACATTCCGGATCCTCAGCGTGACACTGACAAACCGTTCCTGATGCCTGTAGAGGACGTATTCACAATCACTGGTCGTGGTACTGTTGCTACTGGTAGAGTAGAGCGTGGTGTTCTGCATCTGAACGACGAAGTTGAAATCCTGGGTGTTAAAGAAGACGTTAAGAAAACAGTTGTAACTGGTATCGAAATGTTCCGTAAACTGCTGGATGAAGCACAGGCTGGTGATAACATCGGTGCTCTGCTGCGTGGTGTTCAGAGAACAGAAATCGTTCGTGGACAGGTTCTGGCTAAACCAGGTTCTGTAACATGCCACAAAAAATTCACAGCTCAGGTTTACGTTCTGACAAAAGATGAAGGTGGACGTCATACTCCGTTCTTCAACAACTATCGTCCGCAGTTCTACTTCAGAACAACTGACGTAACAGGTGTTATCACTCTTCCGGAAGGAACTGAGATGTGCATGCCTGGCGATAACGTAGAGATGACAATTGAGCTCATCCACCCAATCGCTATGGAGCAGGGTCTTACATTCGCTATCCGTGAAGGTGGACGTACTGTAGGATCAGGACGTGTTGCTACAATCATCGAGTAATCACTTGCTGATACTGTAATACAATATAGTATAATCAAAGGCTTCCAGGTTTCCTGGGAGCCTTTTTTGAATTCACTATAATGAAATAGTGATTTGTTTTTTAGAAAATAGAATAGAAACTAAAAAATGGAACTTAAATTATTTGAGTTCCTTAAATCAAATGTAAATAGTCAGATAGTATTTTTAGATTCCTTATGTTAGAATATAAATAATCAGTGAGAGTAATTAAATAATTCTTGTAAACTAGATAAAATGTATTGGTTTACAATATAGAGGGTATATATATTTCTGTGGATGAGGATAAAAAATTTGAAAAGGCGAATGGTAGGCAATTTTATTATGTGTAGCAATGGCTGTAGTCAGCCTGGTAGCATGTGGAAATTCGAATAAAGCAAATGATAAAGATAATGTATCTGTGAGTTTAGATAGTGAAACAGATACTTTAAATAATACAAATAGTCCCAAAGCGGAACAAAAGAAAGATCAGATAGATTACATTCAGGCGGAGTATCGAATCATAGATGCAAAAGAATTGTATGTAACTGCAGATAACTTGGAAGCAACAACGGATTCCGATGGTAATGAGACATATATTAATACAGAAAATTACACAAATCAGAATGTGTGTGACAATAGAGATAAAGAAACAGTGTTGCAGCAATTGATGGCTTCACTATGCGGTATTGCAGGTGCCATTGATTTAGATACTGCCAGAAATGAAGGAGTATTCGATAATGTAACTGAAGATGGTACAATGGAGCCGGTAGCATTTGTTGGCGCACCATGTATAGATGAGAATGGAACTGCATTAGGTGATACAGCACCAGTATTTCGAAAAGTATTTGACGATGAGATTTTGAATGATCTTTTTGCTTATAAGCCGGATTACGAGCTGGTAGAGGTAGACGGCGAGGATGAAAAATGGTATAAATTTACATGGAGTCTGGAGACAACCTATGAAAGTATTTATGCGGAATCTTATTTGCAGGAACTTGCTGGTAAAAAATCTGCGATTCAAACTGCTGTGAAAGAGGCAAACAATGGCAGCGATACGATTGAATTAACCGTGTCTCCTGAGACTGTGGCAAAATGTCTGGATAAATATAATCTGGATGAGGGTTACTGGTTTGTATTTAATGGTCTGGAAGATTATAATGCGGCTTCCTGGAATTATGATGTGATGTATAACGGTGTTCGTTATACATCAACCGTGACAAATGATGATGTAAAAATCATGTTGGAGATAAATGGTGAGCCACAGACGGTCATTATGCAACAGTGGTATACAGACCTGTTGTTAGACAAAATCCAGAGCTGACGACAAAGGAAGAAGCATTCTTTGGCAGTGAAAAATATCAAAGTATTGCGTATTCTGAAGGAAGAATGCTGAAACTGCAACAGAACTCAAAAGCTGCATTTGAAGCTTGTGGATTTAAGATAGATGAGTACAGATAAAAAAGGAAGGATCATATTATGACACAACAGAAGCTGATTGCCAGTAATCGAGCAATATCAGCCATATAACGTGCAGGAAGAAATGGAT